>Ga0307515_10012664_pt1 | contig 15843 bp, 16 predicted proteins | sample 17_EM_MG_FD_194513 | JGI IMG/M metagenome (GOLD analysis project Ga0307515, IMG submission 194513) | Populus trichocarpa ectomycorrhiza microbial communities from riparian zone in the Pacific Northwest, United States - 17_EM | ecosystem: Host-associated > Plants > Roots > Unclassified | place... | reverse complement strand
GGCCGAGGTCATCGAGCGCCACTCGGTGCTGAGCGAGGCCTGACCCGTGTACGACGTCGTGCTGCTCAGCCTCGCCGAGGGCGGCGGGGAGTCCAGCGGTTGCGGGGGCGCCTGTGACGCGGCCTGCGGTGCCGCGCCCAAGGTGGCTTGTGCGCCGCGCACCCAGGTGTTGTCGTGTGCCGATGTGCTGCGGGAAGCGGGGGCGCGGGTCGAGACCGTGGTCGCCGGCTCGGACGCCGAGATCGACGAGGTGATCTCGCGGTTCGACGGTCCGCCGCGGGCCGATGGCCTGGCCTGGCCCGACCCGGACAGCAAGCTCCGGCTGGTCGTCGCGGCGGCCACCGACGGGCAGCTGCGGGCGGTGCTGCGTCGGCTGGTCCGGCGATACGCGCCGCCACCGAGCAAGCGCCCCGGCGAGCTGGCCGCCGACCGTACGGTGCCGGATCTGCCGCCGTTGGCGATCTTGCCGTTGGATGCGGCCGGAAAGATGGACCTGGCCGCCCAGCTCGAGCTGCCCCGGACGCCGTCTGCGGTCGCCGCGGCGGTGCTCGCCGGCCGGGTCCGCCGGCTCGACCTGCTGCGCAACGACGGCGGCTCGGTCACCCTGGACGGCGCGCTGATCGGTGGCGCCAACGAGACGGGGCGGGCGGTGCCGTGGCGGGGGCGCGTCGAGGTGGATGACGCGGTGCTCTCCGACGGCGAGGATCCGATCCTGGCCTGCGCCATCGGCAACGGGGCGGGTTATGCCGAGTTCGACGGCCTGCCGCTGCTCAAGGACGGCGATCCCACCGACGGGCGGGTCGAGGTCGCGGTGGCGGTCCCGGTGGTCGTCCGGCGGCGGTTCCGTGGATCACGCGTACGCATCGAGGTGCGCCGGGCCCGCGGGCGCGCCGTTTCGGTCCTGCCGCGCGACGGTGACCTGCAGTTTCTCGACGACGGGGTGGGCGGGACGATGAACCGCAAGCGATCCTGGTGGACGGAGGCCGGAGCCTGGGCGGTGTACGCGGGATGACCGTCTATGCGACGCTGAACTAGGACTTAGGTACGAACTACCGGAGGTTGCATCCGTGGAGGACGAAAACGCCGACAGCGTCTACGTCCCGGGCACGAACCCCACGCCGCCAGCGCGGGACGTGGAGCCGTTCTGGCCGCCGGAGGAGTTGGTCGCGCCGGTGCACGGCGGCAAACCAGTCCCGCACGATTCGCCGCCGACCGTTCCCCTGCCGACCCCCATTCCGTCCCCCGAGCAGGGTGTTTACCGGCCCGCGGACCGCTTCGTTCAGCCGCCGCCGGCGGTTCCGTCGCAGTTTCCGCCGCAGCCGCTGCCCCGGCCGCCGGTTGCCGATCCGGCGGAGCCGTTCGCCGGGGCTTGGCCGAACATCCCGCAGCGCGGGCCGAATTCGGCTTCGGCACCGGTCTCGGGCGCCGCCTCGGTGCCGGTCTCCGGTGCCGCCTCGGGTGACGCGCCCGTTTCGGGTGACGCGCCCGCTTCCGGGGCCACGCCCGCTTCCGGGGCCACGCCGGTTTCCGGCGCCGCACCGGTTTCCGGTGGCGTGGCTGACTCGCCGTGGGCGCAGCCGCCACATCGGCCGGCCCCGCAGCCTAGCGACGGCGCGGCGGTTGAGCAGTTCGGCAGCCGTGCCGGGGGTTCGACGCCGCCCGCGCCCCGCGTCGGCGGCAGCGCCTCGGTGCCGAGCGGTGGGCCACCGCGCCCCGCCTATCAGCCGACGGCGGCTCCCCGGCCGAATGACAGCGAGCCGAATACCGGTGGCGCTGTCTACCGTCCCGGTCCGGTGACGCCGGAGGCCCCCACCGACCCGAACGCCCGCCCGGGCGGCGCTCCGCCGAATTCGGCCATGCCGCCGCCAGGGCCGGGCATCCCACGGATTCCACAACAGGCCCAGCCAGCGCATCCGACCTCAGTCCCGCCTCATCACGGCCCCGCTCAGCACGCGCCCGCTCAGCACGCGCCCGGCCAGCACGCGCCCGGCCAGGGGCAGGGCCAGCACGCGCCCGGCCAGCACGCGCCCGGCCAGCACGCGCCCGGCCAGCACGCGCCCGGCCAGCACGCGCCCGGCCAGGGGCAGGGCCAGCACGCGCCCGGCCAGCAGGGGCAGGGCCAGCAGCGACCCGGCCAGCAGGCGCCCGGTCACCCGGGGCAGGGCCAATACGGTCCCGGCCAGCCGGGGCCCGGACAGCATGGGCCGGGTCCGCAGATACCCGGACCGCGGTCTCCCGGCCCGGGACCGCAGGCGCCCCCGGGCGGCACCGGCCCAGCGCCGCCCGTGCAGTTCCCCGTCCCGCAGCACCTGCAAGGCCCCGCGCGCCCGCCGGAGCACCCCGCCAACGGCCAGCAGTGGCCCGCCGACCAGCAGCCCGGCGACCCGCGCGCCCGGATGCCCAACCAGCCGATGCCGGGCCCGTACCCGCCGACGGTCGACCCGCGCGCGGTGGCCCCGCACCCGCAACTGCAGCCGCCCCCGCAGCACACGGGCGAGCCGCACCAGGCGCCGCCGGTGGATCCGTACCAGCAACTGCCCTGGGTCTCCGACGGCACGCCCACCGCCGAGGAGTTCGCCCGGCGCCGGCTGGCCAAGCCGGCCGAGCCGACCGCGACGATGGGTGCCCGGGCGATGCTGCGCAAGGGCACGATGGGCCTGGTCAAGCTCGCGCCGGGCAAGCACGAGCAGGAATACAAGCAGGACGTCGAGATGGTCCGCCGCAACTTCGGCGGGCTGCGCCAGGTGACGGTCGTCAACCCCAAGGGCGGCGCCGGCAAGACCGTGGCGGTGCTGCTGCTCGCCATGACGTTCGGCCAGAAGCGCGGCGGCTATGTGCTGGCCTGGGACAACAACGAGACCCAGGGCACCCTCGGCATGCGCGCCCAGCAGGACTTCCACGCTCGTACGGTCCGCGACATGATGCGTGACCTGCACTTGTTCCGGGGCTCGCACGGCCGGGTCGGCGACCTCTCGCAATACGTCCGGGCCCAGGGCGAGGGCATGTTCGACGTGCTCGCCTCGGACGAGTCGGCGACCGCGGGCGAGATGCTGACCGCGAGCGCGTTCGCCGAGATCCGCGAAATCGTCAGCCGCTTCTACAAGCTGATCTTTGTGGACACGGGCAACAACGTGCGCGCACAGAACTGGCAGGCGGCCATGGACGCCACCGACCAGTTGGTCATCACGATGTCGGCCCGAAACGACTCGGCGGAGACGGCCGCCCGGATGCTCGACCACCTGGAGCAGAGCGGACGGCAACGCCTGGTCCGCCAGGCGGTCAGCGTGGTCTCGATGCCGCCGACCCGCAAGGACATCGACCTCCCCGCGATCCAGCGGCACTTCGCGGCCCGCACCCGCGCCGTCCTGATGGCCCCCTACGAACGGCTCATCGACTCCGGCGAGCCGCTGCGATACGGACACCTCTCCGGCCAGACCCGAGACGCCTGGCTCAAAATCGCCGCCGCCGTCGCCGAAGGTTTGTGACCAACTCCGCGACCTTGTGCGAATGACTGCGGAAATCGAGGGTCAGACGCACAAGATCGGGTGATTTTAGGAGAGGGCGTCGGCGGCGGCCGGGTCGCTGTCGCGGAGGAACTGGGCGCACCGGGCCGCCTCGTCGGCCTCGCCGATCGCCGCGGCGGCCTGCGACAGCGAGTGCAGGCAGCGCAGGAAGCCCTGGTTGGGGGCGTGCGACCAGGGCACCGGGCCATGCCCCTTCCAGCCGTTGCGGCGCAGCGAGTCGAGGCCACGGTGATATCCGGTCCGGGCGTAGGCGTAGGCGGCGACCGGCTGGTCCGCCGCAAGGGCGCTGGCGGCCAGGGCGGCCCAACCGCCGCTGTACGCCGGGAAACGCGCGGCGACCGTCGCGTACGCCGCATCGGTGCCGGTCTCGGCGGCCTCCGCAAGCGCCTTGTCGGCCTCGTCGTTCGCGGGGAGCAGGGTGGCCGGCGGCTCGGGAAGAAGGCTTTGCATGCCGACATTCTTCCCCGCCGGCAAGACGCGGCCCCGGTCGGGTTAGCCAGCTCACAGGCGCGCAAGATGGTGGGCATGCCCGGTGATCCCTTACAGCCTGTGGTCGGGGGTGCGGTCCCGTTCGATTCGACGGCGTTCGAGATCGAGTCCCGGGCCGAGCTGGACCTGCATCTCGCCATGAAGTCGCTGGCCAATCTGGTCGTGCTCGGGCTGCGGCTCGATCTCGATCCGCCCGACTTCGCCGGCGTGGACGTGCGTGGGACACTTTTCGTGGGCTGCCGGCTGGCGTCGGCCGAGGTGGAGATCGACCTGCTCCGGCGGGGCGCTCATCTGGTGCCGCCGTTCGACGCGCGGCCTTACCCGACGCATCCGGCCATGCTCTACACGCCCGAGGATCTGTCGTTCGGCTTTTCCCAGGGCGGCTTCGCCGGGATGTACGACACCACGGTCTACGACCACTTTCGCGCGCACGGCGGGGCTACGCCCGATGTTCGCGAGGCCATCGCGCAGCGGCTGCACGACGCCGGAATCGACAACGCGCTGGGCAAGGCGCTCGCCGCCTGGGTCGAGGTGCACGGCGCCCGCGGCGCGGTCGGGATCATGGGCGGGCATGCCGAGCCGCGCGGATCGGCCGCGTACCGGACGGCGGCGCTGCTCGCCTGGCGGCTGGCCAGCGTGGGCCGGCTGATCGTGACCGGCGGCGGGCCCGGCGTGATGGAGGCGGCGAACCTGGGCGCGTACTTCGCCACCCGGACCGCGACCCAGCTCTCCGCGGCGATCGACCTGCTCGCGCCGGCGCCGGACTTCCTCGACCACGACCCCTACACTGCCGCGGCGCTCGCGGTGCGGCACGCCTACCCCGCGCCGGCCGCGGCGACGCCCGAGGTGGTCACCCGCCTCACCCACGGTGGCCTGGCCCTACCCACTTGGCTGTACGGGCACGAGCCGGCCAACCTGTTCGCCGGTCAGATCGGCAAGTACTTCTCGAACGCCGTCCGCGAGGACTCGATCCTGCGGCTGTCCCGCGGCGGCATCGTCTTCGCGCCCGGCTGGGCGGGCACGGTGCAAGAGATCTTCCAGGCCGCGACGAAGACCTTCTACCAGACCGACGGCCCGTCGGGGGCGTTCGTCTTCCTCGGCGTGGACCACTGGGCAAAGCTGCCGGTAGAGGCCCTGCTCCGGCCGTTGCTGGCGCAGTCACCGCACGGCGACCAGTCGCACTTGGTGGTGGTCACCGACTCCCTCGACGAGGCGATGACTGCGCTCTCCGCTAGCCACTGACCGGGCTTAAGCGATGTGCACGCGGCGCCAGCTGTTCACCGGGAGATCGATTTCCGGTACGTCCGCCAGGCCGTTCTCGTCCATGGCGTTGTAGATCGCCAGGCGGGCTCCCTCGAACAGGAACTCGACCGCGTGCAGGATGCGGGGTCGCCACTCAGCGGCCGTGATCAGCTCGATGATGTTGACCGCGCGCAGCGGCCGGCCCCGGGCGTTGCGCAGCGCGGCGTGCGGATCGGGGCGCCAGTCGAAGTGCTCGTACCAGTCGATCGGGACGTTCATGTCGATCTGGTTCCAGGTGATTGCACACTCGTCGAACTTACGGTGCGTGATTTCGACGTTCGTGCTGCCGAAGTCGAGGATCACCGGGCCGTCGGCGAACCAGCCCCGCTCGGCCATGTCCCACATCAGCCAGCCGCCGCGCAGCTTACGGCCGATGAGCCGGACAAATCGGTGCCGGTGGACGGCGGCGAGGGCCTCGGCGTCGTGGTGCCACTCCGGGTCGTATCCATTGATACCGAGCACGATCACCACCCTCCGGAAGAGAAGGGGACGATCGTACCCACTCCGCTGGGTAACCCCCAACGCGTCAGCGGCCGGTGCCCACCTACGGACACCGGCCGCTGCCGGGGAGTTACTTCGAAAGGCTGGTGCCCGTGGAACGCAGGTTCTCGCACGCCTCGACGACCCGCTTGGCGAGACCGTCCTCGGCGAGCTTGCCCCAGGCCCGCGGGTCGTACGCCTTCTTGTTGCCGACCTCGCCGTCCACCTTGAGGACACCGTCGTAGTTGCGGAACATGTGATCCGCCACCGGCCGGGTGAACGCGTACTGGGTGTCGGTGTCGATGTTCATCTTGACCACGCCGTAGTCGAGCGCCGACCGGATCTCCGACAGCAGCGAGCCGGAGCCGCCGTGGAACACCAGGTCGAACGGCTTCTCCTTGCCGTACTTGGCGCCGACCGCGTCCTGGATCTCCTTGAGGATCTCGGGACGCAGCTTGACGTTGCCGGGCTTGTAGACGCCGTGCACGTTGCCGAAGGTGAGCGCCGTCATGTAGCGGCCCTTGTCGCCGACGCCGAGCGCGGCCGCCGTGGCCAGGCCGTCCTCGACTGTCGAGTACAGCTTGTCGTCGATCGCGCCGACGACGCCGTCCTCCTCGCCGCCCACCACGCCGACCTCGATCTCGAGGATGATGTGCGCCGCGACACAGTCGGCGAGCAGTTCCTCGGCGATCTGCAGGTTTTCCTCCACGGGCACGGCCGAGCCGTCCCACATGTGCGACTGGAACAGCGGCGCCTTGCCGTTGGCGACCCGCTCCTTGGAGATGGCCAGCAGCGGGCGGACGAAGCCGTCGAGCTTGTTCTTGGGGCAGTGGTCGGTGTGCAGCGCGATGTTGACCGGGTAGTTCTTGGCCACCTCGGTCGCGAACTCGGCCAGCGCCACCGCGCCGGTGACCATGTTCTTCACCGTCGGGCCGGAACCGTACTCGGCGCCGCCGGTGGAGATCTGGACGATGCCGTCGCTGCCCGCCTCGACGAAGCCCTGCAGGGCCGCATTCAGGGTCTGCGAGGACGTCACGTTGATCGCGGGATATGCGAACGCGCCGGCCTTCGCGCGGTCGAGCATCTCGCGGTACACCTCAGGGGAAGCGATGGGCATCGGAACAGCTCCTTGCTCTTGCGAACGGAGATCATGCGACGGACGGCGAGTCGCCGCCAGAGGGCAGGACCGCGCTGTCCCCCAGCAGGCAGTATTCCGCAGCCCCGGCCGCCGCGGGAAATCGCCCCGTTTAGCGGTAACGATCAGCGGGGATCGGGGACCAATTCGAAGCCGCGGACGTACGGTCGCAGAGGGCAGCCCGCCACCTGGAGGGAGTCGACGATGACCCACCCCGAAAGTCTCGAGTACGAGGCCCCCGAGGCCGACGCCGCCGAGCAGGCGGTGAACGCCGATCCGAGCGAAGACGAGGGCACCGTCTCGCAAGATCTGGAGGCCCCGGAGTGGGACGCCCAGGAGCAGTCCCGGACGGTCCAGCTCGAGGACGACGACTACCGCTGAGTCATCACTTGAGCACGTAGCTGGGGTGGGCGGCCACCCAGCTCGCCAGGTCGTCCCGCCGGAGCGCGTCGTACAGCGACGGCCCGACCTGCGGATAGATCCGCTCGCGGGACGAGTCGACCGCGGCGTAGCTCTGGTGCAGGCCGCTTATCGCGACCGGCAGGGCGGTGCCCACAGCCAGCACCGCCACGGCGGCGCTCGCGATCACCCGGCGGCGCTTTCGGCGTACGACAGCTGTCTTGATCTTGTCACGCAGCTGGTCGGCGGCCGGGGTCGCGGCCTCGTGCCGCGCGAACGCCGCCCGCAGCTCTTCCTCGACGGACATCAGGCCTCCACCAGTTCGGTGCGGAGCGTGGTCAGGGCACGCGAGATGGACGAGCGGACAGTGCCGATCGCGCAGCCGAGGATCTCGGCGATGTCGGCGTCGGGCAGGTCCTCGTAAAAGCGCAGCACCAACGCGGCCCGCTGCCGACGGGGCAGCGCGGCGAGCAACTCCCACATCTGGTCCCGCTCGGCGCTCTCCTGCGCGTGATCGTGCGGCGCCGGCCGCAGCGGATCGGGCTCGGGGCGCAGCAGACCCCGGAATCATTGCGGGCGGCGGCAAATAGGTCGCCGGTGATCGACGCGCGCTGCGACCATGGCGGAGTGCTGCTCACCGTGACGACCACCCACCGGCCGGCGACCGACCTCGGTTACCTGCTGGTCAAGCACCCCGACAAGGTGCACTCCTTCGACGTGCCCACCGGCACCGCCCACGTCCTCTACCCGGACGCGGACGAGGACCGGTGCACGGCCGCGCTGCTGCTCGACGTCGACCCGCAGCGGCTACGCATGCAGAAGGACTCGTTCACGCTGGGCCAGTACGTCAACGACCGCCCGTACGCGGCGTCCAGCCTGCTCGCCGGCGCCCTCGCCAAGGTCTTCCGGTCGGCGCTGCGCGGCCAGTCCAAGGACCGCCCCGAGCTCGCGGCGCAGCCGATCCCGCTGGAGATCCGGGTGCCGGTGCTGCGCTCCCGGGGCGAGGCCGACCGCCTCTTCGGCCCGCTGGGCTGGACCGTGACGGCGACCCCGATCCCGCTGGACGACGTGCCGGCCGGGCACCCCCCGTCCGACCGCCCCGCCACCACCCTTGACCGGACTAAAGACCCGCTCGCCGGCGACAGCCGCTACGTCGATCTCACCCTGACCGGGACGCTCCGGCTCGCCGACGCGCTCAATCATCTGTACGTCCTGCTGCCGGTGCTCGACGACGCCAAGCACTACTGGGTGGCGCCGGACGAGATCGACAAGCTGCTCCGCTCGGGCGAGGGCTGGCTGGCCGGCCACCCGGAGAAGGTGCTGATCACCCGGCGCTATCTGGCGCACCGCAAGTCGCTGGCCGCGAGCGCGCTCGAGCAGCTCGACCGGGACGATCCCGACACCGTGGACACGCCGGCCGACACCAGCACGGACGAGGAGGCGGAGCTGCCGGTCGTCCGCAAGCAGTCGCTGGCCGAGGCGCGCCGGGAGGCGGTGCTGGCCGTGCTCGGCGAGGTTGGCGCCACCCGGGTGCTGGATCTGGGCTGCGGCGGCGGCGCGCTGCTGGGCGCGTTGCTGAAAGAACCCTTGAAAGGAAGCATGGGTCGCGGCCCGGACGGGCTCGCCACAACTCCAAGCCGGTTCACTGAGATCGTCGGCACCGACGTGTCCGCGCACGCGCTCGATCTGGCGGCCCGGCGGCTGCGGCTGGACCGGCTGCCCGAGCGGCAGAGGGGCCGGATCACCCTGTGGCAGTCGGCGCTGACCTATCGGGACGACCGGCTGCGCGGGTACGACGCGGCCGTGCTGATGGAGGTCATCGAGCATCTCGACCCGCCCCGGCTGCCGGCGCTGGAGGCCGCGGTCTTCGGCAACGCCCGGCCCGGCGCGGTGATCGTGACCACACCGAACGTCGAATACAACGTCAACTACGAAGGGCTGACCGGCATGCGGCACTCGGACCATCGCTTCGAGTGGACCCGCGCGGAGTTCTCGGCGTGGGCCACCGCAGTCGCGGCCACTCACGGCTACACGGTCACGTTCCGTGGTGTCGGCCTGGCCACGGAGGGCGAAGGCGCCCCGACCCAGCTCGCCCTGTTCGTGCTCGCCAGGGAGGCGGACCGATGATCGACCTTCCCGAGCTCTCGCTCGTCGCGCTGGTCGGCATCTCCGGGTCCGGCAAGTCGACGTTCGCGCGGCAGCACTTCCGGCCGACCCAGGTGCTGTCGTCCGACTACTTCCGCGGGCTGGTCGCCGACGACGAGAACGACCAGTCGGCTTCGAGCGACGCGTTCGACGTGCTGCACTACGTGGCCGGCAAGCGGCTGGCCGCCGGCCGGCTCACCGTCGTGGACGCCACCAACCTGCAGCCGCACGCCCGGGCCGGGCTGATCAGGGTCGCCCGCGAGCACGACGTGCTGCCGGTGGCGATCGTGCTCGACGTGCCCGAGGCGCTGGCCTGGGAGCGCACCGACGCCCGGCCGGACCGCACGTTCGGGCGGCAGGTGCTGACCCGGATGCAGCGCGACCTGCGCCGTTCGTACGGACAGCTGGCCCGCGAGGGCTTCCGCAAGGTCCACGTGCTGCGCGGGGTCGACGAGATCGCCGCCGCCGAGATCCGCTACGAGAAGCTGTTCAACGACAAGCGCGAGGTCACCGGCCCGTTCGACATCATCGGCGACGTGCACGGCTGCCGCGCCGAGTTGGAGACGCTGCTGGCTCGGCTGGGCTATGCGCTGGTCCGGGACGACCAGGGCCGCCCGGTCGACGCGGTGCACCCGGAGGGCCGCACGGCCGTCTTCGTCGGCGACCTGGTCGACCGCGGGCCCGACTCGCCGGGCGTGCTGCGCCTGGTCATGGGCATGGTCGCGGCCGGCACCGCGATCTGCGTGCCCGGCAACCACGAGCAGAAGCTGGCCCGCAAGCTGAACGGCCGCAAGGTCCAGCTCACCCACGGCCTGCCCGAGACGCTGGAGCAGCTCGAGCAGCGCGAGGACGCCGGTTTCGTCAAGGAGGTGCAGGCGTTCATCGACTCGCTGGTCAGCCACTATGTGCTGGACGGCGGCAAGCTGGTGGTCGCGCACGCCGGGCTGAAGGAGGCCTATCAGGGCCGCGCGTCCGGCCGGGTGCGCGCTTTCGCGCTCTACGGCGAAACCACGGGCGAGACCGATGAGTACGGGCTCCCGGTCCGCTACCCCTGGGCGCGCGACTATCGCGGCTCGGCCGCCGTCGTGTACGGCCACACCCCCACGCCCGAGCCGGAGTGGATCAACAACACGATCTGCCTCGACACCGGGTGCGTCTTCGGCGGCCAGCTGACCGCGCTGCGCTGGCCGACCCGCGAGCTGGTGTCGGTCCCGGCGGAGCGCGAGTACTACGCCCCGGCCCGGCCGCTGATCGCCGCCGGGACGGCCAAGCCCGACGAGGGACTCGACCTGGCCGACGTGACCGGCCGCCGGCACCTCGACTACGGCTACGGCCGGGCCACGATCGCCGCCGAGAACGCTGCCGCGGCGCTCGAGGTGATGAGCCGGTTCGCGCTCGACCCGGCCACCCTGGTGTGGCTGCCGCCGACGATGGCGCCCTGCTCGACCTCGAACGCCGAGGGCTATCTGGAGCACCCGGCCATGGCCTTCGGCGACCTGCGCGCCGCCGGGGTGGAGCGGGTGGTGTGCGAGGAGAAGCACATGGGCTCGCGCGCCGTGGTCCGGGTGTCCCGGTCCGGCGCGGGCGACGCGATCTGGACCCGCACCGGACGATCGTTCTTCCCGTCCCTGAACGCCGCGCTGCTCGAGCGGGTGCGGACCGCGGCGACCGGCCTCTTCGCCGAGCTGGACACCGAGTGGCTGCTGCTCGACACCGAGCTCCTGCCCTGGTCGGCGAAGGCCGGCGGGCTGATCCGCGAGCGCTATGCCGGGGTCGGCGCCGCCGGCCGGGCCGCGCTGCCGGCCGCCCTGTCGGTGCTGGACCGGGCCGCGTCCCGGGGCCTCGACGTGGCCGCCCTGCGCGACCGGATCGAGCTGCGCTCGGCCGAGATCGCCGGCTATTCCGCGGCCTACCGGGCCTACGTCAAGCCGACCGACGGCCTGACCGGGGTGACCCTCGCGCCGTTCGCGGTGCTGGCCGGCGCCGGCGTCTCGTACGCGGAAAAGGACCATGGTTGGCACCTCGCCCTCGCCGACCGGCTGGTCGCGGCCGACCCGGGCCTGTGCACGCCCACCCGGCGGATGGTCGTCGACCTGGCCGACCCGGCGTCGGAGGCGGCCGCGACCGACTGGTGGCTGGCGCTGACCGAGGCCGGCGGCGAGGGCATGGTCGTCAAGCCGTACGCCGGCCTGAAGGTCACCGATGCGAAGGGACATCTGGTGCAGCCGGGCGTGAAGTGCCGCGGCCGGGAGTATCTGCGGATCATCTACGGCCCGGAGTACACCCGAGCGGACCAGCTGGCCGGGCTGCGCAAGCGAAACCTCGGCCGCAAGCGCTCCCTCGCCCTGCGCGAGCACGGGCTGGGCCTGGCCGCGCTGGACCGGCTGGCCGAGGGCGCCCCGCTGTGGCGCGTTCACGAGCTGGTCTTCGCCATCCTGGCCTGCGAATCCGAACCCGTGGACCCGCGGTTGTAATCCTCAGCTTCCGTACAGCCACCGCATAGAGCGCACCGGTATTCTCCTCCGGGTGGACATCCGTGCGCTCTCTGAGCAGCTCGCTTTCAACCCGATGGACCCGAAGAGCCTGCTGCAGACCTTCGGTCTGATCGGCGTCTGGGCGATCCTCTTCGCGGAGACGGGTCTGCTGGTCGGGTTCTTCTTCCCGGGCGACTCGCTGCTGTTCCTGGCGGGCGTGGCCGCGTCGCCGGTGGCCGACTCGATCTTCGGCAACGGCACCAAGCTCTCGCTGGCGGGGCTCCTGATCGGGGCCCCGCTCTGCGCGATCCTCGGCGCGCAGCTCGGCCACCTGCTCGGCGCGAAATACGGCCGGCGGATGTTCGAAAAGCCCGATTCCAAGATCTTCAAGCGCGAGTACGTGGAGAAGGCCGAGTACTACTTCGAGAAGTTCGGCCCGGCGAAGGCCGTGGTGCTGGCCCGGTTCATCCCGATCGTGCGGACGTTCCTCAACCCGGTCGCCGGCACCCTCGGCATGCCGGCCCGGCAGTTCCTGCTGTGGAACATCGTGGGCGCGGTGCTCTGGACCGACGGTGTGCTGCTGATCGGCTACCTGCTGGCCCAGCAGATCTACGACGCCATCGGCGACAAGATCGACCACTACATCCTGCCGGTGGTCGCGCTGGTCGTGCTGATCTCGGTGCTGCCGATCTTCATCGAGATCCTCCGCGAGCGCCGGGCGAAGAAGAAGGCGGCGGCCATGGGCATCGTGGCGGAGCCGGAGGCCGCGGCGGCGATCGGGGTTGTGGCGGCGGCAAGCATCGCGGGCCTGGCCGAAGCAATCCGCGACGAGGATGACGACGAGCAGCAGCACCGAACGCCGCGCAGCCACCGCCGCTAGTCGGCTGGGGCTTGCGCTAGTTCGAGGTGGGTTAGACCGAGACCGCGGCCGGGCCGGCGAGGCGGTCCAGGAACTCCTCGGGGCAGCTGCGCAGGTTTTCCAGGCGGCCGGCCGCCAGGGCGCGATAGGTCAGCGAGGCGGCCTCTTCGAGATTGCGGGCTCGCTTGTGGGCCAGCTCGACACTGTCCGCCATCACGACGCAGCCGTGTTGGCTCAGCACCAGGCAGTCGGTGCCGTCGGCCGACATCGCGGCCGTGAGGGCCGCCAGCTCGGCGCTGCCCGGCAGCCGGAACGGCACCGTGGACACCCGACGGAGGTAGAACGCGTGGTCGGTGGTCACGATGCGGATGTGCTCGCCCAGCGCGTCCAGCAGCAGTGCCGTCTGCGGGTGCAGATGGATCACCGCATTGACGTCCGGGCGCGCTCTGTACAGCGCTAGGTGCAATGCCAGTTCGCTGGTCGGCTCGGTCCGGGAAGGCGGGAGTCCCCCGACGGCTGCGGGCGAGCCGTCGGAGATCCGTACCGAAGCGAACGCGGTGCGGCTGAGTCGGTCCAGCCAAACCCCGCTCGCGGTGACCCAACAGGCATCGTCGTCGGCGATGCGCGCCGACAGGTTGCCGCCCGATCCGCAGACCAGGCCGGCCTGGACCACGTCATAGCCCACATGCGCGAGCTGGTCGCGCAGGTCGCCAGGGACGTAGTTCACCCGTTACTCCTCGGGTCCTGGGGGTGGACTCTGATGGAGGTCTGACGGCCTGGCGTCACGCCCCATGACCGGTGACGCCAGGCTTTCCGCTTTGCGGTCAGCGAGCCTTTTTCGTGGCCCGCTTGCGCGGCGGCGTGAGCAGGTCGGCGATGGTAGCGATCGCAGAGGGCACCAGTCGGTAGTACGCCCATACGCCCCGCTTCTCACGCTCCAGCAGACCGGCCTCGGTGAGGATCCGCAGGTGGTGGCTCACGGTCGGCTGCGACAGGCCAAGTGGGGCCGTCAGGTCGCAGACGCACGCCTCGCCGTCCGTTGCGGACTGGATAAGGCTGAGCAGCCGAAGCCGAGCCGGGTCGGCGAGTGCCTTGAGCACTCCCGCCAGACGCTCAGCGTCGGCACGTTCAATTGGCTCGCCCGCAAGGGGCGAGATCTGAGGCATTGTCATTTCCGCCAACGCAGTTCCCACGATCTCCATCCTTCCACCAACTGCATCGATTCTCCTGCATGCTCGCAGGAACGAACCGGCTAACTTTCAGGCCGTAAGGCCAAGATCAGTGAACGGGTCAGCCGATCGGTACGCCAAGCCGCCAGCCCGCGCGGCCCTGCGTACGCACCCCGATCAACCATTACTCGTAACACCGACTTCGGTCTCTGCCTCCTGCAACGCCTCAGCCGCCGTCTGGTCGCTGCCCTTCGTCGTCGAGCTCTCGATCCCCGCCCATGGAGTGAGACGCCCCACATTCTTCCGGTGCCGTACAGCCATGCGACTCGGGTCGGCGCCACTGTCAGCCCCACGACCCGATGAAAGCACGACACAACGCTGCGCGACGGGTAATTCAGTGATGAATTTACGCAGGTCATGGTGGGCTTCCATGCCATCGAGAGTACTGGTTGGAAGTAAACCGGAACGTTGGGACCCGCCTGGACGGAATAGGAACTATTGACCACCGGCATTGGCCTGCATATTTGGAAGCTTTCTTTACTGAAGGGCCTCCGGATCACCGTTTCAGAGTGCATAGATGCAGCTCAAAGCAGCTTTCCGGGGTGCCGTTCCGACCTCGACTGTGCACCCAGGACATCCGTAGGAAATCCTCAGCCCTTACACAACATTGACAAACATCTGTCCGTCCAGCGGGAAAACACCCACCGAGCAGTCACGGCACGGCCATCCGGACGACGGATAACCACCCTTCTCCGGGGGTCGAACCGTACCCGTTCGGGTGACGCATGAACGTCGATGCCGTGAGTCGCTCAACTCGACGGACGTGACCAGTAGTCGTCATCGGGGCCCTGTTCCGGCCGTACGGACGAGCCCGTGGGGGGCTGCCCGGCGCGTTGACCGGGCTGCACCGGGGGCATTTCGAACGGCTGACCCGGCTGCTGCGCGGCCGGGTCGGTGGACGGCTGCCCGGACGCGGGAACCGACCCGGTGCCCTGGCTCGGCGGCGAAGCCCACTCCTGGCCGCCTCCGGGCTGATAGGCCCGGTCAGCGGCGTTCGGGTAGCCCTGCCCCGGTTGCTGGGACTGCGGCTGGCCGTAAGGAGTGCCGTAACTGTACCCGGAACCCGGCGTTCCATAACCGGGTGCTCCCGCGCCAGGAGCGCCAAAGCCAACGGCTCCAGTAGCCGGGTCGTAACCGGACACGCCTTGACCCGACGCGCCGTAGCCCGGCGCCCCACCCGACGCGCCGTAGCCCGGCGCCCCACCCGACGCGCCGTAGCCCGGCGCCCCACCAGATGCTCCATACCCTGGCGCAGCACCTGGCGTGCTGTAGCCCGGTGTGCCGTAGCCCGGTGTGCCGTAGCCCGGTGTGCCGTAGCCCGATGCCCCGCCCGATGCCCCGCCTGGTGTGCCGTAGCCCGATGCCCCGCCTGATGCCCCGCCTGGTGTGCCGTAGCCCGATGCCCCGCCTGGTGCGCCGTAGCCCGATGCCCCGTAGCCGGGCGCGCTGTAGCCCGCCGGCCCGTACCCATAGCCTGGCGCCCCGTAGCCCGGCTGAGGACCCGGCTGCGCCGCGGGCTCGACCGGCCCTCGCCCGAACCACGCGCCACGCGCGGCGACCAGCAGCAGTGCCACAACGGCGTAGCCGACGATCTGGGCGACCGACATGCTGAGGTTCAAGCCGATCCAAGAGCTTGGGTACGCACCGCTCAGCGCCGCGCCCAGCGACTGGGAGTTGCCCGTGCCGCCGCGCTCCACCAGCACCGTCACCGTCGAGCCGCAGCCGGCTACCAGGCCAAGCCCGCAGACCACCCAGGTGGCGATCCGGGCGGTGTTGCTGCCCCGGCGCAGGCCCTGCGCCAACACGA
>Ga0307515_10012663_pt1 | contig 15844 bp, 1 predicted proteins | sample 17_EM_MG_FD_194513 | JGI IMG/M metagenome (GOLD analysis project Ga0307515, IMG submission 194513) | Populus trichocarpa ectomycorrhiza microbial communities from riparian zone in the Pacific Northwest, United States - 17_EM | ecosystem: Host-associated > Plants > Roots > Unclassified | place... | reverse complement strand
AAGTCTTTAAATTTAAGAAGTATAACCCTACTAAGTTTAATAAAGTTTGCATCTTTAAGTTAAGGATAGTTAATAAGATTAAGGGCAAAGCTACTAACGCCCCATTTAAGAAATTAAGGCTTATTATTTAAGGTTATAATAATAATAGTAAAGAGATAATTCTTATATAATTTTCTATAATTTAACGAGCTAGTTAGTAAGTTATTATTGCACTAGCTCCCTCCTTAATAAAGAATAAAATAGCGGTCTATTTATGAGATATTACTTAGGCCTATACCTAATTAGAGACGCACCTTTAGCGCTCAATATTGGCATACCTTCTAAAGCAAATTTGTTATTAATATCCCGAAGATATAATTATAGTTATGCTTAAGCCATTATATAAAATTATAAAGGTAGAAACCCATTAATAGGCTACCTATAGTAAGCACTATAAAGAGAAGCTTTTAATGACTATATCTACATTTAATCCCTACTTCCTTATTATAACCATAGGAACTCCATTCGGAATCGTCGGCATATAAACTAATAATATAATTATCTTAGGAGACGACCAATTCTTAGCTCTTAAAAAAAAAATAAGCTAGTAAAAGTAAATCTTATAGCAAAGCTAAAAGAAAAGCTTAATTTAATAACACCATTACTCTTTAATAGATGCATCCTCTCCCTAAATAAGGATTCTATTACTTTACGCCAGAAGGGCTAAGGTAAGAAGATTAACGTTATTAACGTTAATTCTCTAAAGTAAGGATATATAGAGCAATATACTCGCGAAGCTTATATTGCTTCTATCTATTAACCTAAGGCTTTATTTAATCTCTCTATTGCTACTTAATACTAGAAACTAACTAAGGATAACGTTCTTGCCCTAAATAAGCGTCTTTTTTAGTAAATAAACCATCTTAATTAGGGACTACTCTATATGCCTATTAATCTTCCCACCGCTAAGCTCTTTATATTTATTAATAGATCGTTTATAAATAATAAAGATTTTAGCTCCTAGTTAGGATATAAGATTATTATTATAAATAAATTTACTAGAGAAAATAACTTTAAAATCTACGGCAACCTTATCTATTAAAGCTTAACTAAGAGTAAGTGTGTTACTTAAAGCGTTCTAGCGTTAGAGATATATAAAATAGTTGGCGAAGTTAATATAGCAATTATAATTAGAACTACCCTAAAGATAATTATAGATTAACTCAAACTTCCTATTATTCCTATAATCGTATGCACCAACTTATATTCCCTCTATAAGTGTTTAGTTAAGCTTAGTACCATAAAGGAGAAGCGCCTTATAATCGATATTATAGTACTTTAGCAATCCTATAAACGGCAAAAACTCTTTAAGATTTAATAAATTAATAGCTAAGACAACCTAGTAGATATAATAATAAAGGCAAACCTAAACAAAGCTCTAGAAACATTCGTTAATATAAATACTCTATATATGCAAGTTAAAGGTTAGGTTAAAAGGGAGTAGGAGAGAGACTTTGTGACGATGCTAGGGTACGCCACCTACGGCGTCCTACGGACCCTAATTCTAACCAGCTAATTAGGATTTTCCATCCCTAGGATGGAAAATCGCTATTAGCTCGCTTACAACTAGCGCCTTGGCGGCCCTAACATGATATTTACCCACGACTCCTAAGTAAGAAAGCGCTACGTACTAAGAGGCAAATTTTAGGACAGCGAGACTTATATTATAATAGCAATAGTAAGTAAGGAGGATTAATATTAGTTACGCTAGTCAAGCGGTATATATATATAGATGGCAACTATAAAAGAAGAGTTACTAGTGTTAGGAATAAAGGCAAGCGCTTACTATATAAGGCATATTGCCGTTATATATAGCAAGTTACCGTTATATACGGCAAGTTGCCGTCACGTGTCGCCGCGGCATTAGCGTAGCGAGGAGCCTTAAGCTCCTCGCCCTCCCTTATTAAGAAATATAACAATAATTATTATATTATCTACAAACCGTAGCTATATAATATCACCTTGTATAACTAATACATTCCTAGTATAACTAGGCTAGTCCCATTATAGTACCCCCTCCCCTTTAGCTAAAGGTCTAAAATAATTTAATTTAGTTAAGAATTTATAATTTTATTATATATTATATTTTCGTGTTAGGTAGTAATATAGAGTTTTACTAATTCTAATTATTAAATAGACTAATTAGGATTTTCTATCCCTAGGATAGAAAATCGCTATTAGCTTAGTTAAGGCAGTAAGTAAAACTAATATCTTTATAGAGGGTTTTGGCAAGGCAAATCTAACTAATTAAATAACTTTAACCGGCGGTTAAAGTTCTTTAATATTTTATATATTATATAACCGTATTTTAAATATTGTAATATATTTTAAGTTTTTTTTAAAATTTAAGCTTTTTGCTATTATGTTTTATATATTTATATTAGGTAGTAGTTATTTGCCTTTATATTATATCTATTTAGCTAGGGTAGGCCATAAAGGATAGTTCTTATAGAATTCTTTTACTAGGGAAGGTGTATTAGTCTTAATTTACTTATAAGGTTCCTAGGTTTATATCTTATATCCTTTCTATTTAATAAGAAGTTTAAATTATTTAGATTATATCTTCTATTATATATTATTAATTAAGTTAATAAAGTAAGAACTATTACCGTTGTTAATAACTATAGGAGGTAGCGGTGGCACTTCGCAAGTTATAGGTTTACCCCTTAAGGATTATAGCAAGTTTACGTAAAACGTTAGGTATATTTTTTATCTTAGTTAGTAGTTTAAGCTTATAAGCGTATAGGCTTAGTTTCTTCTTAATTTAGTATAGGCCTATAAACTTCCAATCTAGTTTCTTTAAGGGCCGTTAAGTCTTTAGGTTTTATATATTTAGGTAAACTATATTACCTTCTTTAAAGTCCTACGCAGAAGCTCGTCCTTTATTTGCATACTATTCTTATATTATTTAAGCGTACGTTAATTTACTTTATAATAGTTCCGTTAACTACTTTATTTAATTAGCGAAGTTATACGCGTTAATTAACTGGATTCGTTTAATTATAGGTCCTATTATATTAATTATAGGTTATAGTTTAAATCTAAGTTAAGGGTTTTATCTGTAGGTTGCGTAGAATAGCATTACGCCTATTAATTTATTTATTACATTATTTATAGTAAATTTAGCTAAAGGTAGCTATTTTTCCTAGTTGTTTTATGGGTAGGAGCAGTATGTTTATAAGTATTATTCTATAATCGTGTTTATAATTTATAATTTAACTATTTATCTCTAGATAAAAGGTAGTTAAGAGTTATATTTATATGTTTAATTGCTTATATAGGGCTTACTAGAAGTCCGAAATAAACTGGCTTTTATAATTAGATATTATTAAATTAGGAAGTCTGTATAGCTTAAAAACGTACTTAATAAAATATATAGCTACTAATATTATATTAATTAAGTCTATAGGAATTATATATTGTATTTTTATAAGACGGTTAATAATTACTATAATATTTATAAACCTATTACTATTAGGCAGGTTAACTATAAAGTTAATTAAAATATCTCGCTATCTTTATATCAGAATTAGCAACGGTTAAAATACTCCTTGCTTTTTTATATAAGAGGTCTTTCCACGTATATACGTTCTATATACTTAAACATATTTTCGTATATAGTCGTATATTATAAGCTATTAGTATACTTATTAAATAATCTTGTAGGTCTTTATACGGCTAGGGTGCCCTACTATAGGGAAATTGTATTCAAATTTAAGTATCTTAAATTATAGAGGTTTGGAATTTAGGACTACTATTTTCTGTTAATAGTATAACCAATTATTATAAATTTTATATTTAGTAAGTGTAATATCCTTATATTACTATTTCCCTATTTAAATTGCTTTTATTATATCTACTATTTAGGGGTTATTCTTGTATTTATACTCTATTAGTTTATTAATTTCTAATTTAGTTCTGTTAAGTTCCGTATCTAAAAATATAGGGTATAGTTTCTCTAAACGTTTAGGGGGTAGTAGAATTTATAATTAATTTATAATCTGTTTATTAGAGGCGTTTATAAATAAATCCTATAATTATTATATTAACAAGTTAGGCTTCTAATTAAGTTTACTAGGTTAGTACGTAATCTTAAAGTTAAATTATAAGAGGTATTCGGCCCAATAAATTTAGTATTATATTAATTACTTTATAGTTATAAAGTACTATAGGTTTTTATAGTCTGTTAATACGCGTATTAGAAATAATAATCCTTTAAGTTCTAAACGCTATTATTTAAAGTATCTAATAATTATAAGTAGTTCCTTATTATATATCTTATAGTTTAATTTAATAGGGGTAAGTTTTTAGAAAAAAAAAGGCTACTAGGCGGAGCTCGCCGTTCTTATTATATTATAATAACACTCCTCCTAGTATATAATTAGATAAGTCTATTTTAACAATATATTTAAGCTTAAAATTAAAGTAGGTAAGTATTAGAGTAGTTATAAAACAATATTTTAGGTCATTAAAAGCTTATTTATATTTAGTAATCTATTTAAATCTTATATTCTTCCTTATTAAGTTTACTAATAGCTAAATAATTTTTAAAAAGTGATTAATAAATTAATAATAGAAATTTATAAATTTTAAAAATCCTTAAATATTTTATATACTACTAAAACATTCCTAATTTATAATTACAGCAATTTTCTTAGGGTCTATTTTATTTCCGTTATAGGATATAATTAGGCCTAAGTATATAACTTTAAATATATAGAACTTACATTTCTTAATATTATATTATAAGCCTATATCTTATAGGCATTTAAGGACCATTTTAACGTGCTTTTAATGCTTGGAAAGTAAAGATAAATAGATTAAGATATTATTAATATATACGGTAATAAATATATTAAGGAATTTACGAAGCGTATTGTTAATATATTACTAAAACGTACTAGGACCGTTCTTTATACTAAACGGCATTACTAGGTATTTAAAAAGTCCCTATTATATATAGAAAGCCATATAATTCTTATCTCTTTTATAAATATAGATTTAATTAAAGGCAGCGACTATATTAAGTTTTGTAAAGTATTATGCTTTTATTAAGTAGTTAGGCGTTTCTTAAAGTAGAGGAATTAGATATTATAATAAATTTAATTTACCGCCCATTCTAGTTCCCCTAGTAGGTCTACGTAGGCTAATACCTTCTATAGGAAAAACTCTAACTTAGAGAAAACCTAGTCGCGGGCCACGCTAGAGAGATAATAGCGTTCCAATATTGGGGCGCTAGTAGCTCACCTTCTACCTATCTAAAGGTCTGCATCTTAAGCCGACTAACCGCGTATTACAGATAATTTTACTCTACCCCTTCTTCCCTTATCCTTTTACCTATATTCTTTTACTAGTCCTCTAAGCTTTAAAAGGGCTAGTATTTACTTATATCCTCTATATCTATTACCTTTATAGCCTAGAACTGGGTTAAGGCACCTAACTATACTAGCCATTTTGCGGCCGCTTAGGCGCTTTTTTTATTACTTAAGATATCCTAAAGGTATTTAGACGCGCATTTTGCTATAAAGTCTACCCTTTAGTAGCGTGGATACTAGAGCAATATATAGTAAACTATCTGTCTTATCCAGCCGTATTTATACCATAGTAGAATTACTAGTACTCTAATAGATATAAGCTATGCATTAAGCCCTATTACCTCTATACAAAGAAGAAACAGTACTATAACCTTTACTTTTATTAGGTCTTCATATAGTAGTATTATAGGTTTGCCCTATAGGGTCCTCTATATAGTTTCTATACGGTCTTTAGCCTTCGCCTACTACTATTAGCGCTATTTTAAGTCGGTCTATTTCGTAATAAGGGTGGTTATTTACTAGTAGTGCTAGTAACCTTCTATACGCCAGCGGCGCTCCATTTACATTTTGCTAGCGTTCCGCTAGCTACGCCTATGGGGATTTATTACAGCTTTCCGCTCTATATAGTCCCTCTAGTATGCGAGGAAGCCCTATATCTTATTCTTATAGTCCCTTATATAGTCTCTAAGCGCTTCTAGTAGTACTAGTAGCTGTTTTATTTTTCGCTAGCGCTTTACTAGTATTTTTTAGATACTATTAAGTGCCTCTACTGATTCCTTTTCTACCCTATTAGGAGCCGTCTTAGCGGCTCTTTAGAGGGCTGTCGTTTCTATATAGAGCTATATTAGGGGGATAGCTGCTTCCTTCTCCATTACAGCTATTAGTGTTCGCTAATATGCCCCTATAATCCTACGGAGACACCTATTCTAGACCTTCCATAGCAATTTAATTAGGCTTTTCGCTAGCGTTCCACCGTCGTCCCGTACTCCCTATACTTAGGCGCCATATAGTATCGCTGGTCGAACCGTAGCCGTGTATAAGAGGCGCGAGCGGCGCATTAATGGGCCCTATGTGGATGTAGTGATCCTTAATATCGCTTTAAAGGCTACTAAGCCCTTACTCGCAGCCTTTTTAACCTATTCTTTTTACTAGAGCTTAGGGTCTACCTAAATCCCTAGGACCCGCATACTGGTTTTCTAGAGAGCTGTTTTATAGCCAGTAATGCGCACAGTGGACGCAAGAATTAGATATTAGTTTTAAATTATAATTATATTTAGGGCTTAATAATTAATATAGAACCTTAAGCCTCCTTTAAGTTTCTTAATAAATAGTAATTAACTAGGGCGAATAAATCCTTTCCCTAGGTGCTCTTTAAGGTATTATTATATTATAAGCAGTTCTTCTTATAATATACTATATAACGGGCCAAACTTTAGCATTATACTAGGTTTAAGTTATATGTTAAAATTATACTTATCTTAATATAGGGGTAGTTAGTTTACGAATTGTTTCTTAAACGTATTAATTAGATTATAATATTCTTTAAGTATAAAAGGACGTGGGTTAATATATTACTTTAGTTTTAATACCTTTTTAATATCCTCTAGTGTTATAGTAAAGATCTTATAGTTTTATTTCCCTGCTAATAAGTAAAAGGGTACGGCTTATATTATATAAATTTTAAGGAGTTTCAATATATTATCTTCGCATTCTTTTCTACAATTAGTAGTTGTGGGTTTATTATATAGTTTTAAGGTTTATAGTAAGGGCAATTTATATTATATTAAATTTAAATAGTCGTATATATGTTTATGGGGTAAGTAGTATTTTAAGTAATAACTTTAGCAGTAGGGTATATAGAACTTTAGTATTTCTTTTACCTAGCTAATTAAGGGGTTATGTTGTTTTAGCTATTTATATCCAAGTATTACCTTATAATGCTTTAAAGGGGTTATAAATAGGAAGATGTATTTAAGGTATTTGCCTATCTACATTTTTATAAGAGCGTAGTGCGTTATTTCGCTATATATTAAGGGTTTGCTATTAAAGCCTTATAGGCCTTAGAGCTTATTAAGTTTCTTTAAATTTAGGCATTAAGTTTTCGTATAGTTCGTATTAATAAAGCCTATACTAGTAGCTCCGCTATCTATTAGGATTCGTACTTCCTTCTATTTTTTTAAGTATTTAAATTTTACTAAGTATATTAAGGGAGTTATATTATATATTAGCGCTAGAAGAGCCTAGATACTTATAGTCTTCTACTTTTTATTCTAAGGCGCAATTTGGCTTTAGGATAATTCGTTTTTTAAGTTAACTAAAGGTAAAATACTTTATAGCAACTAAGTATAATTTATAGAATAAATACGATTTAAGGACCGAGAGGAACTTCGGCGGACCTTTTTAAATAGGTAAGTTTAGCAATTCCTTTAAATATGTCTTTTTTTACTATATCTAAAGCATTCTCCGTTTATGGCTTAAGTTCTTTATTTATTAGTTCCTAAGGGTGTATAGAATTAAGTAGTATTAAGGTTTATAGGGTTGTATATAGGACTTTTCGGGTTTAGAAAGAGATCGTATTTTAGGGTATTAGTTATAGTTTATTAAAAGTTTAAGATAGAGCTTAGTTATAAAGGGATGTAGGTTATTTTAATTTCTATTAAATATTAGAGGATTAGGGAGCTTTTTAAATTTTATAATAGGTATCAAATTTATTATAGATATAGGTTAAGTTACTATTACTGGTTCAAAGTTCGCGTTTAATGGGCTAGGCTTAAATATAGTTATTTTAATTTTATTTATAGGTAGTGTTAGGGTCTTTAATATAAGTGTTTTAACGTTACGGAGTTCTTTATAGAGTGTTTCCATTAATTACTAATACTGTGCTTCTAGTGCAGCCTACTACTAAGCTAAAGTATCTATAAAGGCTTCTTATATTGCAGTTAACTATTCCCTAACTAGGGTTATAATGCTAGTGGTTAACGCGTAGGATTTAAGGTCGTTTACTATTTTAATAGTAATTGTTTTTAATATAACGTAATATAAGGGCGCGAAGAGGCTTTAGGGAAAATTTAAAGGAACAATATAAATTCTATCTAAATCTATAGGTATATAGCTCTTGTAGAGAACAAGACGTTATATAAAGAAGAGAAAGGAATAATAGGGAGATTATATAATTAAATAATTAGGGGTCTTAGTAGTTAATATATACGTATATATATACGCGGTCTTTAACGGACTTTAGTAAAATTTGATTAATTTAACAGAACTTAGTAGAAGTTAATTAAGCTAGTAGAATTCGGCAGAATTTAGTTAAAGTATTAGAATTTATCTATTAAGTATTTTACCAAGACACTCCTACTATAACTAGGCTAGTCCCGTTACAGTTCTAAGCTATAGGACTTCTAGATATCTATAGAATATAGATTATAAAGAAGCTATAGAGTAGCAATATTAGGGCGTATATTATAGATAAAGGTCCTAGGGCGCTTTACTATACTAGCTGTACTACTAGTATTAGTAAAGGTCTATATAGTATCCATAAGCCTTATTATTTAGGGCCTAAAAGCTAAGTAAATAATAGAGGATATAATAAAGTAGAATTATACTGTAGTAGGGCTTATAGTAAAATGGCTAGTATAGAGAAGGCTAAAAAGAGTCTAAATAGAAGGAAATATTAAACTGCTGCTTATTATAGGTATTTAGTTAAAAGAGGTAGTAAATATACTATTTAATTAGAGCCTTTTCCTAGAAGGAGACTACTACCTAGTTATAAGATATTATATAATATTTCTAGTATTATAGTGCTTTAAATACTAGAGCTTTAACTATATAGCTAAGAGCTATAGGAGAGAGGCTAGATATAGATACTGTACTAGGCGGTATAATACTAATAACTATATAGGAGATCTACCTAAGAAGTGTATTAACTATAAAGTAGGATATAATATATAAAGTAGGGCGTGGAGTATTAGGCAAATATAGTAGGAAAAGGCTATAGTAATTAGGGCCTTTATACTAATATACTACGCTAGCGCCTATAAGGCGCCCGTAAGTAGATAGAAATTATAATTATAGTATAAGATTACTACTAAAAAGGCCTAATAATAAGCTAAGAAAAGGAAGCTAAAGGAGATAGCTATATAGGAGAGCTCTATATAGGTAGAGGAGGGCCCTTAAAAGGTTAGCTAGCTATAGATTATTAACTACTCTAGGAAGAAAAAGGGCTAAAGAACCCTCTAGTTAATACTCTAAATAGCGCTAAATAGTAGTATATATATCCTAATCTAAGTCCTAGTAACCTAAAAGCCCTTATTAAGTATAGAGATATAAAGGTAGAAGAAGAAGCCTAGATTTAGAGAGAGGTATTTATAAATACTAAAACTATATTATAAGGGAATAAGTAGATACTAAAGGGTACTAACTTAGCTAACTTAGAGGCTAATATAGATCTCTTATACTAAAATACTAGAAACTACTTATAATTATATAGTATAATATTAATAACAGTAGGAATAGTATACTGCTTTACTTCCTATAGGAGGTAAAGTAGATTAACCCCTAGTTAGATATACTAGCTATTTAGAAGCTATAATAGAATTTTTTTTAAAAAAATATATATATATTATAAAGTCCTACTACTTAGTATATATAGAAGTTAGTAATATAAGGATCTATTTTTATATAAATAAGACTATTAATATAAATAAGTAGGTTCCTATATACTACTTAGCGGATATATATATAATTAAGCCAAAGGGTTATAAATAGACTACTTAGATTTATAATATATATAATCCCTATTAGATAAACAGTAGCCTTTATATACTACTAGAGCCGCTAAGAGCTAAAAGAGAATATATACTTATTAGCGACTTAGTTAATTAAGGCATAAGTACGGTATAAGGGACGCGTAAGCCTATATAATTGGATTGTCTATAAATAAGAATCTAAAGCTAGGGAAAGGAAAGGAGAAGAAAAGTAGCGCCGCTTAATATTTTATAAGATCTTTATATTACGTGACCGTAATATACAGTAATCTATAGCAACTTACTAGTGCGAAGTTTTACTAAGTTCTGCTATTTTCTGCTAACTAAGTTCTGCTAACCAAGTTCTACCATTTTTTGCCAGTGCCGTAACATTACCCCCCACTTTACTAAAGCCTACCCTTAGGCTTTATATATCCGTATTACTCCTATAGGGCGTTCTTATCTTTATATTCTTCTAGTAGCCTATTATCTTTACTATACTAGTACTCTATTTACTTGTCTAGGTACTTTAGGGGTTCTAGTTTATTAGGGTAACGGCTATAGAATTCTTAAAGCTTATAGGGACTGCTAATAAAGTTTTATATAGGGTACTAAGTAGGATTTAGGTTATAGCCTTTCTAACTAACGCGGTATTTTAGCGTTTTCCTTACTAGTTTATAGGCTAGTATTTCTTTAATTTCCTATTCATTGTCGCTATTAACTTAAATTAATAGGGGGGATTTGTTTTTTTTATCTAGGTAATAGGCCGTCCGCGGTATTATATAGCTTATCTGGCAAAAAAATAGGGTAAACCTTTATTAAATCTGGGAGCTTTACCTTATATAAGTTACCCCTCTTCTTAAGGACCTTATATAGTCCTGCTATCTAATAGTCTAGCTTAAGGCTAGGTCGTCCCGTCTTCTAGTTCTTTATTATAACCTAGGCTATATTACCTATGGTAAAGTTAGGCTCGCGCCTATATTTATTTATCTACTATTTTATTAATTTCTAGGCCTTTTCTAGATTTGCGTAGGCTACTATCTAGGCTTCTTTTAAGCGCTTAGCGTACTGCTAGGCTTTCTTATAAGATAGTTTTTCGTATATAGTCTAGGGTCCTTTTAGTCTTTCCTAGTTAAAGCTAGTATAGGGTAAGTAGTCTATTTTTAGTTAAATAGGGGCAAATCTAGTAGAATTATAGGGTAGAGTTGCCTAGGTATAGTCTATAAGGGGTAGCAGTTTAGCCTAGTTATCTTAGAAGTAGTTAATAAAGGGCCGGAGCCTCTAATCTAGGTATTAGTTTATAATCTCCGTCTAACCGTTTATTTAGGGGTAATATGCTATAGAAAGCTTTAGCTTAATGCCTAGGATTTAGGTAAACTCATTTTAAAAGGCTAATGTAAACTACGGCCTATAATTAGAGATAATAGTATCTAGTAGTCCATAAATTTAATAGATATAGTAGATATACAGTCGGGCCGCCTCTTTAGTATTAATATTCTTATAATAGGGAATTAAGAATAGGCGCTTGCTAAAGCGGTTAACTAAAATTATAACTATATCGTATCCGTTATAGTCTAGAGGTAGTTTATAGAAATTTATAGAGATATGCTGCTAAGGGCGTTCTAGTATTAAAAGGGGTTTTAATAGTCCTAGGGTCTTATCTTGTAGAATTATAGACCTATAGCAACTATTGCAGTTCCGTACATAGTGGTTAATATTTATAGCTATTCTAGGCTAGTAGTAATAGTCGCTAATAATCTTATAGGTCTTATTTTTTCTAGAATAGGCTATAAAGACCTGGTTATATACTTCGGCGATAAGTTAAGTCTATAAACTCTGTTCCTTTACTACTACTAGCTATACCTAATACTTAAACAGTCTATTTTTAAGGGACTATAGGCTAGTAGTATCCTTCGCCTTTTTATAGTACTCCTATAGAGAAGGGGCCGTACAGTTTACCTATAGTAGTTTATTAATAAGGTTAAGTTCTATAGAGTTTATAGGGTATATCTTAGCTTCTAAAGATTTTATACTTAGTTCTGCCTATATCTAAGGGTTAAGGTACTCTAGCTATAGTAGCGTCTAGCTCCGTAATAAGGTCTTTACGGCCACTTATTTATCTAGGTCTTGTTCGCGTCTTATAAGTATATCTATACGGTTAGTGGCGCCTAGCCTATATATAATTAGGAAGTTAAATTAAGATAGGGTATCCGCTTAGCGCGCCTACCGTGCTGTAAGGGCCTTTGTTATTATAAAATATTCTAAGGCCTTATAATTAGAAACTACCTAAATAGGCTTAGGGGTCCCTTCTAACTATGCTCGCTAGTACTAGAAGCTAGAGATAATAGCTAGTATTTCTTTATTATAAACTAGGTAGTTTAGCTCAGCATCTACTATAGTCTTTAAATAGTAAGCAATAGGGTGCTATTTTCTGTCTGTTTGCTTTTAGGAATAAACGCCAGCTATAACGCCGTCTAAGGTATTAGTTTCTAGCATTAAGGGCCGTTTTAGGTTAAAGTGGGTAAGTAAGGGAGCGGAGACCAGTTGTTTCTTAAGCTTGTTAAAAGCCTGCCTATATACGGTATTAAAGTAAAAGGGCTAGTCTTTTTAGGTAAGGCGGTTAAGAGGCCTAGTAATCTTACTGTAGTTTCTAATAAAGCGTTAGTAGAAGTTACAGAAACCTAGAAATAATTATACCACCCCTATAGTCCGTAGGGGTGCCTACTAGGTAATTACAGCCGTTTTTTCTAGATTAGTCTTAATTCTATCCGTACTAATAATAAACCCTAGGTACTTTATACATTTAATACTAAACTCTAACTTCTTAATATTAGTCTAGAGGCTAGCCTTATAGAGCTATTAGAGGACTTTATAGACGTATTTTTTATATTTTAGCTTATTTTTAGAGTAGATTATAATATTATCTAGGTAGGCTATATAGAAGTTATTAAGGTAGTTAAAAAGTATATCGTTTATATACTGCCGGTATATAGCTGGTCCGTCAGTTAGCCTAAAAGATAGTACCTTATATTTATACGTTCTATAACGGGTCTAATATATAGCAAGATCCTTTAAGCTAGGGTTTATCCTAATTTAGTAGAAGGCCTAGCGGATATTAAGCTTTATAAAGACCTTAGCTCTACTTATTTAGGCTAGTGTCTTATTAAGTAGGGGTAGTAGATAGCGGTCCTTGCGGGTTATATTATTTAGCTTATAGTAATTAATATAGAAACGGAGTCCTCTATTTAGCTTTTTAGTAAAGAGAATAGATAAGTTAAAAGAGGCTTAGCTAGGCTTAATAAAACCCTTATTTAGGTTATTAATAAGGTACTGCTTTATAGCCTATAATTTAGTAGTAGACTGTTAGTAAAGGGGGCTAAAGCTAAGGGTAGATTTTTGTCTGGCTTAATCTTAATCTTATAGTTATACAGTCGGTAAGGTAGAAGTCTATTAAACGCTGCCTTAGAGAATATGTCCTTAAACTTCTAATATTAATAAGATAGTTTTTATTCTACTAGCTCCTTATCTATAAGCTTACCCTCCTATCTACTAAGTTTACTTTCCTTTTTCTTAAGTATTTAGTTAATTTTATATAAGCTAGTTATAAAAGTAATAGTATTAGGCTAGACTAAGTTCTGGTAGAATCCTATAGCGTTAATATAGTAGATATTAACTGGTAGGAGGTCCGTAGGTTTCTTTATAGCTATTTACTAGACCGTATTTTACGGTCTAGGGTTTATAATCTTTTTTAGCTCCTATTCTATTTTCCGTAAGTTATCCCTCTAATCTATTAGTTTAGTATAGCGTTTAATATTCCTTACTGTTCTTTATAGCTATATAGGGCCTAAATACTCTATAGGGGGCTTTTTTTAAGTTATTACTAACTTCCTAGGTCTTTAATATGGGTAGTGTAATATAGGTAGTCTGGGGGCGGCGTAGTATACAGATCTGTTATAGATTAAGCTGTATATCTTTCTTAAAGGCCTAGTCCCTACGCATAGCATCTGCCTAGTAAATAGTATTAATCTAGGGCTATATAAGGTTTTTTATTATAATGCTAATTTCTTTTATAAAAGAAGGGGTTAGAGGTAGGGTTTTAGGCTAGATAAGCCGCTTACTCTATATATTAAGCTATAAGCCTAAATAGGCTAGCCGTTTTCTTTTTAAGATTATATTATAGCTTTCTAGGTCCGTAATAAGCAAAGGGATATTATGCTACCTTTGTCCGTTAATATGGAGGTAAATCCGCAAGATAGTTGTAATAGGTAGCCCTATCTACCTATTATACCCGCGAATAGAAATTAGTTTAGGCAGTTCTTTAATAGGTGCATTTAAAAAGTTAGCCAGCTTTATAGTATACTAGGTGTTTATTAAGGTAAAGGTATTTACTCTAGAGTTAGCTAAAGTAGAGGTTAAAACTTAATATCTATTATAGAATAAAGTATAAGGGATAATGCAGCTTCTTCTACTAACTAGCTGACCTAGATTAATATATAATATATTAATCCCTTTTAACCCTAGAGAGGAGTCTTCCTTTAAGGTTCCTTTTTTTCTAACTCTACGCTATCCTCCTAGATTAATAGGACTTTGTCCGCCTTTACGTTTATTAGGCAATCCTTTATATAGTAGCCTTTCTAACTATAAGAGAAGTAAGCTCCTTAGTTACTAAGGGCCTATATATAGGGGTTACTGTATATAGGCTAAGCATTTGCTAGACCTATAGTAGGACTGGCCGTATAGCTAGCTGCTAAATTAGTAGTGGGCTATATAGGTGGTATTATAGAGGTTGCTAATCGTACTAGGGTATTGCGGGCCGTTCTTATATTGCTTATAGTCTAATTTAAAGGGTTTCTAGCTTTATACCATTTGGCGCGTACCTTAATTTAGTAAAGGCCTTGGTTAATAGCTAAGCACTAGTCCGTAAGTTCCTTTAGCGTCTATATAATAGTAAAAACTAGTAGTACGGCTCGCTGTAGGTCTGGGGTAAGCTTATTAAATAGGTCTAGTATTAGATCTTCTTAGGGAATTTAAGCCTAGCCTGCTAAGTGTAAAAAGCGAGTCTAAAAGGCTAAAAAGGTCTCCGTTATTTTTATATTTAGGCCTCTATAATTAAGGCGGGCGTTTTATTTCTTAAAGGGGTCCTTATAAATAGAAGATAAATAGTTAATTATTTCTTCTTTAGAGGCAAAAGGGTCTACTAAGTCCTTAGTATATTATGGGCGTAGGTGCGTCTAGGCGTCCCTACTAGTACGGCTAAAGATATAGGCTATTTAGGCCTGAGGGGTAGGAAAGTAGTTAGCATTAACTTTAAGCTTATCCTATAGTTAGAGCTTCTAGTTATTAAATATAGGGTCTGTTCCGTCTATAAGCAATAGGGGGTTCGCGACCCCTATAAACCGCGATGGTGCTATATAAGGCTTAATAGGTCCGCTAAGGCGCTAGAATAGGGCCTTAAGGACTATAGCAAATCTCTAGGTATTTAATAATTTGTCACTAAATACGGAAGTAGGGGTATCTCTAGCTTTAAGCAGCTCTCGCAGTCATTTAATTTTAGTATTAGCTGCTACTAGCTCTGCCTAAGGGTTTAAGATATTAACTATTTTATTATCTAAGGTATTTTGTAACCGACTACCGACACTGCGTTGAGACACAAGATCACCGCTTGGAAGGCTCCGAGATGGCGTTAACGCCACCCAATATAGTGGTTGCAGATCAATATTGGTGGCAGATTACCGTTCCCATTTC
>Ga0307515_10012662_pt1 | contig 15844 bp, 10 predicted proteins | sample 17_EM_MG_FD_194513 | JGI IMG/M metagenome (GOLD analysis project Ga0307515, IMG submission 194513) | Populus trichocarpa ectomycorrhiza microbial communities from riparian zone in the Pacific Northwest, United States - 17_EM | ecosystem: Host-associated > Plants > Roots > Unclassified | place... | reverse complement strand
TACAAATGGCGGCCATACACCTGCGGGTGTTTGAAAACCAGGGACCGGCTATCCTTTTCGAAAATGTAAAGGGGAGCAAGTTTCCGGCGATATCTAATCTATTTGGTACGCTGGAGCGGTCTAAATTTATCTTCAGGGATACGCTGGAGAAGATTAAAACGCTCGTCGAATTAAAAAACGACCCGATTAAGGCAATTAAAAACCCATTCAAATACGCTAATGTGGCGCTTACGGCCTTATCGGCATTGCCCATGAAAGGTAGTGGCAGCAGTGCCCCTGTAAACTTTGGCAAATGTACTATCAGCGATATCCCGCAGATAGTAAACTGGCCTATGGATGGCGGCCCCTTTGTAACCATGCCACAGGTATATACCGAAGATGCCGATAAACCGGGCATCATGAATGCTAACCTGGGCATGTACCGTATACAGCTTGCCAGTAACGATTATATTTTGAATAAAGAGATAGGCTTGCATTACCAGCTGCACCGCGGCATAGGCGTTCACCAAACTAAAGCCAATGCAAAAGGCCAGCCTTTAAAGGTGAGCATTTTTGTAGGTGGCCCGCCAAGTCACCCGGTAGCTGCTGTTATGCCGCTGCCCGAAGGTTTATCCGAAATGACGTTTGCAGGAGCTTTGGGCAACCGCCGTTTCCGGTATTTTTATGATGACGAGGGTTTCTGTATTTCATCGGATGCCGATTTTGTGATAACAGGCACCGTGATGCCAATGGAAAATAAACCCGAAGGCCCTTTCGGCGATCACCTGGGTTATTACAGCCTGGCTCACGATTTTCCATTATTAAAAGTGCACAATGTATATCACCGTAAGGATGCCATCTGGTCGTTCACGGTAGTAGGCCGCCCACCGCAGGAGGATACCAGTTTTGGGGCATTGATACACGAGATTAGCGGGGCAGCGCTACCGAAAGAAATTCCGGGCCTGCATGCCGTTAACGCCGTTGATGCGGCAGGTGTTCACCCATTACTATTTGCAACCGGTAGCGAGCGTTATACACCTTATATCAAAGAACGTAAACCGCAGGAGATATTGACCATTGCCAACCACATTTTAGGTAAAAGCCAGTTAAGCCTTGCCAAATACCTGCTAATAGCCGCGCAGGAAGATGACCCGAACCTGGATGTAAATAATATAGAAGGATTTCTGCACCATATGCTGCAACGCGTTGATTTTACCCGCGACCTGCATTTTTACACCCGCACTACCATTGATACCCTTGACTACAGCGGCGACGGGCTGAACACAGGCAGTAAGGTGGCTATCACCGTAGCCGGTAACATTAAGCGCGAACTCTGGACGGCATTACCTTCATGGTTTGATTTGCCGAGGCCGATAACCAATATCAAAATGGCCATGCCCGGCGTATTGATGGTTGAAGTGCCCAAGCACATAAATCATAAGGATATCGATAATGTTATCAGCATTATTGAGTATCGTTTAAAGGAGGAGGAGGATGAATTGGGTGGCCTGGCGCTTATGGTTCTGTGCGATGACGCAGCCTTTGCGGCAGCCAGCATCAATAACTTTGTATGGGTAACGTTTACACGCAGCAACCCATCGCATGATATTTACGGCATAGGCAGTTTTACCGAACATAAACACTGGGGCTGCACCGGGCCGCTCGTTATTGACGCGCGTATAAAACCCCACCACGCACCTGTATTGGAGCGCGACCCGGAAGTTGAAAAACTGGTTGATAAAATGGGAAGGGTTGGCGGGGCTTTGCATGGCATTATTTAAGGGGAATTGCACCCTCAATCCCCTTAAATTCAATATTACTCAGAAAGTTTAGTACTAAACTACTTCGAAAGAAGTTTCCTGTTTATCCTTCCAATCAACCCTGGTCCTTCGTAAATAAAACCGGTATAAAGCTGCACTAATGATGCGCCTGCATTTAGTTTTTCGATAGCGTCATCGGCAGAGTGTATGCCGCCCACTCCAATTATCGGGAAAGATCCGTTTGATTTTTTATGAATATAGCTGATAACCTCGGTTGAGCGTTTGGTTAGCGGTATGCCGCTTAGCCCGCCCATTTCGTCTTTTAAGCTGGCTGGCGAATTTAAATTCTCCCTGCTGATGGTTGTATTGGTAGCTATAAGCCCTGCAATGCCGGTTTGCTGTACAATCTCTACAATATCATCCAGCTGTGAATCTGTAAGGTCTGGTGCTATTTTAAGCAGGATAGGCCTGCTGATGCCATTTTTTGAATTACGTTGCTGCAGGGTATTCAGCAAATTCATTAAAGGCTCTTTTTCCTGCAGCTCGCGCAGGCCGGGCGTATTGGGCGAACTTACATTCACCACAAAATAATCAACCACATCAAAAAGACGGTCGAAGCATTTGATATAATCACTTACGGCATCTTCATTAGGGGTAACCTTATTTTTGCCAATGTTACCGCCTATGATCAGGCTCCGTTGCGCGCCTTTGGCATTTTTACGGAAGGTTGCTATCCGTTCGGCTGCTACATCAACTCCAAAATTGTTAAAGCCCATGCGGTTAATGAGCGCGGCATCGGCAGGCAGGCGGAACATGCGTGGCTGCGGGTTGCCTGGCTGGGGCAGTGGGGTAACGGTGCCAATCTCTACAAAGCCAAAGCCAATGTTGGCCATTTCGCCCATCAGTTCGGCATTTTTATCAAAGCCGGCGGCAAGGCCAACAGGATTTTTAAATTTAAGGCCAAATACCTCACGCTCCAGTCGCGGGTTGTTTACATCCCATATAGCCCGGCTTAATGCCGCGCCACCCGGAAAACGGTTAAAGCGCTTTAAATTGCGGGTTACAAAGTAATGTACTTTTTCGGGATCGAACTGAAACAGGATGGGTTTTAATAAAAAATACATGGCGCGAAGTTAACAAATACTGATAGCTGTATAAACCAGAATTTTATGAAAATTAAACCGGCAGCCTATAGTAATACGGCAAATGCTGGTACAAAATTTAACAAAGTTTAAAAAAGCCGGGTAAATCAGTAAATTCGGAAATCCAAAATCAAATCTATCAAACCATTTATGAATAATATTTTTAAACCCAATCGTCGTAATTTTTTAAAAACGGCATCTGTAGGCAGCCTTGCTGTCATGGGAATCCCAGCCATTGTGTCGTCGGCATTAGCTGACGAAAAGCCATCAAAAAAAATCAGTTTTAATACCGGCGATGTGGTGCTTTTCCAGGGCGATTCCATTACCGATTGGGGCCGTGACCATAACACTACCGAATTTAATACAACCAGCGCCTTAGGATCGGGGTACGCGCTTATCACCGCATCGCAGCTACTGCTTAACCATGCCGATAAAAACCTAAAAATTTATAATAAAGGCGTTAGCGGCAATAAAGTATACCAGCTGGCCGAACGTTGGGATACCGATTGCCTGGCACTAAAACCCAATGTACTAAGCATTCACATAGGCGTAAACGATTTTTGGCATACCCTTACCAATGGCTACACAGGTACTATAGATACCTATATTGCCGACTATAAAAAGCTGATTGACCGTACCAAAGCTGCCCTGCCCGATATTAAAATTGTTATTTGCGAGCCCTTTGCCGAAAAAGGCGTTAAAGCGGTGGATGATAAATGGTACCCTGCTTTCGATTTATACCGCAAGGCCGCTAAAGATGTTGCAGAGCAATATGACGCCGTTTTTGTACCCTATCAGTCGGCATTTGATAAAGCCGAGAAAATTGCCCCTGCCACCTACTGGAACCGCGACGGCGTACACCCCAGTGTAGCCGGCGAAGCCCTGATGGCTCAAACGTGGCTGAAAGCGGTGGGAGCGTAGGGGAACGTTATACGTTTTACGTTATACGTGATACGTCTTGGCCTTTGAATTACACGTATAACGTATCACGTAAAACGTACAACCTTAACGCTTCTGCTTTCGGCTCAAAAACCGTATCTTTGCGCCCAAATGATTGCTATAAATAACCTTACGTTTGAGATTGGTGCGCGGGCCCTTTATGATGAAGCCAACTGGCATATAAAACCTGGTGAAAAAATTGGTTTAATAGGTGCCAATGGAACAGGTAAAACTACCCTTCTGAAAATTATTGTGGGCGACTATAAACCTACATCGGGCACCATATCAATGGCTAAGGACCTTACTATGGGTTACCTTAACCAGGATTTGCTGTCATATTCATCTGATAAAAACATTGTGCATGTGGCCATGGAAGCTTTTGAGCGCCAAAACCAGCTGCACGACGAGATAGAGGTTTTACTTAAAAAACTCGAAACAGATTATACCGAAGACCTGATTAACAAACTGAGCGATAAGCAACACGAGTTTGAAGCGCTTGACGGTTATAACATTGAATACAAAGCACACGAAATTTTAGCCGGTTTGGGCTTTACCGAAGCAGAATGCGAACGCAAGCTCAGCACCTTTTCGGGCGGATGGCGTATGCGGGTAATGCTGGCCAAAATCCTGTTACAGGCACCAGACATTTTGTTACTGGATGAGCCTACCAACCACCTGGATTTACCATCTATCCAATGGCTGGAAGATTATTTGAAGGCCTTTAACGGCGCCATCATCATCGTATCGCACGATAGGTGGTTTTTAGATAAGGTTATTAACCGCACGGTTGAATCGCGTAAAGGTAAACTGAACGTGTATGCGGGTAACTATACTTTCTACCTGGAAGAAAAAGCATTACGTGCCGAAATTCAGCGTGGCGAGTTTAAAAACCAGCAATCAAAAATAAAACAGGAGGAGCGTTTGATTGAGCGTTTCCGTGCTAAGGCATCCAAGGCAAAAATGGCGCAATCGCGTATCAAGATGCTGGATAAACTGGAACGTGTTGATGATGTTGATGACGATAACCCGGAGGTTAACTTCAGCTTCAAATTCAGCAGGCAATCTGGTCGCCACGTAACTAGTTTGGAGCACATCACCAAAAAATACCCGGCTATTGATATTTTAAATGATGCCGAAGCAATTATTGAAAAAGGCGATAAAATTGCGCTGATAGGTGCCAACGGTAAAGGTAAATCTACCTTGCTGCGTATTGTGGCAGGTGCTGATAAAGAGTTTGAAGGTACAGCTGTAACAGGCCATAACGTTACCCAAACCTTTTTTGCCCAGCACCAGTTAGAGAGCTTGCACCTGGAACACCAGATATTGCAGGAACTACAATCATTTGCACCAAAGCATACAGATACAGAGCTGCGCTCCATATTAGGTTCCTTTTTGTTTACCGGCGATGACGTGTTTAAAAAGATCAAAGTACTATCGGGTGGCGAAAAATCGCGCGTGGCGCTGGCAAAGGCCCTTACTGCCGATGCTAACTTTTTAGTACTGGATGAGCCTACCAATCACCTGGATATGGCATCTGTTAACATATTGATACAGGCGTTGCAACAGTATGAAGGTACTGTTATTGTAGTATCTCACGATAGGTACTTCCTGGATAATGTGGCTAATAAAATTTGGTTTATTGAGGACCAGAAAATTAAACAATACCCGGGCACTTACGCCGAGTATGATGAGTGGAATGCTAAACGCAAGTTAGAGCCAAAAGCCGTAGCACCTGCACCTCAACCTAAAAAAGAGGAAAAGAAACCCGAGCCCGCTAAACAACAGCATAGCGAAAACAAGCATCAGCAGTTGAAAAAACTGAACCAGGACCTGGCTAAAATGGAAGATCAAATTGCTGCGCTGGATAAAACAGTGAAAGAATTTGAAACCAAACTGGCCGATACAAAAATATACACTGATAGCCAAAAGCTAAAAGAAACCAACGCCGCTTACAACCAAAAGCAAGCCGAGCTGAAACAAATTCAGCAAAAATGGGAAACTTTGGCTGAGCAAATTTTGGAACTGGAAGCGTAAGTATTACATACCAAAAACATGTCATTGCGAGGAAAGAAGCAATCGCGAATTGTGCATATTCGTTTTGCACCCGAAGAGGTTGCCACGCTGCGCTCGCAATGACATAGTAATATAAACTAATCATCTATGAAACCCGTCATTGCGAGGCACGAAGCAATCCCCAACTATACAGGGCAACCTTGCAAGGCCGGTTTGCATATCGGGGATTGCTTCGTACATCGCAATGACGCGTGGTTTTTTAGGCTGGTTTACTTATTCCTCTTTACCTGCATCTCAGTTCGGGCCTTTGCCCAATCCCCTTACGATAACAATGTTTACAACCCTGCTATTAAAAGTGTGGAGTTTAACGGCACGGGCAAGCAGCCCTTCCCTGTTATAAACCTGGGCAGCGATGATAAAGTGCTTTTGGCTTTTGATGACCTGCGTGGCGGTACCCGCAATTACAATTACACTATTGAGCATTGTGATGCCAACTGGAACTCCTCAAACCTTTCGCCGGCCGAGTACCTGCAAAGTTTCCAGGACGATAGGTTTTATACCTTCAGCTACTCTATAGGTACATTTCAAAAATATACCCATTACGAGCAGCAGATCCCCAATGACAATATCGCGCCCAAGATATCCGGCAATTACATCCTGAAGGTTTATGAGGATGGCGATCAATCCAAACTAATCCTAACCCGTCGCTTATACGTGGTAGGCCAAAAAGTTTCAATTGCCGCCAATACGCTTGCTTCGCCAAGTACACAAACTCGGCAAACCAATCAAAAGTTAAACTTCACTGTCGACTATGGCAGTCTCAGGGTGCAAAATCCATCCTATGATATCCGGGTTTTTGTAATGCAAAATGCACGTACATCAACAGGTATTTTAAATACCCGTCCTACCAACATCCGCGGCACTTCGTTGGTTTATAATGATGTAGCTATTAACGACTTCCCGGGCCGTAACGAATTCAGGCTGTTTGATTTGCGGACGCTTAAGCTCAATTCGCAAAGGGTGGCCAGGATTTATAAGGATACCGCCAACATAGTGGTGCTTATTGGCGACCCATGGCGCAATAACCCCAACTATGTGCAGTACTTTGATAATAACGGCAAGTTTTATATCCTGAACCAGGACGGCAGCGACCCACGTAGCGATGCTGATTATGCCCGCGTGTATTTTAGCCTGGCCGCAAATACTACCGGAAACGATGGCACGCCATACATTGTAGGCATGTTTAACGATTACAAAATTGACGAACGCAGCAAACTTACGCGCGACGAGAATGGCCGCTATTATATCAACCTGTTGCTAAAGCAGGGCGTATATGATTACGAATATGTTTGGGTTGATAACGCAACCAAAAAAGCCGACGATGTACCCATTGAAGGCAGCCATTTTGAAACCGAAAATGATTACCAGATACTGGTTTACTACCGCCCCCCAACGGCCCGCTGGGACGAGCTGGTAGGCTTTAGTATGGTGAATACGGTAAAGAAGTAATCGTTAAAAATCATACAACATCTCCCGTCCGTTTTAGTTTATACCACTGTCATTCTGAGGTACGAAGAATCTATTCTATGCCGTGCATAGCGGCTTTGAAAAGTCTGCGAGTAGCCCGGTGGTACCTACCCATGACATATTTTCTTTTCGAGGCGCGTGGGCCTGTCACCCTGAGCCTGTCGAAGGGTCGCGCGGAGAGGCCTTTGCCCGCTATACTTCGACAGGCTCAGCACGACAACGCTCTTTAGTATGTCATTCCCCTTCAGAATTTCGAGAAATTTTACAACTCAGGATGCGCCAAGGCAAACGCATCAAAATAGCTTATGGAATAAGCTTATGTTGTCGGGAAGATATAAGTATCAAACAGCACCTTGTTTTTTTTGGCTGATCCAGGTTAAATGATCCGGCTACCCAAGGGACTTGTGTTGGCCAAAAACAGGCACAAATATTTGGATGCGCCTAAATTACGCGATCAGATTCGTGTTAACCATGTTAAAATATAAAATATTGATTATCAATTATTTATAAATTTTTTATCTAAAATATGTTAAGTTATGTTAACCCAATTACATGCGTTTGTCCTGGGATAACAGGCTCTTTATTTCCAAATCCCACAATTATTTATAATTTAGTGTCGTAATTACAATTAATCCAATTATTGCCTTTATGTACGCTATAAAATCTTCTTCAAAGGTCATTAAGCTTAGTGGCTTGTTGCTTATCGCGCTGTTTTTTAGCGCCAAAACCTTTGGCCAGCAAACCCGTCAAACACTTGATTTTGACAAGGGCTGGCGCTTTAACCTGGGCGAGGTAGCTGATGCCGAAAAGCCCGCCACCAGCGATACCAAATGGCGCAGCCTTAACCTGCCGCATGACTGGAGTGTTGAAGGCAAATTCAGCAAAGATAATCCTGCAACGCCCGAAGGCGGCGCACTGCCGGGTGGTATAGGCTGGTACCGTAAATCATTTACTGTTCCGGCATCATCAAAAGGCAAATTGGTATACATTGATTTTGACGGTGTTTACCAAAAAAGCAAAGTGTGGATTAACGGGCACCTGCTTGGTTTCAGGCCAAATGGTTATATCTCATTCCGTTATGAGCTTACTCCATATCTAAAATACGGCGGTAATAACGTTATCGCTGTTAAGGTTGATAATTCTGTTCAGCCAAATTCGCGCTGGTATTCCGGTTCTGGTATTTACCGGAATGTATGGCTGGTTACTACCGCTAAAACTGCAATTAATCATTGGGGGACTTTTGTAACCACTACAGATGTAAGCAATGCATCAGCAAAAGTTAATATCAAAGTAAGCGTAAAAAACGGATCATCTTCTGCCGCACTGTCTGTAAAAACTACGTTATATGATGCTCTTGGCAAAGCAGTTGCCGGCGGCGGAGCGATACCATCTAAAACACAATTGCAGGATACTGTATTTGAAACAAGTACCACCCTTGCAGTAAAAAACCCAACTTTATGGAGTGTTGATAAGCCTTATTTATACAAAGCGGTTACGCAGATATTATCTGGCAAAACCGTTATCGACGAGTATACTACTCCAGTAGGCATCCGTTATTTTAATTTTGATGTGGATAAAGGCTTTAGTTTAAATGGTAAAGCCATGAAAATTTTAGGCGTGTGCGATCACCATGACCTGGGCAGCCTCGGCGCGGCCATCAACACCCGTGCATTGGAGCGTCAGCTGCAGATATTAAAGGCGATGGGGTGTAATGGTATCCGTACGTCGCACAATCCACCGGCGCCGGAGTTGCTTGACCTTTGCGATAAAATGGGTTTCATTGTAATGGACGAAGCTTTTGATTGCTGGGAATGGGAAAAGGTTAAATACGATTATCACCTGTTTTTTAAAGAATGGCATAAACGCGACCTGGAAGACCAGGTACTGCGCGACCGTAACCACCCCAGCGTAATGATATGGAGTATTGGTAACGAAATTCCGCAACAACATGATACCACTGCGTTAAGGATAGCACCGGAGCTTGCTGCCATAGTGCATAGCCTTGATACTACCCGCCCTATTACGGCAGCCAATAATAACCCGGATGCAAAAAATAAGATCATAGCTTCGGGCGCGTTAGACCTGGTAGGTTATAACTATCACGAATTTGAATATGCCGGTTTTCATGACCGCTACCCAGGTAAAAAATTCATAGCTACTGAAACTACTTCGGGCCTGGAAACGCGTGGCTATTACGAAATGCCATCAGATAGCATCCGTGTATGGCCCGAAAGATGGGATAAGCCATTTGAAAGAGAAGGTAATAACGTATCGGCTTATGACAACGTACGACCACCATGGGGATCGACCCATGAGATGACCTGGAAAGTGATGAAAAAATATGATTTCCTTTCGGGGATGTTCATCTGGACAGGCTTTGATTATTTAGGCGAACCTACACCATATAGCTGGCCGTCGCGCAGTTCGTACTTTGGTATTGTTGATTTGGCCGGCTTCCCTAAGGATGTGTACTACATGTATCAAAGCGAGTGGACAAACAAACCGGTACTGCATATCTTCCCGCATTGGAACTGGACTCCAGGCAAGATGGTTGACGTTTGGGCGTACTACAACAATGCCGATGAAGTGGAGCTTTTCCTGAATGGAAAATCATTAGGCACCAAAAAGAAAACCGGCGACGACCTGCACATCATGTGGCGTGTTAAATATGAGCCAGGTACGCTGAAAGCCGTTTCACGTAAGGATGGCAAAGTGGTGTTAACCAAACTTATCCATACCGCCGGCGAGCCGGCTAAGATTGAACTATCGGCCGACCGTAAGCTGATCAAAGCCGACGGAAAAGATCTGTCGTTCATCACCGTAAAAATATTGGATAAAGATGGCAACGTGGTGCCAGATGCAGATAACCTGGTCGACTTTAAAATAAACGGTCCGGCCTTTGTTGCCAGCGTTGATAACGGCGATCCTGTTACACACGATTCCTTCAAGGTATCGTACCGTAAAGCTTTCCATGGCTTAGCACTGGCCATTGTACAGGCAAAGGAAAAAGCGGGAGCAGTTACATTTACAGCAACATCCAAAGGCTTGCCTGCTGCTACAATTACCTTGACTGCGAAGTAGCCAACCGCAATCTAAAGAAATATACATGTGTCATTGCTTTTGTTAGACCAAAGGCAATGACATTTTTATTTTAAATGCATAAACATTTACTGTCCCGTAAAACAATTGGCCGGTTAACCCATTAATTGGTAATACTTTATTACCTTGTTTATGCCTGCCAAAGAATACCCGTTTTATCTTAAGAGCACCGTTATCATGTTCGGGCTCATTTTATTGGTTTATATACTTTACCAACTGGCCGATGTTTTTGTACCGATAGCTTACGCCTTATTCATCGCCATTTTGTTGAACCCGGTTTGCAATTGGCTGGAAAAGAAAAAGGTACCTAAAGCGTTAGCTATTTCCATTACCTTGTTATTGGCATCCATAGCCATAGCCGGATTGTTTTATTTTCTATCTACCCAAATAATCCAGTTTGGCGATTCGCTGCCCGTGCTGAAGCAAAAATTTGCAAGTATATCGGCTTCGGCGCAAACATGGGTGGCAACAACGTTTGGTTATCCCATACAAAAACAAAATCTGCTTATTAAAGAGGCAATGAATAACAGCCAATCGCTATTGGGCAGTACCCTGGGTTCGGTATTAGGAATCTTTGGGTTGGTATTTATTATACCGGTTTATGTTTTCCTGGTACTGTATTACAAAACTTTACTGCTCAACTTTTTTTACGAAGTATTTTCTGAGGAAAACTCCAAACGCGTAGCCGACGTTTTACATGAAACCAAAGCAGCTGTACAAAGCTACATTATAGGCTTGTTAATTGAGATGATAATTGTGGCGGCGCTGAATTCGCTGGCCCTTATTCTGCTTGACGTAAAGTATGGCATCCTGATTGGGGTTATTGGCGCTATCCTTAACCTGGTGCCTTACTTAGGCGGTATTATTGCCATAGCCTTGCCCGTATTGATGGCTACGGTCACCAAAGATGGCTACACCACGCAATTGGGCGTAATTGGGGCCTACATGGTAATCCAGTTTATTGACAACAATATCCTGGTGCCAAATATCGTATCATCAAAGGTTCAGATCAACGCGCTCATGTCTATAATCGTGGTGTTTTTGGGTAACATGCTATGGGGACTATCTGGCATGTTTCTTTCCATTCCCTTCCTGGCAGTACTTAAAATTATTTTCGACCGGATAGATGGCCTTAAACCATGGGGCAAACTACTTGGTGATACCGTACCCACCCGCCACAAGGGTGAGATATGGAAAAGGAGGAAGAAAGTTATTTTGCCGACCGAGTAAGTCAAAATTCAAAAGTAAAAATTCAAAAAAGAAGCAAAGCGATCCATGTAATGGAGGGGATAAAAATCAAAAGCCAAAATCGCTATGCAATTTTGACTTTTGATTTTTTAATTTTGACTTAAATTAATGGCTGACACCATTTTCGCCTTTATTCAAGGTTCCGTTGATGTATAAAACCTGGTTCACTTTTTTAGGGTCGCCCTGGTATACCCACACAATATTGTTGATGTAGGTTTTAAAGGCGTTGTTAACCTGCTCTACGGTTAATTTTTTAACATCATCAACCAAAGTTAACGAGCGTTTCCAGTTATCAAATAACACTTCGTTTGATGCTATAGATGATGCCTGGGCACTGTTGGTTTCGTTTTTATAGTAAAAACCGGTTAGGTAGGTAACCTTCATATTGGCTACTTCTTCGGGTTTAAATCCTTCTGTTTTCACTTTATCAACAAGTTTGTCAAATACAGCTATATATTTATCCGGTTGGGTGGTTGATACCGAGAAGCGGGCGGTTGACGTTTGCCCAACACTAAACCAGGCCTGCGGTGCGTATGATAAACCGTTATTGGTACGCACATCTAAAAAATGGCGGTTAGCAAAAATTCGCATGGCCACGTTAAAGGCGTCAAAATCTTCTGTACCAGGTATAGGGCCGCTGGTGATACCTTCCACATAGTTGGTAGCCAAATCGCGCTGCTCTACATTAATGCTGTTTTTGTAAACTTTAAATGACGCTTTTTTGAAGGTAAAGGCAGGGCCTTTTTTAACACCATCCAGCATCGCTTTTACTTTAGCCTCGATAGTAGCCTGGTCAAGATCGGCCACTACAACAATAAGCAAACGCGATTTGGTGAAGATTGAGCTATAATAAGCTTTAGTCTCCTCAGGAGTTAACTTGGTCAGGATATCCACTGTACCCATAGGGTCTTTGGCATAGTCGCGATTAACAAAGGCAACTTTATCTGCAAATTTGTCAATAGCGTTATCCGGCCTCGAATCCAGGCTTTTTAACTGGGTAATAGCGTCTGTTTTAATACGGGCAAACTCCTTGGCATCAAAACGCGGCTGGGTCATGGCCTCAACATATAGCGGCCAAACCACATCCAAATCGCTTTTAATACAGTTCATGCGTACTACCGAAAAGTTTTTGTTGCTATAACCATAAATGGTTGAGCTAACTTTATCCAGGATATCCTTAAATGCGTTTTTATCGTGCTTAACGGTACCGCATTCGGTCAGGGCATTCATAGCCATCGATTCGATACCCATTTTTTCGGCAGTATAATTTTGTACGCCACCTTTAATAATGGTTTGTATCTCTACAATATCGTTGCCGCTTGGCTGTACAATTACCTTAACGCCATCAACCGATGTTTCGTAAGCTGCTTTTTGTGCCTGTACCGTTTTTATATTTCCTATCGCCGCTACAATCAGCAGGCCGAACATATATTTCTTCATCATGATAAGATCTTTTAAATTACTTAGCTACAAAAAATGAAGCCGCATTCAGTTGTTTACTCAAATCGGGCGATATAATTAAGCCGGCCGCATATGGTTTACCTATAATGTAGGTATCCACAAATTTCTTGATATCGGCACGGGTTACTTTCTGGTAATTGCTATCCAGGTCGGTAGCAAAATTAAGCGATGTGCTGCACCATTGGTAACTTAACTGGCTGGCCAGGGTTGATGGTTTTTCTTTACGGTGAATGCTGTTACGCAATAAAATAGCCTTTGCGTCTTTCAGCTGCTCATCGGTGTAGTAATCGTCTTTTGCCCATAGGCTTATCTGGTTTATTACCTCGTCATAGCACTCTTTAAGCTTGGTAGGGTTCGGCTCAATACCCATATCAATTGGGCCAACATATTTGCTGGTTGTGTAGCTTACATAAATGCTGCTGGCCAAACCTTTATCAACCAAAGCCTGCTGTAGTTTTGATGAGTTTAAACCTACAATGGTACCAAACAAATCTGCAGCTACGGTAGATGCAGAATCGGTAAGGTATGATGGGCCTTGCCATGAAATTTGCATCGATGGTGTTTGCGCTATGGTAGTTTCTTTAATAAAATATTCCTTTTTGGTTAATGGCTTAAACGGCGGGATAGGGTATTTTTCGTGCGGATTGAAGCCACTGCTTTCCCAATCGCCAAATATTTTTTCGGCCATGGCAAAAGCTGCGTCATGCTTTACGTCGCCGCAAATGGTAAGCAAGCTGTTGTTAGGGAAATAATATTTGTTTTTGATAACCATCATTTTCTCGGGTGTAGCGGTGTTAATCACTTCGTGAATCCCGATTGGGTTTTTACGAGTGATAAGGTCGCCCCATAATTTTTGCTGAATACCATACCATAACTGGAAACCCGGATCGCTTTCGGCACGTTGGAACTCCCCATCAACAACGGGGCGCTCTTTTTTCATGTCCTCCTCGCGGTAAATAGGGAAACGGATGGCGGCGTTCATGAATTTTAAACCGGCGCTAAGGCTATCCCTGTCAAAAGTAAAAAAGTAGTTTACACGCTCCACATCGGTTGTGCCATTCCATATGGCGCCAAGTTCTTGCGTACGTTTCAGGAACGATGCCTGGTCAGGATAATCTTTATTGGCTTTAAAAAACATATGCTCGAACATATGCGACAGGCCGCTAAATTCCGGGCCTTCGGTATAAGCACCGTTTTTTACGGCAATTTCGATGGTAGCCAAAGGCACTTTGCTGTTTTCAATAACAACAACTTCCAGTCCGTTTGGAAGTTTTTTCCAGAAGTAACCTTCCGGCAGACGAGGCTGGGCGATTGCAAGGCAAAAGCTAAAAACCCCAATAACACTCAGTGTTAAGGTTTTAATAAGATTTTGGGTCATAGATATATTAATAATGTTTTAAACACTATAAATATATTGGTATAAATTATGAAAAGGAAAAATTTATCCCTTTTTAACTTAGTTTTTAGTTAAAACGAGTAAACCGACCACAGATATTATTACAAGCCCGATTTGATACTATTGTAAGGCATGCCCAAATCATCGATGGAATATTGGGTAAGTATGCTATCTTTTATGGTGATATAATCTCCGCGGTCGGTAACAAACCATTTTTCGATACCATCCTTAGTAACCACAGTTGGGATAGTTGCAGATACCACTTTGCCGGTTGTATCTAATTCCAGGATGTAAAATTCCTGCTTCGGGTCTGTTAAGTCCCTGAAGGGGATGATAACGGTATGGTTGTTATCATCAATAAAATGTCCGAAAAAGTTCTGATCTTTTAATTCCTTTGGATGAAAATTAATCAGTTTTTGGGCCATTTGGGCAGATACGCCGGTTATTTTCAGCCTTACCACGTTGCCTTCCGAATCTTTTAAAGTATCCTGCATGGTTGCCGTTTGGGCGCTGGGATATTTGGCAATCGCGTAAAAATTATTCGACCCGGTATTTTTATCATTATGGCCGGGTAGCATGTAGCACAGTTGCAGGTTGGGCAAAGCAGCACTGTCCGATTTTATTTTTCCGGCGATGCCAAGCAGTTGTTCTTTAGTAAGCCGGGTTTTAATATTAACGATAACCTTACTGGCAGTATCTGATTTGGTTACCTTGGATATACTGTAATAAGCAACGTCTTTTTTTGTACAGGCGGATGCCAGCAAGACAACCGATAATATATATACAGATAGATTTTTCATAGTGGGCAAAGATAAACACGATTTTTCACTCATGCTCATTTTTTAAAGGTGTTCAAGAGGGCTGCGCGATTCAACATCTGGCAGCATTTACAAAATTTTTGTTAGGTGGATGAATGGATAAAATCCCGTAACTATTGCCAGGAAAATCCCGGCCAGGAAAATTTCGCCCAATAAAAAAATCCCACCGGTTTCTGAAACCAGCAGGATTTATAAGATCTTTTTAAGCGCCAGGCGCCTTAAAACAGATAGATTATTTACCGGCAGCGATAGCTAAAGCTTCGTTGTTTTTTTGGATTTGGTTGCCTTTTTTCTCGGCAGAACGGCTTCCGTACTCAAGGTTAGTAGCCAGTTTTAAAAACTGAACTTCTAAACGTGAAGTAGTTTTGTTTTTTCTATCTTTTCTTTTTAAACGTGTAACGCCCATGGTGTTGTTATTTTAATGTTTTTAATACCCTTGAGGTCGGGAGCGGATTCGAACCG
>Ga0307515_10012661_pt1 | contig 15844 bp, 7 predicted proteins | sample 17_EM_MG_FD_194513 | JGI IMG/M metagenome (GOLD analysis project Ga0307515, IMG submission 194513) | Populus trichocarpa ectomycorrhiza microbial communities from riparian zone in the Pacific Northwest, United States - 17_EM | ecosystem: Host-associated > Plants > Roots > Unclassified | place... | reverse complement strand
TATATATATATATATGTATGTATGTATCTTAATGCTAAGAGTATATCTTGGATAAATTTAGCTAAATATTTTTGTTACTATTATTTTATTAAAATCATATGCGAAATTTCAAGATATTGGTTTGGTAACTAAGAGGTGAGCTCTCTTGAAGTTAGTATTTTAAAAAATTATTATATTCTTTCCAATGCATATATAAACCAGTATAATTGTGTATTCTTAAAATTATCCGGGTGGAAACTTAACTTTAATTATACTTATATTAATCCGAGAATACCCTTTTTAAAAAGAAGAAGAAGAAGAAGAAATGGCGAGGATCAATGGGCACATAGCTAGAAAAGTCTTCTTGATAGACATCATTTGCTCTGAACTATGACGTGATTAATTACTAAACTCTTTTTTATTTTATTAATTGTTTTATTAAAAAATCAACACAGCTGATATCGATTGTTTTTTAAAATATATTTTATTTTAAAATAAAATATTATTTTTTAATATTTGCTTTTGACTTTAACACATTTAAACAATATAAAAACATAAAAAAATTAATTTTAAATCAAGAAAAAATTTAAAAATAATTTTTTTAAAAAAAACATTAAAATAAATAGTCTCTTAGCATTGAGTTTGCACTGGAGCATTCCACTTCATGCTATTACTCAACAAAACATCAATAGTGCAGTCAATATGTCTCTTCCTGGTTGGTTTCAGCATTTGGCAATGCTCGTTATTAGGAAAAAGGCATAGATCCTTCACCGCCGGATTGCTTTCGGAGAACAAAACCAATGAGCACATGTTTCCGCCACAAGATGTCAAACAGCGCACTGATGGTCCGCATGACAGCGGCCATACCAAAAAATTTCAATCCAAAAATTATGTTTAGGAGACAGTATGTTTTTTTTTTAAAGAAGTAAGAAAAATTATTTTATCTAGTTGAAAGCTAGCACTTATATTATTGAGATTCTCATATATTTTTTTTCAAAGGAGGAGTTTTTCTAGTTTATCTATCTCAATAAAATCTATGATTGGTTCTAACTTTTTTTTTTTCAACCAAGCTCTTCTATAGCCTAATTAAAAGATATTAGGCTTGAAACTATGATAAAAATATAACATTTAGAAATAGGGGATTAAAATATAAAACATGAAAAAAAATTATTGTTAACCACACATTAATTACAAATTTTATTTTGGTCCAAAAATTTACTTTCTTTATTTTTCACTCTAATAGTTAAAGAGAGTAGATAGAAACTTTCAAAAATAATAAGGAGAGAGAAAGTGATCGATTAACATCAATTTTGGCCATGAAAAAAGTCGATCTTGTTGTTAAAGAGTTTTATTTGACGAGAGGAATTACATTATAGTGTTCTTTGGCCTTCCCCTTAAAATGATAGGCCTAGGCTCGAGAAGTTTTGTCATAATCCAATTTTTTACCCCTTATTTTTTGAAAAACAAATAGAAAAAACAAAAAAAATATTTCTATTTAATAAACTTTGTCATTTCGTTATTTTAGCTATTTTTAGGTGATAAAAATAATCATTATATATATATATATATATATATATATATATATATATATGTTGGGATTGAAATTTGACAAATAATTGAGTATCATATGCAAAATTTAAGTTTGAGAATTTTTGGGTCATAATCGAGGTTTCAATTGAAGAAGAAATTTAGAAAACTGCTTAATTTGATTTAATTTGGCTAAGATTGAAAGAATTTTGAAGTTCAATGATGGTTTTGAAATAAATAGCCAAGTTAGAAATCAATAGAGAGCTTAATTGAAAAGTCAATTTCAATTTAAGAGTCAATTTGATTTAAAAATAAAGATTAGAAGAACTAAGAATGAATGTGTAACAAATGGATAAATCTAGAGGAATAAATTGATTAATATGGGCACAATAAAACAAATATGATTTATGATAGAATGAGGTTAGTAAGCTTGAAAAAGCGTTGGGTATTGTGTAAAAAAAATGAAAATTGAACTGATGTCTCATGTACTGCACAACCGGTCGACTATTTAGGATTACCAAACGATCTGGTCGACCGTTTGATAAGAAGAATAATGAAATTGGCTACTATTTGATTCAGTCAATCAATTTGCTCAATCATTTATTCGAACGTTAGGAACACCAATGAAATTAGTAATGACTGATCAACCGATTGATTGTGTCAATATGAACTGGTTAATCATTCTAACTACAGTGAACTATTAATATTTTAAAAAAATCAATTAAAAACCTATAGTTTCATAATATAATGTTCGACCAAGCAAAAAAGGAAGAATGAAGAGCTGAAGTAAATTAAAGTAATGAGAGGAAGTGAAACCAAATGAATGAAATAGTGTTGCATGGAATGAAACTAGAAGAAAATCTTCATGAAAATATCAAATATATTATATTAGGACCAATTAAATCTAGGATTGGTCTCGTGATAGAATGATGAAATATTTTATGGTCATAAAGAATTAATAAGAGTAAATGGATTTTTTGAGATACCAGAAAATAATTGTGATGGAACTAGAAAGGTGACAAGATTAAATTATTTGACAAGAATATGAAAAGTTATGAAATTTCCTAAACATAAAATGAGATTTGAATGAAAATTTAAAATGGTATCTTTATAATAAGAATCTTGGATTTGAAATATTTTTTTTAATATGGTGATATAGGAGAAGTTATAGAGGTTGCAAAAGCTGCATAAATATTGAGGTCAGTCTGATGATAATAGACCTTAGGTAGGTGCTTAACATCTCAATATTTAATAATCTTTTCATTAAAAGTCAATAGTAACCCTTTTCATTCTGACCTGGCTTCCAAACAAGAATGTCAGAATGATAGGCATCCAAATAAGAATTGTCGGGTTGATTGGTATCCATTTGGGATTGTCAGAATTATTGGATTCTAAACAGGAATGCCAGAATAAGTGGCATCCAAGTAAGATTGTCAGATTGATTGGTATCTATTTAGGATTACCGGAGTTATTGGCTTTCAAACAAGAATGTCAAAATGATAGGCATATCCAAGTAACGATTGTCAGATTGATTGGTATCCATTTCGGATTACCATAATTAGTGGCTTCTAAATGGGAATGTCAGAATAAGTGGCATCCAAGTAAGATTGTCGGATTGATTGATATCTATTTGGTATTACCATAGTTATTGGCTTCCAAACAAGAATGTCAAAATGATAGGCACCCAAGTAACGATTGTCGGATTGATTGGTATCCATTTGGGATTACCAGAATTATTGGATTCTAAACGGGAATGCCAGAGTAAGTGGCTTCTAAGTAAGATTGTCATATTGATTGGTATCCATTTGGGATTACCGGAGTTATTAGCTTCCAAATAGAAATGCCAAATAAAAAGAAATAATAAGGATTTGTTGAGTTTATGTACAACTGACTCAGAGTTATCAACAGTTAATGATTGTGAACAAACCAGGTAGATCAACTCAGTTAGGGTGCCGCTTATGTAAAAGTAAGATGACATTTTTTGACTTTGTATTGCTTGCAGAAAGTTGAATAAAGTGACAATAAAGAATAAATACCCGTTTTCACGAGTGTTTTCAAATATATATTTAAGAACAAGATATTATTAGTTGAAAAATTAAAGAGTCTGATGTTCCAAAGACTGCTTTAAGGACTCATTATGAGCATTACGAGTTTCTAGTGATGCTTTTTGGGTTGACAAATGCTCCAACAGTGTTTATGGATTTAATAAATAGAGTCTTCCATCTGTATCTGGACAAATTTATAGCTAGTAATATTTATAGACGATAATTTGATATATTCGAACTCAATTTTAGAGCATAAACAATATTCGAGATGTGTGTTATAGACATTGAAAGACCATTAGTTATATGTCAAGCTAAGTAAATATGAGTTATGGGTAAAAGAAGTGGTGTTCTTAAGGAATATCATATCGGAAGATGGAAATATGTAGATTTAAGGAAGGTGGAAGTAGTATTGAAATGGGAGAAACCCACAAACATGACGAAGATTCATAGTTTCCTTGGACTTACTGGGTACACTAGAAGGTTTATTGAAGGGTTATCCATGATAGCAACCCCTTTGACTTGACTAACCCGGAAGGTAATAAAGTGGGAATGGTCGAGATAATGTGAAGAAAGCTTTCAGGAGCTGAAAAAAGGCTTATAACTATCCTTGTATTGAAGCTTCCCTTGGGGTTAGAAGACTTTGTTGTATATAATGATGCACCAAAAAAGGGATTGTGTTGTGTGTTAATGCATATTAAAACCCTATTAGGCCAACTATCATGTCTATGATTTAGAGTTGGCAACCGTGATTTTTGCTTCAAGAGTATGGAGACACAATTTGTATATGTCATAAGTCCACATCTTTACAAATCATAAGGTTTGAAGTATTTGATGTCGAAGAAAGAGTTAAATATATGAGAAAGATGATGGATATAGTTGATTAAAGATTATGATTGTGTGATAGATTATCACTAAGGGAAGTTAATGTTGTTGATGATGCTCTTAATCGTAAGGAAAAAGGCAGTGGTTAGTGAATTGGTTGTTTGGGATAAAAAAGAAGTAATAGAATTATAGAAGTTTGATCCACTATTAAGAATTGGATATAAGGGGACCCTGTTAGCACAACTTAAAATGTGATTAGTTTTTAGAGATAAAGTGTTAAAAGCTTAAAAAATGATGGAGAAATAGAGAAAGTAACTAATAAAATGAAAATCAGGAGTTAAAACTCCTTTCCATATTCTAGAAGGCAGAATAATAATAAAGGCAGAAGGATGTATCTACCTAATTGTAAGGCCTTTACGGAGGAAATTTTAAAAGAGACGCATGAATCTAGGTTTGTTGTGCATCCAGGCAGCATAAAAATGTATAAAGATTTGAAAGAATTTTATTGATGGTCCAACATAAATAAAAAGACAGCAAAGTATGTGGCTTAGTATAGGATATGTCAACAAGTAAAGATGGAACATCAAAAGCCTAAAGGGACTTTACAATCCCTTTTGATACTTGAATGGAAGTGGGAAGATATTACTATAGATTTTGTATTCGGATTATCTAGTGGAAAGAGAGGCAATGATGTTATATTGGTGGTGGTGGACCAACTAACTAAGTCTGTTTTGCTTTACCTAGGAAAATGATGGATCCAGCTGATAATTTGGCAAGATTATAAGTAAATGAAAAGGTCAAATTACATGGAGTACCCATATTAGTTCTATATGATAATGACCTTAGATTTACTTCTCGTCTTTGACTTGGCATCCAAAATGTCTTAGGGACAAAGTTAAACTTGAGCACTGTATTTTGTCCTTAGATGGATGGACAGCTTGAGAAGACAATTTAGATTCTAGAGGATTTATTGAGATCATATGTATTGGAATTTAGAAAAAACTCAAAAGACAATTCACCTCTAATGGAGTTCACTTATAATAATAGCTATTAGGAAATGATCAAGATGGCTCTTTTTATAGCATTATATGGACGAAGGTGTCGGACTTTGATATATTGGGAAGAGGTAGGAGATATGAAGTTGATGGGGGCCAGATTTAGTGTAGATCACCATTGAAAAGGTGAAGGTTATCAAAGAAAGAATTAAGGCAACTCAAGATAGATAGAAGAGATATGTCGATAACAGGAAGAGGCCTCTTGAGTTTGAAGTAGGGAATCAAATTTTTTTAAAGGTCGCACCTTAGAAGAACATCATGAGAATTGGCATAAATGGGAAGCTAACGCCGAGATACATAAGACCTTTTGAGATTATTTAAAGGATAGGTCTAGTTGTTTATAAGCTAATGTTGCCCCTGCATCTAGAACAGATACACAACGTGTTCTATATATTATTGCTTCAAAAGGCAGAAATAGATCCCACTTGATTATTGCCACAAGTTCCCCTAGAGATTAAAGAGGACTTGACTTCGGAAGTAAGATCAATAAAAATTCTAGGTCAAAGTGAAAAGGGACTTAGAAACAAAAAGAATCTCTATTATAAAGGTGTTGTGGAGAAGCTCCAAAATCGATGAAGAAACTTGGAAAGGAGAATAAAAAATGAGGAAAAAATATCCCAAATTATTTCCGGATACAGGTATGGGTTTTAATTTCAAGGATGAAATTTTTGTTTAGAAAGGGAAAATGTAAAACCATATTTAAAATATTGGGATATTTGTGAAATCCTAAAATTTTAATTTGATTATAAAAAAAATGAATAATAAAAATAATAAAGTATGTAAAATAAATTACTAGAGATGAATATTCATGAATTTAAATCTTGAGTTACAATAAGTTTTAAAAATAGCATGAGATGAGATACCCAGTAAAAGAAAAAAAAAGTTGGATTAAAGAACAAAGGCATGATCGTAAATATGAGTTATATGAGAAATATAAATAGAAAACTTGGCTTCCTAAAGAAGCCAAATGGTCGGCCATGTTGTAGAAAAAAAGAGGGAAATTGAACTAAATCCATGGAAAATTCTTGTTAGAAACACTAAAAAGAGATAAATTGAAAGATTAAAGAGAGATAAGGAAGGGATATAAGCAAGAAATTTAAGAATGTCAAGGGTTATTTTAATAAAGAGGGACCATTTTTGAAAGAGAAGAAGATGAAGAAAAGAAGTAAACATTGTTCTTTGTTCTTATTTCTTTAATTTATTGTGCTTGAAGTAAGTAACCTTGATTTGAATTAAGTTTGAATTAGTTAATGTAAATTTATGTGTTTTACCTATGAAAATATGTGTAGAATAAGGTTAGTAAGCATGAAAAAACATTTGGTATTGTGTGAAAAAACTAAAAATTGAACTGATATCTCATATATTGCACAACCAGTCAAGTGTTTAGGATTAACAAATGATCTGGTTGATTGATTAATAGGAGGAACAATGAAATTGGCTACTATTTGAATTGGTTGATCAAATCAATCAACTGTTTGTTCGATCATTAGGGACACCAATGAAATTAGTAATAATCGGTCGATTGATTGGTTGTGCCAATGTGAACTGGTTGACCATTGTAACTAACAGTGAATGGTGACTATTTCAACAAAACAAATTCAATTAAAAACCCATAGTTTTGTAATGTGATGTCCAACCGAAAAAAAGGAGGAGGAATGAAAAGGTAAAGTAAATTTAAGTAATGGGAGGAAGTGAAATAAGATAAATGAAACAGTGTGGCATGGAATGAAACTAGAAGAAAATTTTCATGAAAAGATAAAAAATAGTATATTAGGATTAATTAAACCTTGGATTGGGCTCGAGATAGAATGATGAAATAATTTATGGTCATAACGAATTAAGGAGAGTAAATGGAATTTTGAAGTTACTTGAAAATAATTGTGATGCAACTTGAAAGGTGACAAGATTATTTTGTTTGACAAGAATATGAAAAATTATGAAATTCCTTAGATATAAAATGAAAATTGAATGAAAAATTAAAATGATACCTTTATAATAAGGATCTTGGATTTGAAATAATTGTTTTATGACTTAACGTTAACATCTTCAACGAGTCTCCGATTTAGGAACCAACATCATTCCTCTTTTTAAATAATCAAGAATAAATTGAGAATAATCTAAAAGTAATTATGATAATTAATGGCAATCAAAAAGATAAATTTAGAAAAAAAAACACATAATAAAAGTAATCTTTCATAAGAAATGATGCAGTAAGGGTGATGTCTTCTTCCTTTAAACATAACAAACCCCTACCTAAATCTTTGGAACTAGTGCTATTTTTTTATTATCCCTAGTTTTCTCTAATTACTATGTGGCGACTCCTAATTTTTCATTATATATTTTTGTCCTCATTGCGATGTCCACCGAGATGCAACAAGTTTTATCAATTCAATATATTTCTTGGTTTTGCAACCCATGTTTGTGTAATTTTAATGCCATAAATATAAAATGGTTCAAATGCATTTTTGGATCAAAAAATCATCTTTCCTGATTTTTCAGCCACCTTCGTGTTGGCTAAATTCTAAGAATAAGATGAATTTGAAGAAAAAAATACAGATTCAATGTCAAATTAAATCATTATAGGATGAATTTGAATAAAAATTAAAGTCTAATGACATGGTTAAATTTTTAATATGCCAATTTGATTTAATGGCCAAATTAAAGGTTAAATTATGTTTAAGAATTAATTTAGGTTCAATTAAAGGATTTAATTAGGTGTAAGGACTTAATTATACTTTAAATGGGTCAAATTAATTTTCTTAGGGGTTTAATTGGTGAAAAATTAAGTTTGGGAGCCCAATTTGAGCTTAATTGAGAAAACTAAAATTTTAGGAGATCAAATTTGATTTTTACCAAGTCAATTGATTGAAATCATGGGCAAAATCACAAGAAAATTAAATTTTTAGGGTCAATTAAGGGCTAAATTAAAAATGATCCCCAACCAAGGATCAATCTACAAAAAGTGCCGAAATATGAAGGCTTAATTGGTTGGAATCAGGGGTGAAATTGAAGAAAATTAAAAGTTTAATGGTCAATTAAGGGTCAATTTGCATAAATCTAAAACTAACTAATGTAAAAAGGGCACTAAAATCCGAGGCTGAAATTGGAGTTCGTCAGAGGTAAAATTGCATAAAATTAAAAGTTTGAAGTCAATCAAGGGTCTAATTGAGAGAAATCATAAATCAAAGGACTAAAAAAACTTTACCAAAACGATGTCGTGTTGATTACTGTTCATCTTTTTCTTCAGAATTTCCACCGAAAAGACTGCTCATGGTGCTACTTTTCAAGGGCATTTAATGTTTCATTTCTTCACCAAATTTGACAAAACTTGCATGAAAATTTCAAGGGCATTTAATGTTCATTTAATGCTTCATTTCTTCACCTGATATCTGACTACATCCCGAAATGGTCCTTTCTGATCAATTGACATCATAGCGGTTATAGCACCGGTCAAAAGAGACCAACGTAGACAGCCTTCAACTGCCAAATTTGATTGTTCATGATGTCTACTTGACCATGAACATTTAGAAATAATGTTTTGATGCAATATGAATCTTATAATTATAATAATTTTATAATTTTCTTTGCAAAATATTTTTATCCTAAAGATTTTATCTTTACTATAAACTCAATAATCAAATATTGGATTCATTAAATAAATATTTGATTAATATTAAAGATAAATAATTTTTTATTAAAATTAAATATATTTACATGAACAAAATCAAGATCACGTATAATTAATCGATACAGTAAGAGCAACGGGTGACCTTCGTATTAAAAAATGAACTTAGCCTTTCAAATTAAAGAAATCATTTTCCCTTTCGAAAAAAGAAAAAAAACGTGAAAATGGTGGAAGTAGATGTTCGTCAAGTATTTTTAGAACATTTTCTTTGTTTTTTTTTTCTTTTTACATTTTGGTTCAATGGGTCTTGGACTTTAAAATTGGGATTAATGAACTAACCTTCTCGAATTCCCAAATCTACTCAAGCTTGGTTATGTTACACTTATTTTCTGCACCAATAAGTGAATTGCTAAAATATTTGATAATCCACTGCTTCTTTGAATTATAGGCAACTTGCACCATGGTGGCCATTTTCATGGTTTTCATGCAACTTGCACCATCGTGAGGAGAAAATACAATCCAACTATATATGCTCCCCGTATCTAACTCCTTCTTCACATGTTATCTCCAGCAAAGTTCGTCATTTTCATGGTATCATCATTCAATCGATAATTGTGGATTCCATGTCAATGTAGAGATAGCATAGTAAAAGTTCCATACTATGGTGTTCAAGCAATCTGAAACTTTTCATTTGTGCTCTGTCGTCATGAGAGGTCTGTTAGAGTTAAAATTCTGTTTAGTGGGAAAGAAGGGGGGGACTACAAGAAGCAACAAAGAAATGATTAGGATCGAAAACTAGGTAGTATATTTCCAGAAACAACTAGCTAGTGTAATATTTAAACTTTAATTCATCACAAGAAAATTAAATTACACCGATAAAATATTTTCTCATAGTAAAATTATCTCTAATAAATTTTTCGATGAAACAATATTATCGGCATCGTATCAGTGATTTTATATTTATTGATAATTTTATTATTGATTTAATCATCAGTAATTAAGCTAGTAGAATATTTTTATTAGTGATCCATCCATAAGTATTACTAACAGACATTTGACAGATAACCCGTCAGTAATATATCACGTCTTTCCGACCAATACCCAATAAAATCACAAACAAACATATTTTGTTAGTATTTCTATTGTTCTATATCAAAACACATAGAAATTCTCTGTAATTCTCTTAGGAAAAATTGACATGTTGTAACAATGAAATAACCGATGGAGTTTTATGTTTGTCAGTAGTGTACTAATTTTTATTTTTTTAATGCTATCAAAACAATTTATCGACAGTATTTGCAATGGAATTTTGTGACAGGAAATACCGTCGGTCAATTTGTCAGCCAATAATGACGTTTCATATTAACGACAGACTGAAGTTGAAGAAAAAGGCAACAGACGTTGAAAAGGGAAACTCAAATCCAGGACTACAGTTGCATTTTCATGTGATTTACTACTTTTGCTGACATTACATTCGTAACCGTTTCAATATGAGCAGATTCTTATGCATGCTTATCATCTCCACTGCATCCTCCACCCCTACCACCTTTATACTGTCTAGAACACGTTTCATCTTCAAAAAAATCAATGTGTGTCCCTTAACTTTAATCTCTCTTATTTATATTGCTTTGAAGATATACCAGACTAATGGTGATGATGAAGGCTAATGCCATTAAATGGTCTAGGTTTATGAACTTGATCATTTTTTTCCTCCACTGCTCAAATGGGATTGCTGTCGAGTCTGAGAGAGTTCCAGCACTGTTTGTGTTTGGAGATTCGTTGGTTGATGTTGGCAACAACAATTATCTCAGCAGCATCGCGAAAGCCAATTACTTCCCTTACGGTGTTGATTTTGCCAAATTTGGCCCTACTGGGAGATTTTCCAATGGGAAAACCTTTGTTGATATACTTGGTAAGTTACTATGGCGCTATCACAGTGCATTAGATTCGCCAAGAGAATATTTATCGCCAGTCCATTAATGTTTTCTTCATGGTAGAATAGTAGTTGTATTGTCGATGAGACTGAAGCCTGGCCTAGCTTAACCTGTTCTAATTGATTATTTTGCACCTATTTATTCATGCTTCATCTTATCACTGTTCTCAGGAGAGATTCTGGGAGTGCCGTATCCTCCAGCCTTTGCAGATCCTAACACAGCTGGGCCCGTTATACTTGGCGGAGTGAATTATGCTTCAGCAGCTGCTGGCATCCTTGATGAGACAGGGCAACACTACGTAAGTCACCCACATATGTGCATAAGCATTTTGACACTGTTTGAAACAAATTGAACTACTAACTTGTGACTTGAAATTCGATTTTACATGATTTTATGATACGTATATATGATCCTGATTGTGGATGCAGGGACAAAGGTATAGCCTAAGCCAACAAGTCCTGAATTTTGAGACAACACTGAATCAAATAAGAACATTGATGAGTGGAACGAATCTGACCGAGTACCTGGGAAAATCCATTGCTGTTTTAGTGTTTGGAAGCAATGACTACATCAACAATTACCTCATGCCTTCAGTCTACTCTTCCAGCTTCTACTATAGTCCCCCAGATTTTGCGAATCTTCTGGTCAATCACTACACGCGTCAGCTTCTGGTACTTAAGATTTCTGATAATTGGTTGCATGGCTCACACATATTAGCAAATACAAATGCTTCGTGGCCAAAGGGATAGCTTTTAGACAGTAGCTGTCATAAACCAATTTAATTTCTATTTTCTTAGTCGAGAATTTCGTACTGTTGCAGGCACTATATAATCTAGGACTAAGGAAATTCCTGCTACCAGGAATCGGACCTCTTGGTTGCATCCCTAACCAAAGAGCCTCTGCTCCCCCAGATAGATGTGTTGATTATGTAAATCAAATACTTGGAACCTTCAATGAAGGTCTGAGATCACTCGTTGATCAGCTGAACAAACATCCTGGTGCAATGTTCGTATATGGAAATACTTACGGTTCAGTTGGTGACATCCTAAATAACCCTGGTACTTATGGTAAGAAATGTTACATGCTTCAGAATTTCTTTTCGTTTACTGAAATCTGAAACAAAGCGCTAGCTGGCCATGGTTTCAAGTTACAAGGTTTTTCTTACGCTGAATCAAGGAGGATGTTTATAATTTCAGGATTCAGTGTTGTGGATAAAGGTTGCTGTGGGATTGGTAGGAACCAAGGCCAAATAACATGTCTTCCGTGGGTGGTTCCTTGCTCAAACAGAAATACCTACGTTTTCTGGGATGCCTTCCATCCAACGGAGTCTGTCAATGCCATTCTAGCCCTGCGAGCCTTTAATGGCTCACAGAGGGATTGTTACCCAATTAACGTCCAGCAAATGACCCTCATCTACTGATGTGTAAGAAAGTATTTAAGAAAAATACTCCATGTAATAAATGCCCGTAATTAGAACAAAGGTTTGTATTCTTGTTTTGAGAGCTTAGCTCTCGATCGTTGTTTACATAATTTAGCAATTTTAGGATCATTTAGCTGTGTTTTAATCGTAATCAAATCCTTTCCTCGTCTTAGTTTTCAAGGGGATGCTAGTGAAATAAACAAACTTCAAATCCACCCACGCTCTAATTTAGTAGCATCAACTTAATAATTTTGGTTTCATCAGTTTCTTTGTGTAGATTTCAAAGAATAGATAGTACTAGTTAGTTCACCCGTGATTTGCCCCGCTGGTTAGATAAATTTTTTAAAAAATAATAATTATGCAAGCTTTTCAAATATTTTTTTTTCAAAAAAAGATCTAATTATAAATCACAAAACATATACATGCATTTAATCATATACATTGAGAACAATTTGTGTTAATAAATGTAAAAAAACAAAGTGTTAACACGTTTATTCAACTCATCTCGTTACAGGTCGTATAATTTTTTTTTCTAATGTGTAGGTATTATTAAAGTGTTTTTTTAAATTGAGTAAAAATATAATCATAAATCAAAAAATTAATGCTTATATATAATAAAATATAGTAAAGATCATATACGTTAATAAAAACATGTAAAATCTCAAGTTAATTTTAAATGTAGCAAAAAATGAAATAATATTGCAATTGATACTATGAAACACTATTTTCTTAGTTTTTGTAGAGTAATTTTTCAAAAAAAATATGTAAGGAAAAATATTAAAAAACAAATTACAAAAGAATAAAGATAAGAATAAAAAAAATGGTATAAAGAGGCCAAGTGTAGAGCATAGTTATCAGACCCGATCCGGGGATTGACCCGATCAAGGAGCTGGGTCCTGGGTTACACGGGTTGACTCGGGTCAACATGAATCAACGCTAAAAAATTAAAAAAAAAATATTTGAAATTTTAATATTTAATATGAAAAAATAAAGAAATAATACATGTGAATATAGACTATACGTGTTATAAATAATGAAGTTTAAAAGATTATTTCAAAAGGTTTTTTATCCCACATTGAAAAGATACTATGTTAATATGTTATCCTTTTAAGTTGAAGTATTTAAATCAAAAAAGTTTTTTATCTCACATTGAAAAAATATAACTTTTTTCTTGTGAACATAGAGTATATATACTTAAAAGCTTTAAATCTCATATTAAAAAAATAATTTTTTTCTTGTGAACATAGAGTATATAGACTAAAGGATGTCGCACCCGACATCGCGGCGGCCTTAAAAAATTTACAAGGAAAGAACAGATTTCTGATAACTTGTTCTTTTAGGGGAAAATGTCTTGTTTAAGGAGTCGCCACCTAGTATTATGGTCACTAGGAACCCTAACCGACCAACAGAGATTCTATGGTACGAGACTGGTTACGTAAAAGAGAAGATATTATCACCCCTTAAACGTTCTGCCTGAGGTAGACTACATTGCTGGTTTTGTTTTAAATTGCTAAACGTTTATTAGTTTATGCTATGATGATTTGCTTATAATATTCATGACTCTGGCGTCAGTGAATATTCGGCTACAGATACTTTCAACTCTGGCGTTGGTAAGTATTACGTAACCCAAAAAATAAATGGTGTTGTTGACTCTAACTCTTTAAATAAACCAAATAAAAATAAATTTAAATATATGCATGCATATTTTTTATATTTTATATTTTATATATTTTTATATTTTCTATTTTCTATTTTCTATTTTCTATTTTTTTTGGGCTAGACCCAGCCAGCCCGGCCCGGTCACTGGCCCAAGCCAGTGACCTAGCTGGGCTGAGACGCACGCGTGTTGCTCCACTGTGCAAGTGAATTAAAATTCACTTGCACAGTGCAAATGCTAATCAAACGAAATAATGCAAGTAGAAAGGTAGCAGCGCCCAATACACCGGCAACTCTCATCATATGAAATGGGTTCAGTGTCCAATTATGAAATCCTTGGAAAAAGAGGATGAATCGAAATATAGCAGCTACGCCAAAACTAGGCGCAAAGAACCAACCAGACTGACCTAGTGGATAAATCAGGAATACAGAAACAAAAACCGCAATTGGAGCAGAGAATGCGATTGCATTATAAGGTCGTAATTGCACGGATCGAGCAAGTTCAAATTGACGTAACATAAAACCTATTAGTCCGAAAGCTTCGTGGAGAGCAACAAAAGTCCACAAGCCACCTAATTGGCACCAACGAGTAAAATCTCCTTGTGACCTGGTCTGCTGAGCGCCTTTCTCCTTCTCCCTTCTTCGTTCTTGTTATTCTGCGAATTCGTTCTTCTCTTTTTGTTCTGTCTGTGTTTGCTTGTTCCTCTGTTTCGTTTGCTTCTCTCCCTCTCTTGCTGGTTCATTCCCTCCTGCTCCTGGTTTTTTATCTGGTTTCCCCCTGATGGTTTGGAGTGTATAGCTAGAGATGAATAATTAGGCTGACCAACGCTTGCAGTTTCTCTGCACTTCACTTGCGTTTTGAGAGCAAAGGCAAAGCAGGAATGCTGTCGTTTTGCTCTCTCCCTGTTTCTCTGTTTTTTGGTCCCCTCCTGTTTTCAGAACACCTCTCTACTCTCTCTCGACCTGTTTCCTCCCTTGTTTTTCTTGGGTCAGTATTGGTGAGGGGAAGCCTATTTCTGGTATGGGAGTTCTGGAGATAAAGCTGAAAGTTCCTGTGGTTTGATTGTGTTTCTTTTCTTTCCGGTTTCTTTCGTCTCCCTCTCTCTCTAACCAACCTCTGTTTTTTCGGTGCTCCTCTGTTTATATAGAGCCCGGTGGGTTGGTAACGAGCGGTATGCTGAGGGTCGACCACCATTAAGGCGCCCATAACTAAAGCCAACAGACGATTACTGCTGCAACGTTTCTCAGCCTTTACTGCAGAAAACGGTCACTGGCTTAAAGAAGAAGAAGATGAACAACCTTTCAAAACGACGCCGTTTGGAGATAACAGGTGGCCATTTTACATTTTGACCCGTGCAGTTTCGAAAGTCTTGTAATTAAGCCCCTGGTTTAAACTGTAATTGGCCCCCTGCATTTGCGCGCCATTTTCAATTTAGTCCTTGGATTTTAATTTTGAAATTTTGACCCCAAACTTTAATATTGCTTCAGTTAAGTCCCTGAATAAGTTAATTCCAAGCTCAATTAAATCTAAAACTTGTCAATTCTCCAATTAAACCCTTGATTTGATTAATTACATTAATTCCAAGCTTAATTAAGTCTCAAAACTTATCAATTCTCCAATTAAACCCTTAATTGGATTAATTAAATTAATTCCAAGCTCAATTAAGTCTCGAAACTTATCAATTCTCCAATTAAGCCCTTGATTTGATTAATTAAACTAGTCAAGAATTTAATTAAATCTTTAAACTTCCAATCATGTTGCTCTTAACCCAAATTTTAAT
>Ga0307515_10012660_pt1 | contig 15844 bp, 8 predicted proteins | sample 17_EM_MG_FD_194513 | JGI IMG/M metagenome (GOLD analysis project Ga0307515, IMG submission 194513) | Populus trichocarpa ectomycorrhiza microbial communities from riparian zone in the Pacific Northwest, United States - 17_EM | ecosystem: Host-associated > Plants > Roots > Unclassified | place... | reverse complement strand
AAAAATAACATCCAAAAAAATATAGATGAATAAAAATATTATATTTAAAAATTAAATACATACAAAATAACTAAAAATAAATATTATTTAAAAGAGACTATATAAACAAAATAGAAAAGATAATGAATATTAATTTAAATAGAAAAAAACACGTTAATTTGAAAAAATAGAAAAAAATAATAATCTAAAAAAAAAGAGAAAAGGCCTGTGCTACGCCTAGTAAGCCCAGCACACTCACCTAACCGATCTTGTTAGCGCCCAGGAGCTTAGGCTCATTTTTTATTATGATTGTTATCTTTTTTTATTTTTTTGAAAAAAAATAAACCAGACAAGACATTGCTTGCTGAGATAGACAACACGTTGTTTAATTTTGCCTAGATTTTGATCATTATGGTGCTATAAAATCAAGGCTATTAGTGTTTTTAAACCAAACAATCTATTTTTCAACTTATTTTTTACTCAAACACCCTAAGAACCTTGGTAAACCCATCCATGATCTCAAAACACACAAAAAATCATCCCTAAACTCAAAATCAACTCGAAACTAAAAATATTTTTGAGTTCAGATTTGTTTTTTCAAGCACTCTCAAGTTAAAAAAAGCACATAATATGAACTTCACTGATCAAATGAAATTATTTGTTACAAATATCGATCGTTTTGGTAGCTAAAATCAGCGTCAACAATATTTTTCTCTCTCCACCACCAGAATCCAATTACCTCTCTCAAATCAAGATCCGAACATATCAAAAAGTAAAGACTAAATTAATTTTTTTTTATTAACTTTGAAATCATCATCCATTTATGATGTCTTTTCTAGTTTGATCCCTGTCTTTCAATTTTATTCTTAGTCAACAAATTTAATTCAATTGGCTTTTAATTTATCTAAAAAGGATGCAATTGCACAAAAACAATTACGGACCAACTTGAAGGGAAAAAAAGCAAAATTTTGAACAATAAATTCATAGAAGGATGAATAATATATTTTGCACAGTGAAATTGCTAAGCGTCTTAGATTTTTAGTAATAATAGTGTGTGTGTGTGTGTGTGTAAGCTTCTTTACCTTCACATGCAAAATGGAACTCCATTAAACCACAAGCATATCACTGATAGGGAAATCCAGCTAGAAAAACTGGGGGATTTAAAAACAACAAATGATGAAACATTAGAATAAGAAACAATGATATTTGACTTATTTTATTTATCATGACATTGTTAAACAAATAGCTCTCAATTTCTCTACAAGTAGATTAAGGTGATCTTGCTCATTTTTCAAAAAAGAATGGAGGCCTTAAAATACAACAGCTACCAGCCAATCCTCCGTCAGTTGTAGTAATGGATAACACCTCGAAAATAATTTTTTTACATAAAAAAAAAAAATGAAAACCAAAGGACTAGGTTACCCTGACTCTACAATATATTAAGTCTCATTTGAATAAGTTACCTTTTCGATTACAAAGTATTGGTGTGTAGGCTTCTCAGTCACAAAGTGCATGTCTGCAGGCTGCTTAGACATGAAAACATAACCATCTCATACTGGAGAGCTTTGGCTGGACGCAAAATCTCTTCTAATGATTTCGAGCACAAGTTCGTTCCAGGTATCAACTGGACCAGGCATGCACCAGTGTAAGCAATCCTGCGGAGGTGGCTTTCCATCTGGACCACGTTTTGTGAGTTTATTAGGGTCAAGGCTTCGGTATGGACCTGGATGTCCATCATGACGATAGCCAAAGGCCTCGGTGATATCCATCAACTTCAACTTTGATTTATCGGTCGCCTTCTTAATTGCACGATCAAAACCTGCTATCTGTTTCTTGTGCATTATGTCAGTAAAGCTATTTCCCACTAATTCACCTGGTGCAAGAGGCTTTTCCTTCCCGGTGCATGATCCACCAGTATTCCAGGCCCCACCCTCGTAATGGTCAGGTGAATAAGAGCGCAGAATGGTTAGCCCAGTGTAATTTGGATGTGAGGCAATAGATGTGAGAATTGTCTCAACAGATATCCCAAATGCTTCAATATTGTTAATCTTCATTGGACGAGACTTGTCTGGCCACCACAACTGTCCTCCCACAATTTCATTGTTGAGGACATAGACTGACTGCTTGGCAAACCAGTGGCCTGAAGAGAGAACAATCACATCGAAACTGGGGATGAATTCCATGAAATGCTCATCCGGGGCATCAAGGTGGAGTTTAACAACACCCTCTGGAGCAAAATCAATAGGTTCTGATGTTTGGTGAACAAGCCAAGAGGACCATATCCGGACAACCATGGTAGATGTCGACCTAAAGAAATATCGTTGCATTTTTTTATTCCCTTGGTTTTTGGGAGCCTCTACCTGAAAATGCATCAGAGAGTTTTTCATAAGGACAACTCCCCAAAAAGGTGAGACTAAATATCACAATTGTAACATAAACAAGCATTTCATTTCATGTGAGACCACTAAATTTCACCAGAGTGTCAATTTGGTAATTATTATCAGTTTACAGAGATAAAATTTCCCAAAATCAAGATATGATTAGCTATCAAGAGCAAATTGCCAAAGCCCAGTAAGGGTCACTATTCATAATGGAGAGTGGATATACTTGCCTGCCAGAGAAGGCACAGCATCGATTCCATCTGGTTTCGAGCAACAGAGTCACCTATGAAAGCTATTGTTTTCCCTCTCATCAATTCCAGAAACTTCTTGGCATCAAATCGTGGGAGGTTACACTGAGAAGGTTTCCACCGCCAATTCTCATATTCCTTGTCTGGCCTTCCATTTCCCTGGCAGTTCTGCATCTGTGTTAGGACAGGGCATGTGTTGTTTGTGTATAATGGTCCTAGAGAATCGTAAAACCAATTTCCACGGTACAAATCACAGCCTGCATGTCAGAAAATGTAAGAGAATTATAATCTCAAAAAAATGAAGAGATAGTGAGGAAACAAAAGAATGAATTCATTAACCAAACATTTCTATACTAACAATTTCCAGGAAACTCTTTAATATAAACATTCTTCTGCTTGCGAAAACAAAGCTATACTATTTCTTCCATTCAGTCAAGACCCTGTAGTGCTTGCACGCAAATCCTTTATAAGCACACTATCAAGGTGTTCAGAAAGAATGTAAAAGCAAACCCCGATTTCTCCTGTTTTGTTCTTTATGCATAACTGGACCAGACCACTAAAGGGTTGTTATTAGAAACCATAGTTGTGGCGCAAAACATTTATTGGTAGACTTTGAGAAGACACGTCAACAAGAAAAAGGTGGGTCAGATCCATCTGAGAGGATCATGGCATGCAGAAAGAAGATTCTTTTATCCCTAAAAGAGCCTAGCACTGTACTTTCTGTATGTATAAGATCATGACTTCATAACAGAAATAGCTCTTCGCCTTCCTTTATCTATTCCACATTCTTTGCCTGGGTTTGTAGCCAGGAATTCTACAGGCAGTTGGTTCTCGCAAAGAGCCCAGCAAAATTAAGCCTCCAGGCCACTGGCAATAAGCTGTAGCTATTTTTGATAGATTAAGTTTCTTATTCTTTGAAGTACCATTTTTTTCTGAGGATAAGTACCAGAAGATACTAGCTTGGTATCTGATAGCATCTAACAACAAAAATAGAACAGAAATAATTTTCTGATTAAGCACCAACAAAATCGATGCAGTCAAATGCATCTATAACAGAGATTGCACAATTCTCCAGTCTTACAATAATTACACATTTTTTCTCCCTTTTTATAGCTAGTGCAAGTAAAAAGGATCCTCAAGGATTTCTTTTTTCAGCAAAGCAAACCACTTTGAGAAACCCATTTACCACCAATGAGTTAACAATTGGAATTCAATAAAATTGATAGCTGGAAACTTCACAACGCAGTTGAATAATCCCAAACAGAAAAGCAAATTACCGTACAGGAACTCCAGCATCTATGCAAAGACAATCCAACAACCAGATTTAAATATCACTAATTACGATAAGACGATAAATCCATTAACAGAAAAAAGTACCTGGATCATCAGAACCAGTCTTGGATGCATTACTGGGCACAGCAGATACATCTGACTTAGCCCCTGATTTAGAATCTGCAGAAGCAGCATCTGAGCTACTCTCTTCTGATCCTTTATCTACATCATTCTCTTTGAAACTTAAAGCAACTGAACCATCCTTGAAACTGGCCTCCTCTTCTTTTCTTGCACCAGTAGTGGATTCTTGCAAATCAGACCCGGGTTGACTATCACTGACATTCACACTGTTATTATTAACACCGCCTAAACTAATGAGCACTTTTAAGTCAGACCCAGATGAAGAATCCTTATCAACCACATCTACATCACTATCATGGCCCCGATCAATGGAGCTTTGATTGCCTTCAAAAATGGGTAAATCAACTTGTCCGGCGCTATCTATCCCATAAAAGTATCCACTAACCGTGGAACCTATAGGGTACGAAACCAAAAGCAAAGAAGCAATAACCAGGAATACTGCAAGGCCTCCAACTGATGCTGCCATTGATGAAAGGGACCGTGGAAACGCAGCCATCGTGGGATTACTCTCTTTCGGTGAAGAAGCCAAGGCCATGGCTTTCCACATTAAGCTAGCTCTTTTCATATAACATCAATTGCGTAGATCGTGAAACTCAAGATATATACTAACTAAAATCCACTCATGAAAATGACCCACAAACCAGACAAAAAAAAAAGATGGAAGAAGAACTTCAACTAAGCTCTCAAGTGGACATGTTTGGCATGAGAAATCTTAATCTAAAACTAAAATTTGGATGTCTCCGTTGTATGACAATGACCCACAGACCAAAAACCTCTAAAAATTGAATCTTGATTCCAGATTAGACAAAAAATTGCTCTCAGCTTCAACCTTCAACAATCAACCAACCTGAAAGACAAATAAAATAGATACAGCATTTAATGAACCAACAAATAACAACCCATTATGCCATTTTAATAAACAAACAGTAAAATAACATTTAAAAGCAAAAAAAAAACATTTTTTTCTTGATAATTAACAAAAATGGAATGCGATTCCATATACAGAAATCAAATGCATTTAATAAAAACTCTAGAATTACAAATAAAGAAAGAAAATCCTTCAAAATTCAACGTCTGGGTTCTTAAATTCACATCCAAAACCATACCTTTCATATCAAAACAACCTCAAGAATTCAATGGATCTTGAATGGAAACAGACCTGACCTGGCATTCAAGAATTCTCAGCTTATTCTCTCTGTACCTGTCTCTGTTTATTAAAAAAACAAGGTATATAAGATAATTCTTGGATCAGGAGAAAAAAAAAGGGAGTTTTAATTTATCGAAGGACTCTGAATTTAAGAAAGAATTTATTTGCGGCAAATCCGGCAAATTAAAGCATCCATCTTGGTTCACAGCTTACGTTGTCTTTAATTTTTCTCCAAAGCTGTCAAAGAGACACACAAAAGGAGGCGAGGATAGTGTAATTACTGAAGTGACCCTCTACAGGTTCTTACTGTATTTTTTTTCTTCTATTTTTTTTTTTAGTTTAACGTGGGTGTCCAGATCAACTTGCGTGCACCTCGACTAATCCCACGAGTCCTGAAGTTAACGACCATGTAAGCCTCCAGTGACCATCATATGAGCAACCACAGGGCTCGAACCTGAGACCACAGAGGAAGCAAACTTCTTGGTCCCAAGCTCGTACTACTAGACTATCACCTAGATGATTATTTTTTTTCTTCTAATTTTATCATTATGATGGGAGGTCATTAGTTATTCAATTACATGCTCTATTTAGAATTATAAAAGATAATTAAGCTGGTTAGCTACTTAGTGTTCGAAATTGTTTTGAGATATAAAAGAGATAGACACAGTCAAAACATGGATAACATGTTCTTATATTTTTTATTTTAAAATAATATAAATTTATTTTAAAACCATTATAATTTATTTTATATTTTTGATAATGTATTTTCAATTAAATTAGTGTACATTTATATTATTTTTTTTTAACAGGGGATACTTAGATATTATTTACAACAAATTCTCAGCCGTAATTAAATTCAATTTAGAGTATTTCAAATATTTTATAACTAAGGTGAACTAACAAATAAGTCCAGATCCAGCCACTGTCAACGAAACCTATTAATTAGGTCTCAATCCAATTAATTAATCAAAATACCATTAAAATCTCTCACTTTTACAGGAGTCTTGTCCACTTTATTTGAATCAGAATTCCGACTATTTTGACCTAATAAGTGATCCTAATTGAAATACCAGGCTACTGTTTTTGATATTTTCAACTTTATGCAGTTTACACTATGTTAGAATTAGATGAGTTCACTTGAAGTAATCTAAATTAATATTATATTAAAAATTTAAAAGAAGAACTAAGAAAATTAATATTGTTTTTCAAACTTGATATAGGTTTTAATTAGGTCCATTGAATTTAAAATATTAATTTATGGAGAAATTATTACCCAGACTTATTTTACAATAAAATCATTTTCTAAACCATAGTTATGTGATATTTATGTAATAAAATCATTTTCTAAATTATATTTGTTTGGGAGTGTGGTTGCAGTTACTTTTGAAAATGTTTTTTATGCCGAAGTAAATCAAAATGATGTTTTTTTATTTTTAAAAAATTATTTTTAAGATCAGCGCATCAAAACAATCCAAAACATTCAAAAAAAATTTAATTTTTAATAAAAAAAATTAAATTTTTATAGAACACGATTTGCATCGCGTTTCCAAACGATGTCATAGTCCATTCCATCCTTATTCAATTACACACAATGGATTTCTGACCACTAAATCAGTAAATAAATTTAAATATATGGTCTAAGAAACTGGTATTATTCCATGCGAACATGGGATTTTTTTTTTCTTCGAATAAAAAAAAAACCCTAGGAAGCATCAAATAGACAGGTAATCGTGTTCAACTATTACAGCGCATTGAGTAATTTATGATACAAAGAGAAACCCTAATCAAACAGACATGAAAGCACATGGAAATCCAAAAATCACTGCGTGGTAAAAACCATACGTATAAAAAAAATTAAATAAGAAATCGAAGAAATAAATAAGAAACTGGGAAATATTCCTTCATTGATAAAAACCGTGCAAGGTGGCCCCGTGAAAATATGCGGCGTGGTTTTTATAAAAATCAACCTGGCCCAAGAAATTTCAATGGCCTGTCATAACAGTATTTGGGCTTTTGATTTCCCACGAGCAGAAATAATAATGTTTAAATATGAGCTTATAAAAGATTAGAATTAAGAGGTTTGCTCTTTCTGTGATCTCAGATTCGAGCCTTGTAGTTGCTCATATGATGGCCACTGGAGGCTTACATGGTCGTTAATTTCAGGGCCCATGAAATTAATCGAGGTACACATAATTTGACCTGGACACACACGTTAAACTAAAAAAAAAAAAAATGTTTAAATAGCATTGATCCCGCATTGGTAAGGCAATCAACGTGCTTGTCACCTATAGATTTAGACTACATGGAGACCAAGGCTTAGAATAATAATAGGTCACTTTGAAAGTTGCATTGATTTTGGTTTTTGTGCTGTGAACTATCAATAACAATAACACGAATAATTCCTAAAGTACACTCCTAAAAAGTATGTCTTTATTCAATGTGTATATTCTGTCCTCGTTTTTTATGATAAATATATCAAAGTTGATTACAGATAATGCATCTGGGTATATCATATGACTATAATCTAAGGTTAAAAGTGTGTTTGTTTAGCTTTAGTTTTTGTATTTGTGGTGTAAAAACTGCAGTTAGGTGTTTGTTAATACACCAAACTGTGTTTTATACTGTGGAGTTCACTAAAAAATTGAGTTTGAAACGCAGTTTTTGTGAAGCAGTTTTTACATGACTTTTTAACCGAGTTTTGTAAAACTCTGTTTGTTTTTGTGTTCCAAAATCACTTTTTCAAAAAAAAATAATATTTTTTTCTTTACTTCAAATTAATTATTTTTTTTGTATTTTCAGATCATTTTAATGCGCTGATATCAAAAATAATTTATTTTAAAAAATATATATTTTTTGATGCATTTCCAAGTAAAAACCACTTTTGAAAAGCAACCACAATTAAATATTTTATACATGTTTTTTGCTGCACATAAACCTCAACTATAATTTTTACCAAACAAATATCTAAATCCAACTAACCACACATAACCACACTTTTTTAAAATTTATTAATTTTTAAAACCACAACCATGAAAATCACCTAAAAAACAAAAACACTCTAAATCTACGTAGAATCTCAATAAACCTTTTATTTTAAGATGTTATCTTATTATGCGCGCTGGTTTGTTGAGCCATTAGGACTTCCAAGAGTCCGAGTTGATAATCTTGGTTTTAACAGAGCATTGAAACAACGTAATATGCCATGGTTCAAATAGAAATTATGTCGGTTAAATTTTGTGCCTCGTCATAACTTTAAGTTGTATATCTTATATGCTTTATCTTAAATTTTAGGACATATGCATGAATCTTGGAACATCAATCACGACATGCCTGATCTCTAGTATTTTAGTAAGATGAAGCACAACCAAGATCTTGAACTTCCAAAAACTAATGATTTTTCGTGTAACAAAAGTTATGACGCAACATAACCATCTAGGTGGTAGCCCAGTGGTAAAAGCTTGAGACCAAGAGGTTTGCTTCCTCTGTGGTTTCAGGTTCGAGCCTTGTGGTTACTCATATGATGGCCACTGGAGGCTTACATGGTCGTTAACTTTAGGGCCCGTGGGATTAGTCGAGGTGCGCACAAGCTGACCCGGATATCCACATTAAACTAAAAAAAAAAAGTTACGATGCAACATGATAAATTGGTAAGAAAAAAAACCGATAGTGCCATGCTCTAGATTTTGTCAGCTTGCATGATCTGCAACAACAATCCTACTATTTTTGGAAACTTCTTTGATTATCAATTACTTATATACTATATTCTAAGGAAAAAAAAAGGAAAATTACTTAGAGACCAGTAGGCAGTGTTGGATTTTATTTTTTTATTACACTACCAAACATTAAAAAATAATTTATTTTTTTAAAATTTACTTTTTTAAAATTTACTTTCCAATAAATAAACGTTACTAGAAACCACGCAGCATATTATGTTGGATCTTGCCCTTGCATGTCAAGTTCATGGTGTTTATTTTTGGTTTTCCTGCTCATCATGAGCCCATGTTTAATGTGCCCCATCTAACTAGGCTTGTCCAATCACCACCACCATCATCAAGGGACTGCTGGGCTGGGGCTGGATTCGATCTGAGACCTATTGAAATGCTCACAGCAAAATTCCACCTAGGTGATTGAATTGTAACCTCGTCAATCAGGTGAAAATTTGAGTGAGATGTAATTTGTTTTTTAAAAAGAATTAAAGATTTTATAAAATGATATTATATTCTAGATTGATTCGTAATCAATCTAAATTATCTTGTTTAAGAGTATTTAAAAATTATGATAGGAGTTATTTTTCAAAATGTTTTTCACTTGAAAATACATTAAAATAATAGTTTTTATTTTGTAAAAATTATTTTTTATATTAGAACATTATTAAAATGATTTAAAAATAAATAAAATATATTTTTAAATATATAATTTTTTTAAATTTTATCTTATCCGTTTAGAATGCAATATTAAATTGGGACAAAATTTGAGATGAACAACGGTATTTCCTCAAGAATATCATGAAAGTATTTTCCATATCCTCTTCAGCAGCTCAGTATCCACCATTTCAATCATCAAAACTTGTCTCGAGGGATTAATTCGATCATCTAGGGGAGTGTTCTCAGAGTTTATGCTGTGAAAGGTAAGACTTTCATATTTTGATCGATATTCTATATGTGAAGAGATGGACAACATGTGTTGCAAAACACCTTTGTAATAAGTCCGGTCATGATCGAAACCATTAATTACTGTGCTCTTTGGAATTGCATTTTAAACGGTATTAAATGAAAATTTATTTATTTTTGCTTAAAATCTAGTTATTTTTTTTATTTTTTTTGATGCAATAATTTTAAAAATTAAAAAAATATTATTTTGATACGTTTCCGAGCAAAATCACCACCACACTCCCAAACATTCTATAAATAAAATAATTCAAATTGATTGCAAATCAATCTAAAATAGTCTTATTTAAAAAAATCTTTAATTTTTTTTTAAATTAAACTATATCTTACTCAAATTTTCATCCGGTTAACTGAAATATAAGTTAATTTAATCGAGTTTGAATGAGTCAACTCTTAACTTGATTTGATATAGAAGATAATCTAGGTTAGATTTAGTTGAAAATATATTTAAAATATTTAAATTTTTAAAAATTATATTACAAAAAATTACACTTTATTTCTCACACTAACTCCTTAGATGTTACATCATTCATCACATTAGATGTTACATCATTCATCACATTAGAGAGATGGACTCAATTATTCGTGCAACAAAATACTAAGAAAAAAGAAAAGAGAGAAGTTGTGATTTCATCACTATCAAACGACTCGTCAAACCACTTCTCATTACCCCTACATCATTGTCCGACACATCGTATATCCTTGGCTTTTAACGTTAGAGAGGAGCATCCTCTTCCAAAAAGCACCACCCTCCATTTTCAAACCCAGAGACCATAACCCCCCCCTCTCGATCAAAACCCACTATTGGGTTTTCTTTGATGGCTTCTAACACCATCTCATTTCTCCCAATTCCAATCTCCACCTCTCAATTTTGCAATGAAAAACCACATAATTCTTCACTCTTGCCACTCCCTTTAAGCTCCTTTTATGGCAACAAGCTATTGATTTCACACTCAAAGTTGAGAACTTTATCTCTTAAGGGAAATAAGCCATCAACGAATGTCACAGTTTTATCTACTCTACCCACCAAGTAAGCTTTTTGTTCACCGGGGTCCTTTTATTTTTGGATTTTGAAAAATGGGTCTTGATTAGTTTTGTTTGTTCCTTCAGGAAGTATACATCTCAGAAGATACCAAAGTTAGTCATTTTCCTTTAATCTTGAAGAGAAACAGAGAGAAAGATGGATTCTTGATTGCTTTTTTTGTGAATTTTGTGTATTTTCACCGTTGATTAAGGAAATGCTTGTTTTTATGAGTGGTTTTAGATGGTCAGCAAGAGCGATAAGGTCATTTGGGTTAGGAGAACTGGAGGCGAGGAAGTTGAAGTATCCTAATACGGGAACTGATGCACTTTTAATGGGGATTTTGATTGAGGGTTGGTGATTTTTTATGCATTTTTAGTGTGTAGCTTCTTTTTTGTTTTCTGGGGTTTATTGAAGTTTGTGCCTGGTTGTAGGGACTAGTCCAGCTGCAAAGTTTTTGAGGGCTAATGGGATTACTTTTTTCAAAGTCAGAGAAGAAACTGTGAATTTACTTGGGAAATCTGAAATGTATTTTTTTAGTCCTGAGCATCCTCCATTGACTGAACAAGCTCAAAGAGCACTTGATTGGGCTGTTGAGGAGAAACTAAAGTCAGGTGATTTTTAACTTCTATTGCATCAGAACTTGCATTGTCTTATTCTGTTTTGTGTATGTGTTTGCAAGATAATTTGATTAATGAGCTGCCATGGTTTACATAATGTGATTGTGATTTAGAAACTTCAATTTGGTAATACTAGCTTAAGTAGGAGTGTTGTACAAAGTTATTTGGAGCGTTCAAGGATGATAACGTGGGTCATTTTCTGTCATGCCACTAGGCTTGATTTTTTATATGATTCCTTTTGGAGCTTGATGAAATTCAATTATGTTAGTACTATTTTCATCTACGAACTTATTCAGTATGAAAAAGATTGCAAGTTTTTAACCCCATATTGGATGTAAAGAAAATAAGATAAACGATCATGGGATATTGTAGGAGGTGGAGGTTACCTGCTTATGCATGCTTTATGTTAAGTTTCAGTCTCTTAAGGGTACAATTGCATCACTAAAGTTACTTCTTAATCCTACCTAGAGTCCAGATTCAATAAACATCTTCTTTTACTTATTGACTGGCATAACCAATTCTCCTGATTATTTACGGTAGAAGTGTTTATTTTGTGTTTTGTTCTTATATAGTTTTGAGCTCTTTCTTCTTGACTTGTAATAACGTTCTTTTGTTGTTCATTATTCCGTTGTCCTTTTTCCCAAAAAAGGTTTTTTTTCAACCTTAAAAGAGTCATCATGAATTTACTTGTGCTGGCAACTGTAAAGTGCAAAATTTATGATTTGATTTGAAATTTCATAAATGGATTTGATATTTGTGTGGGTACTGTCCACGTGTATGTAGTTACCATTATCATCTTATTTTCATGTGAATTGCAGGAGATAGTGGAGAAATTACCACAACTCATATACTTCTGGGGACATGGTCAGAAAAAGAATCTGCAGGCTGCAAGATATTGGAAACTTTAGGTTTTAATGACGATAAAGCTAAAGAAGTCGCAGAATCTGTAAGTTTGAATGCTTTTCTGATTTTCAACATAAGCTTTTTTAGTGTTTCAGCTTAACACAATTCTTCATCCATCCAGATGAACGGAGATGTTGCCCTGAGCTTCAAGTAGGGAGGTCAGAATGCTTTATTAAACACTTCCTTGTTGACTCCAGAACTTTGCTGCATAGCTGTCAGAAAATACACACTTAGGTAGTTGGTTCTAGGTGGAGCAAGTTTGTCATCAAGGAACTTGTTCCATGTATGGGGTGTTTCAAATTCTTAAACCAAATGCTTTCATGAATCAGCTGGAGATGTTTAAATTTGCATGTCCCTGAAAAGGGATTTTGTGGAACCCAGATTCTCAGGTGGGCATCTTACTAAGATGATGGATTCTTAACTGACTCCCCTCAATTCCTTGTTTTGGACATGCATTAGAATTACATCATTACCTTTTATGGATTATATCAATAGTTTTTATATGAAAAACCGAGTTTGCTTGAAAAAAAAAACTAAAACTCTTCAAAGTTGTGATTCGCCTTGTGACATGTCTGAATACAATTCATTTCTACAATCGCTTCCGATGTATTTGTTCACCACAGCATCACATTTTTTTTTTCCTTGTATTGATGTGTTGGTTGATGTCCTGAAAACTGAGTGCTATTGTGGATTGTGATGAGCCCATGTAGTGATGAGCACGTGAACATGGAAAGCTAACCGCAGTTCTAACTGTGTTTTTAAAAAAATTAATTTTTTTATATATTTTTTGTTTAAAATTAATTTTTTTATATTTTTAGATTATTTTAATATATTGATATTAAAAATTATTTTTTTAAAATAAAAAAATATTTTTTTAATATATTTTTAAAAATGTGCACGAAGAGTCCTACTTGTGAATTATAATGAAAGTGGCAAGAGTGTCGCAATGATAACGCCACGAGCAGATTGTTTTCTCCATTGGAGAAGTGGCAGCGATAGTTCATTAGTCTCATCGCAACATTATACACATTCTTTTATGTTTTTGACTTGTCCTAATTTTTTTTCATTGAATTTAATTATCAAGAAATACACAAATAAATTTATGCTTTGTTTTTATTAAGTACTTTTTTTCAATATTGATTTAATAATATGATATTATAGGAATAAAATAACATGAAAAAAAAAATAGATTGATTTAATAATATAATAGTATAAGAATGAAATAACATGAAAAGAGTTATATTTATTTAATAAAAATGATAGTATGGAAATAAAAAGGTTAAATAAGAATGAAAAAATTTGCAAAAACACACACGACGCCCATATATATATTGCTATATTATATTTTACACTGTACATAACATAAATAAAATAAAAAGAAAACACTAAAAAACTCTATGTAAATAAGGCATCTGGGCTTGGAGTTGAGCCCAGATACATTTGAGCTTTATCCAAGTGAACTTGGGTTTTGGTCTCGGTTTAGTTATGTCCTCTCCTTCTCCAACGCATCTGGGCAAGTTTGCTAGTTTTCGGCCCAAGTTACGGACATAATGTCAAAACTTGTGATTTTAACATTTGTTTTTCACCAGAAAATAAATATACCATGAAGCCTACTAAACTCAACTCTTAAGTACAAAAATCAATATAAATAACAAATCAATGTAAAAAACAAATTTAATTATTTTAAATCTAAAAATCTAAATTGAGATATTTTTTTTATTTCACCGACTAAGTATTTTAAATTTAGTATTTATAAATTTGTAACGATGAAAGCTTTCATTTAATAGTTTTTTTTTCCAGTGTTATAGCCGGATTTATAGTTTAACAAAATTTTCCTCTTTTCTTTCTCTTCTTTTCTTGTTATTTAATTTTTTTTTTTTTTTGGTAAGTAAAAGCAAATGTGTTTGGCCAGCTATGATGCAGGTTGTATCAATTTTTTTTCTCTTCGACATAACAAAAATTATTTAGTAGAAAATTAATTGATATTGTTATTAAATCAGGCCTATCAATTAACTTTAAAATCTCATAACCTAATTCAGTAACTAGTTTATGTTTAAAATTAAATTATATAAAAGTTTTTTTAATGTAACCTAATCAATTTGATAAGTTCAAAAACAATCTGACCAACCGGTAAAAAATACACGAGGAAAAAATTAAAAAAAAGGATGAAGTTCTTAGAAAAAAATCTTCAACCCAACTCTTTGCCTAACCTGAGTTTAAAATCAAACCACATGAGAGTTCTCTCGAAGTAATTTAGTTGACTTGGCCAGCCCGCTTCTCAAGTCGGCCAACCAATAAAAAAAATAAGGATAAAATTAAAAAAAAAAGAGATAAAATTGACAAAATAGAAAACCTTCTAATTTAATTAATTTGTTATCTTGAATTTAAAATTAAATCATACTAGAATTAACCTAACATGATCATGTGATAAAAAGACAATCTATAAAAACCATTAGAAAATAATGAAATTAAAAGAAAACAAATCACGTGATTTACTATTTATCTAAACAATAAACGAGCATGTTGCACAACAGTTCTTTGTTTTAGGACAGAGGGAAATCAATTTGCTTTTGACTCGAGGAGGCAATGGAGAGATCGAAGTGGGCAAGTTGCAACTGAAGCGAAAGAAAAGAAATTGGTGAATCTCCAAAAAAATAACTTAATCTTTGGGTGTCAATGTCCACTAAGGTTATGATCATAAAAAAAATAAAAAAAAACCCTAAGCATTGTATTTCATTAACATTTTCACTGCAAATCACAATATTTTCCTTTATAAAGACATCTGATATTTTGTGATGGAGGTTTTTCAGAGATAACATAAGAGCTTTTTAGGTCATGATGTCCAGGGGCAGCCCTACAGCATGCTTTGAACTTTGAAGTGGCCATGGCACCCCCAGAGAGTTGAAAACTTTAGTTTTGGTCCTTAAATTTACAATTTTTTGTAATACTTATGTAGTTTCTCTCCAACCTCTCTTTAATTTGCCCTATTTTCAAGTCTTTTTTTATTGTGATTGTTATAATGACACTTTCATTGTGTTTAGTCAAGGGCTTAAGAGTTGTTAGGGAATGATTAGAAATCAACAATATGTCTCATAGGGGTGAGTAAAAAAATCAAAAAACTGAGAAAATCGTAAAAAAAATAACCGAAAAAACCGACTGATTCAGTTTTATAAGCCTAAAACCGAAAAAACCGAACCAAACCCGAACCGAAAAAAACCCGAGCCAAACCAGAAAAAACCGAGCCAAACCGAAAAACCGAGCCAAATCGGTTTGAACCGGTTTTTGTCCTAAAAAACAGAACCGAAACCGGCTGGTTTGAACCGGTTTTGGTTTTTTTTAAAAAAAAATTTCGGTTTAGTTATTTTTTTTGATAAAAACCGAACCGAACTAAAAATGATCACCCCTAATGTCTCATGATCCTCCTTGCAATTCCCGGTAGGGTTTGTCGTTGAAGTGAAGTGAAAG
>Ga0307515_10012659_pt1 | contig 15847 bp, 6 predicted proteins | sample 17_EM_MG_FD_194513 | JGI IMG/M metagenome (GOLD analysis project Ga0307515, IMG submission 194513) | Populus trichocarpa ectomycorrhiza microbial communities from riparian zone in the Pacific Northwest, United States - 17_EM | ecosystem: Host-associated > Plants > Roots > Unclassified | place... | reverse complement strand
GGTCCTTGGCGGGCAGCAGGCCGAGGGCGGTCACGGCCGCCCGGCCCGCCCGGTCGGCGAGCAGCCGGTGCAGCAACAGGGCCGGCTCAAGGTCGGCGACGTCGTGCGACAGCCCGACTTCGCCGAGCCGGTCCTCGACCACGGCGAGCAGCCGGTCGCGCCCAGCGGGGCTGACCGTCTGGAAACCACCGCGCAGCGCCGGCAATCGGGACAGGAAATCGGCGTCGGAAAGTGTGCCGACCCGGTCTAGCAGGCCGTCGAGGACGTCGTTCCCGCTCTGCAGTAGCGGCTCGGCCGCGGCGAGCAGGCCGCGCAGCCGGCCCAGCAACCGGCGCCGGCCCTCGTCGGCGACGGCGCTGTCCACCCAGGACGCAACCCGGGCGCCCAGCACGGCTGGTTCGGTCAGGCCGAGCAGTACTTGCACGGCGCCCGCCGCGGCGGACATCGTCGGGCTGCCGTCCTGCGCGAGCCGGTGCAGCGCGTCGGCCAGCCGCAGGCCCACGCCGGCGGCCTCGACCCGCTGGGCGAGCGCCACCAGCGCCCGCACGTCGGCGACGTCCTCGGAGCCGGCCAGCCCGTCGACCTGCCGCACCGCGGCCGCCTCCAGCGAGTCGAGCACTTCCGGTAGGTCACCCAGCCGGGCCGCGACCGGCTCCGGCAGGCCCGGGATGTGCCCGCGCCGCAGCCGGTCGACTAGTGCCAGGGATGTCATCAATTCGCCGAGGCTGGCGCCGGCCGGCACCTCGGCGGTGAATTCCTGCAGCCGTTCCCCGGCCAGCGCGACGAGCCCGCACTCGGCTGCCAGGGCGAGCCCATTGATGATCTGCGCCGTGGTCGGCCCCTGCTCGGCCTCTTCGGCCCGGCGCTGCTCGCGCAGGACACCCTCGGTTGCCTGGGCCAAGGTCACGCCGCGGACGCCGGCGACGTCGAGCATCGCCTCCGTGCCGGGCACCCATTCGACGCTCCAGCGTGTCGTGAGCGCGTCGACCCCGCCGGTGCCCTCCACCACGGTTCGCTCCGCATACGGGATGTGGCAAGCCGCCAGTTGCCGCAACACCACCTCGCGCCGCCGGTCAAGGTCCGAGCGCAGCGGGTCGAGTCGCATGTCGCGAGCTTTCTCGCCGCGTTCTGGTAGGCGCAGTTCGCCGATGAGCGTCTCGACCGCGGGTCGCAGCCCGGAGCGCGGGGCACCCGGGGCCAGCACCCCGCGAATGTCGCCGACGAGGACCTGCTCCATCGCGGCCGCGACCGCTCGGCCGCGCCCCAGTACCTCGCCGTGCGCGAGAACGCTTTGCAACGACTCGACCAACTCGCCCCGGCCCGGCGCGGGCAGCCCGCGCAGCCGGGCGAGGCCGGCGGCGAGCCGGAACACCTCGCGCGCCTCGGCCGGCCCGGCAGGATGGCCGCCGGCCCGCACTCGCGAGCACACCTCCACCACCGACGCCAGCGCGGCCGACTCGACCGCGGCCGGCCGGCCAGCCGCGGTGACGACCGACTGCTGCCAGCGCGGATCCCGGATGCCGGCCGGATACCCAGACCGCGAGTCAAGCAGCGCGAAGCTATACGGCACCAGCGACGTCACGACCTTCTCGGCCTTGCCGACGGTGCCGGGCGCCGCGGATCCGTTGGAGACCCCGTTTCGCGCGTCCACCTTGGTTGAGGCGCCCGTCGCTACAACTCCATTGGTTGAGCCGTCGTCCACCGCCGCGGCGGCGGATAGCAGCGCCGCAGCATGGAACGAGCCGACCACCGCGGCCGCCCGCCGCCCGTCCACGGCGGTCACCCACTGCCGCATCCACTCCTCCCGCCGCAGATCCAGCGCACCGACACCGGGCCCGTCGGCGGCGTCCTGCCGCATTGCCCAGCCGACGAGCAGCGCCGCCCGGCGGACCGCCTCCGGCGTAGCGCCGGGCGCCCGCGCTTCCACGACCCGGTCCCACATGTCCTCATCGGCCCGGCCCGTCGCCGACCGGCGCAGCGAATCCGCCAACGGGGAACGCGCCGGGCCGTCGTCGGCCGTTGCCGGCTCGGCGATGGCCGGCGTGTGCCACTGGCGGTCGGCCAGCGGCAGGTCACACGGGATCACCTCGACGCCGTTGCGAGCGGCCCAGCGCGCTGCCACCAGCTCCGGCGAGAAGTCGGCGAACGGGTAGAACGCCGGAGCGCCGCCCGCACCCACCACCCCGGCAAGCGCCACCGGTGCCTGGGTCGCCTCGTCGGTCAGCCAGGGCAGCCACTCGGCGAATTCGGCCGGCAACTCCAGCAGGATCACCTCGGGCCGGAACGTGTCGAGAAGATCGTCGATCACCACGGACAGGGCGGGGGAGTGGTGCCGCACCCCGATGAGGTACGGCAGCGTTGACCCGGCGAGTGCCCGCAGCGCCGCGTTAGGGCTGGAGAACATCGCGGAGCTCCCACAGTTGGTGCCATAGCCGGGCACCTTCCATGGCGCGGCGGCGGACCGCTCCGTCCCAGTAGCTTAGTAGCTTGGCCGCGTCGGCCGGGTCGTCCTTGCATACCGCGCCTTGCAGGTGCGCGGGCAGCAGCGAGAGCACGTCGCGGTCGCCGGGGAAGTATGCCGCGGCAAGGCCCAGCGAGGTGGCCACGGCGACGGCCTCGGCGGTGCTCATCACGGTCGACGGGCGTTCCACCTCCCAGCCTTCGACCGACTGCCCGGCCCGCAGGTCCCGGAACGCCGTCACCAGCGCCTCGAGGATGGCCTCGTCAACGGCGAAGGTGCTCTCCACCCGTTCCAGGGCCGCCTTGGCTTGCCGGGCCACGAGCGCCGTCTCGGCGGCCAGGTCGGAAATCGGCCCGACGGTCTCGAAGTTGAACCGCCGCTTGAGCGCGGCGGACATTTCCGATACCCCGCGGTCGCGCAGGTTGGCGGTGGCGATCAGCGTGAAGCCGGGCGCCGCGTGGATCGTGGCCCCGCTGGTGCCGGACAGCTCCGGCACGGCGATCCGCCGATCAGACAGGATCGACACCATGGCGTCCTGCACTTCGGGCAGGCACCGGGTGATTTCCTCGACTCGGGCCACTGCCCCGGTGCGCATCGCCGTGAGCACCGGCGAGGGCACCAGCGCCGCCGGGCTGGGCCCGTTGGCCAGCAGCAGCGCATAGTTCCAGCCGTAGCGCAGCTGGTCCTCGGTCGTGCCGGCGGTGCCCTGCACGACGAGCTCGCTGGTGCCGCAGACGGCGGCGGACAGCAGCTCGGACAGCATCGACTTGGCCGTTCCGGGCTCGCCGACCAGCAGCAGGCCGCGCTCCCCGGCGAGGGTCACCACGCACCGCTCGATGAGCGACCGGTCGCCGACGAACTTGCGGCTGATCTCCAGCCGCGCCGGCACCTCGGCGGGCCGGCTGCCTTTCGGCAGGGTCAGCTCGCGGCCGTCGCTGCCGACGATGAACGTGACGACCGCCCGCGGCGTGAGCCGCCATCCCGGCGGCCGCGCGCCGTCGTCGTGCGCGGCCAGGAAGGCGAGCTCGGTCGCGAAGGCGTACTCGGCCGGGTCGATCTGCCGGATGTTCGAAGACTCCGAGTGCGCGATGGTGCCGGTGGCCGTCATCGGGGTCCCTTCGTGGTGAGCTCTTCGAACCGGGGGTGGTCGCCCGAGGTGACCCGGCTCCAGGCAAGCGTGAACAGCTGTGGTGCGGGCGCGATCGGGACGATGGTCCCGAGGGCGTCGATGTTTTCGCCGTCGCCGATGAGCAGCGGTAGCTTCCACAGCTCCAGCGGCAGGTGCGGACTGCTCAGGGCGAGCCAGCCGCCGGGCAGGAACAGCGAGCGCCGGGCCCGGGGCCGTTTGGCCTCGACAACCAGGTCGGTGCCGGCGAGCTCGGCCCGGGCCGCCTTGAGCCGGGCCGGCTTCCAGCCCGTCCACTCGGCCACGTTGCGGTCGGTCGGGTCGGGCAGGGCGAGCAGTTGCAGATAGAGCGTGGCCGCGTCGGCGCCGATGCCGTGCCGCTCGGCGACCGCCGCGACCAGTTCCGGTGCCGACCGCGACGGGTCGTGTTCCGCCCCGGCGATGTCGGCCGGTACGTCGCTGGTGAGCCAGTTGTCGAGCTGGCCGCCGAGGATGACCCGCATCGCCACGATGGCCGGGTCCGGACCGTCGGTGAAGGCCACCAGCGCGGCGAGGATCGGGTCGTCGAGGCCGTTGAGCCGGGACGGCCGCAGGCTGATCTCGCGCCAGTAATCCTGCCCGGCGACGAAGAACAGCCCGGCGTCGATCTGGTCGCCGTCGCGGGTGACGACACCGCCGAACCCGCGCAGGAACTTCTCCAGGTCCTCCTCGTCGGTGCCGCCGGCCTCGATCGTGAAGCCGGGCTCCCGTAGCCGCTGCCGGGTCAGCTCCAGCAGCCGGGGCAGCGCCGCGCGGATCGGATGGGTGGCGGGCAGCCGGCGCACCAGCCACGGCAGCGCCCGCGCGACGGAGACCAGCAGGTCGTTGTTGCTGACGTCGCCGCCCGTGCCGGCAAGCCAGCGGCAGTTCTCCGGGTTGGCGATCCCGTGCAGGAATTCCGAGGCGGTGATGCCCTCGGCGATCCCGGCCCGGCGGACGTCGACGATCAGATCGTCGGCCACCGGTGTGCGGGCGCCGACGGTCTGCTCCCGCCAGGCGGCCAGCCGGTCGAGCGCCGGTCCGGTGGTCCACAGCTCGGCCAGGCCGTCCGCATCGCGTGGCAGGAGCGTCCCGTAGACGCTGCCACGTGGGGACATCCCGTCCTTGGGCAGGTGCGCCAGCGCGGCTTCGATCGCCGCGTCGGTGACCGTGGGGTCGACCTGCCAGCCCTCCGGGCGCTGTTGCTCCCAGCTCTCCTTGGTTGTCACCGAGCCCAGCAGGACCGTCGCCTCCGCCAGGCTGATCCCGGCGGCGGCGGAGAGTGCGCCCACAAGCTCCGGGCGCCACTGCACGGGCCCGTTGGCCCGGGCTAACGCGACGAATGTGGTCACCAACTCGGCGGTGCTGCCGGTCGTGTCGTACACCTGCTCGCCGCGGAGGACGTGACCGGGCACCGGCCCGAACTGGCCGTCGGGCGCGTACTCGATCGCCTTGACCTCGCCGTCGGACTTGTCGACGTAGAGGATGACTAGCCGCCGGTCGTCGATCGCCACGATGTCACCGACCGCGACGGTCAGCTGCTTGGTGCTCGACTGCAGGTTGATCCGGCGGGTCCGGGAGCCGTCGGCCAGCAGCCCGCTGCCGGCCACGATCTCCAGCAGGTCGAGCAGCGCGTCCCGGTATTCCACCGGGGTGATTGGTGACGTCGCCCTGTACATGACCGCTGGCAGCACGGCAAGCGTGTCAAGCCAGTCCCGATCGGCCCGGTCGACCAGCGCGGCGAGCGGTGGCCGGGGCTCCCGGCCGGTCAGCGCCGCGCCGAGGTCGATGAAGAGCCGCACGGCCTCATGGCCGTGGTCGTAGCAGCCGGGGATCAGGCCGCTCATCGCCGCGTTGAGCAGCTTGTCGCTGGGCTTGTCGGCGTTCGGGTCGATGGCCGCCGCGGCCGGCTCGGCGGCGAAGGCCTCCGTCGCGGTGGTCAGGCGGGCCAGCCGCAATGCGGCCCGGGTCGCGTGCTTGACGATGCCGGCGAGGCCGGCGAGCAGGGCCGGGTCGCTGACCTGCGGGAGCGTGTCGGTGACCAGAGCGCGGACCGCGCCGGCGTCGAACTTGGCCTGGTCCATCGCGCTGCCGGCGAGGGCTGCCGCGCCGGCCAGCAACTGCCGGGCCTGGTCGTCGGTGACCACCCGAAGCGCCGCCGAGCCGACCTCGTCCCGCGGCTGTAGGTAATGCCAGTAGGACATCGGCGGCACCAGCGCCGTGCCCTCGGCGAACGGGCTATGCCGGGTGTCGGTCTTGACGGTCGAGAACTGCATGCCGTCGGCGGTCCACAGCGTGACCCGGTTGTCGCGGTAGCCGTTGTGGCGGACCAGGCCGTGCAGCGCCGCCGAGCCCGGGAACCGGATCGCGCCCATGAGCCGGCCGGAATCGCGGTGTTCGGACCCGTCCTGGTCGTCGAATGTGAACACCCGGCCGTCGATCGACTCGCCGCTCTGGCCGCCGCTCGGGAGGCGGCGCACCCGCCAGCCGACCAGCCCGTCGCGATAGCCGAGCGGGCTGCCGGCCAGGCGCTCGCTCGCCGGCAGCAGGCGGCAATTCGGATAGTCGAGCGGCTCGCCGTCGACGGCGCCGGCCTCGAAGAAGGCCGGCAACGACGCGCGGCCCAGCACGCCGGTCGTCGCGTCGTATTCGTACCAGCGCCAATGGTGGTCCTCGGGTGATTGCTGCAGCACCCAATAGTGCAGCCCGTCGGAGGCGACCATGCCGCGTTCCTGGGACGACCGGTCGCCGACATGCAGCGGCCGGGCACCGGCGGTGCGACCCCCGCCGGGCAGCGCTACGGAGAGCCGGCCAGCAGTGCCGAAGGCGTCGTCGGGGGCGGTGAAGGTGTCATCCGCCGTCCCGCTCCAGTAGCCGGCCCGTTCCTCACCCCTGTCCCAGCTCACCAGAAGCTGACCGTCGACATAGCGCAGGACCGTCCGCCACTGGTAGCGCCGCTCGTCGGTGGGGATCCGCAGCATGTGCGCAAGCTCGACGCCGTCGCCGCCGACCACGGCGACCTGGTCGCCCGCCTTCAGTAGCAGCTGTGGCCACTGCGGGAGAACCTGCAGCTCGTCGTCATCGTCATCGTCATCTTGGTCGTCGTTGAGGACCAGCCCGGCGACCGCGGCATCCAGCGCCGGCCAGCCGAACTCGTCCAGGACGCCGGTACGCAGCGTGCGGCCGAGCACCGGGCCGAGCTCGAATGCGGTGATCCGCCGCACCGCTTCCGGGTTGACCGCGAGCCCGGCCGGGCAGGCGATCATGGTCAGCCTGTCCAGCTCGGCGCCCAGCGTGGTCAGGCCCTGCCGGACGACCCGGTCGGCGAGCCGGTCCAGCCACCAATGCAGCGCGGTGCGCAGGCCCGGCACGGCGACGACGGCCTCGACGCGCTCCGGCATGACGGTCACCTCGTCGCTGTAGCTCACCCGGAGGTGATCCTCCACGCTGTCCGCCAGCAGCGGCCGCAGCCGTTCCTGTGCCGCCACATAGACCAGGTCGCGGCGGCCCGGAGCCTCGTCTTTCAGCCACTGATTGACGGCGCAGCTGGCGTCCTCCGGCGGCTCGGCCAGTGGCACACCGAGTTCCAGGACGGTGTCGATGAGGTCGAGGTCGAGGTAGCCGTGCTGATACAAGTCGACGGGCGCGCCGTCGGCCTTGAGCCGGTCGGCCATCCGCTCGGCGAGCTGGCAGAACGCCGCCAGCCGGGCACGCCGCCAACCGCCGCGGCTGCGGTCGAGGCGCGACAGCCAGCCGGCCGGGCCATCGGGCGACTCGGCCTCGGCCGGGACACTGCCGGCGGGCTCGGTCAGCGCGGCGCTCGCGCCGGATTCCGCAAGCAGTTCCAGCCAGGTCTCGGCGGGGCACTCCCGGGGGTTCATGCCGAGCAGCTGCCCGCGCACCTTCGGGTCGCGCTGCGCGACCCGCACCAGGGCCGGCCGATAGGCCGTCCAGAATCCGCCCGGCGCCCGGGTGATCGACGGCGCGGCGAGCAGCTCGGTGAGTAGCGCGTCTTCCTCGTCGGCGCCGAGCTTCGCGGCCTTGGCGAGGCGGCGCAGGTCGACGTGCATCGCCGCATACGGCGGCATGCCGCCGAGGGTGCGCTCCAGGCACAGCCGGCGGAACCGGTGGTACGCGGTGGCCGGGTCGCTGCGCGCGGCCAGGTCCCGCGAGTGCGCGGCGAGGGCCTTCGCGGTCAGCGCGCCGGCCAGGGCGAACTCGAGCAGCACGGCGTGCTGCCGGTCCTCATCGATCTGCAGAGCATAGAGCCGCTCGGCCTCGCGGGCCTTGCCGAACATGGTTGCGGCGTAGGTCTGGCTGTCGGCGGCGAGGAACGCGCGGGCCGCCTCCTCATAGAACGTGGGCAGGAAGTGTGGCACCGAGCGGGCGAGCCGCTCGCCGAGCTCGTTGAACCCGTCGCGGGCCGGTCCGATCCGCGACTTCGCGACGCGTACCAGTCGCTCGATGTCTTTGACCAGGGCTAGCGCGTGATGGCCGTTGGCCGGATCGTGGACCAGGGCCCAGGCCGGGAAACCCAGAGCCTGCTGGCGTACGACGCCGACCTCGGTCACCGATTCCGGCGCGGTGAAGCCCAGGAACTCCATCGTGAGATCCTCGGCCTGCCCGAGCGTGCCCGGCACGAGCCGCACGACGGTCCGGTCGCCGAGCACCGGGTGCCCGTACGCCCTCGTGGTCAGCGTGTCGACAGTGTCCTTGGCGACGTCGGTACCGATCGCCAGCACCGCCCCAGCGTCCAGCATCGCCTCAGCCGACCCACTCATGCTTGCACCTCCTTAGGCATGCCCTTCTGGCCCTCGCCAGCGATGTCGTTGTTTGGCGTCGGCGTGTGCCGCTCGGTGCAGTCGGTCACGCCGCCTTCTCCCCGCTCTCTTCTACTACTCGGCCCGCATACAGCGCCGCGGCCATGCGCATGCCCTCGGACCAGGTGACCGGCCCCACCTCGCCGAGCGGGATCGACGCCCCGCTGTCCTGGACGAACACCAGATCGCCGGTCTCGGTCTCGTAGTACGGATCGTCGGAACCAACCCAGCTGCGTGCCTCCACGCCCTGCCCGTTCTCGAAGATCCGGCAGACGGCGTAGCCGCCCTTGACCGGGTAGCCCTGCGACGTCGCGCGGGCCATCAGGTGGCGCAGCTCGGCGAACTTGCCGCCGGCATAGTCGCTGACACTCCTCGCCGCCGGCTCCAGGTCGGCGGTGCGGACCCAGGTCTGGCGGAACAGCTGGTCGACGGACTGCTTGACGCCCAGATCGGCGGCGAACTCGCGCAGATCGTCAAGGTCGGCGAGCCGGACCGGGTGCGGGATCGCGATGCGCTCGGCCGGTAGGCGCACGGTTTCGCCGTCGAGGTTGACGATGCCGATCCCCTCGGCGGTGGCGTCGCGCAGGAAGCCGACCTCATCGGGCTCCCACTCGCCGTCGTCGTCGAGGACTGCGACCACGAGATCGGTCAGCGCGGTGCGCCACACCTCGTCGGGCCAGACCCGGACGAGGATCTCGGCGGGCACCGGCAGCGACCGGACCATCCACCGGTCGACCTGCTCGCGGACCTGGGTCTCGTGCCGGCCGAGCCACTCGACGAGCTGCCGGAGCCCGAACACCGCGGGATCGTCCTTGACCGCCGGCGGCACGGACTTGAGCACTTTGCCCTTCGCGTTGCGGCACGCGATTTGTCCGGACACCAAGGTGACCTCGTAGCCACCGGCTGTCGCCAACCACGTCATGCGACCCCTGCCTCCGCTGATCGGGCGATTTATCAGACCCGGAGGCTAGCCACTGGGTGCGACACTCTCCGCCACCGACGGACCCAACCCGGACGTATTCCTTCTGAACCGTCCTTTCCGGCGGATCGAACAAGCCGACAGGTCATCAAAGTCGGCGGATCGCACAACGTTGATGGGTCAAATAAGGGTTGCGCCGACTACCGCGCAGGGAGCCGATCGGGTGTAGTCGCCGGCGGCCGCTCATCGGGGACGCCGGGCGGTCGATCGAGGAGGCCGTGCAGCCGAACTCACTCACCGTCACCGGTCGCTGGCTAGCCCGTGCCGGTCTCGTCATTGCCGTCCTTGCCACCGGGGGAGCCGTGCGGCCGGGGGCGGCCCAGGCGACCGCGCCGATCGCCGTCCAACTCTCGGCGGCCGGCCGGGCGCCGCTGCGGGTCATGCCGCTCGGCGACTCCTTGACCTTCGGCGTCGGAAGCAGCAGCGGCGATGGGTACCGGCGCACGCTGCGCGCCGAATTGGGCGCGGCCGGCGTGGCCGTGGACTTCGTCGGATCGCAGCGTTCCGGCGTCGGCACCGATGCCGACAACGAGGGGCATCCTGGCTGGTTTACCGACGACCTCGCCGCGTATCTGCCGGACTGGCTGACCGCGGCACAACCCGACGTGGTGCTGCTCAACATCGGTACCAACGACATCATCCGGCAGCACGGGGCCGCCCTTGCCGCGGCCCGCACGGCCGGGTTGATCGACCGGATCACCCAGCAGTTGCCGCAGGTGCGCGTGGTGGTCGCGAAACTGCTGGTGGTCGGGTACGCCGCGGCCGGCTTCCGGCGCTACAACGCCGCGCTGGCGAGCATTGTGGCGGCGCGCCGTTCGCGCGTCTCGCTGGCCGACATGTCGCGGATTTCGGCGCGCAACACCGTCGACGGCGTGCACCCGACCGACACCGGCTACCGGCAGATGGCTTTTCAGTGGTTTCAGGCGCTGCGCCCGGTGCTGGCCGGCGGGCGGGCGTGGCGGGCCGCCGCCGACCCGTTCCCGCTGCCGTCGGTCCGGCTGGTCTGCTCGGCGCGGGCCGTCCGGCGCGGCGGGACGGTCACCTTGACCGTACGCCTTGCCGGCCGGCTGACGGAGGCGGATCTGGGCCGGGCGCCGGTCCGGCTGCTGTTCCGCCGGGCCGGCACCAACCGTTGGGTGTCGCTGGGCCTCTCGCGTACCGATGGCAGCGGCCGGGTTCGTTTCGCCCGCCGCGCGCCGGGCACCGGCTATTTCCTCGCCGCTCTCGCCGGCGGGCGGGCGGCGGGCCGGCGCAGCGAGCCTGTCCGGGTGTCCCGTTAGGCGGGTTGTCGTGGTGGCCGCAGGAGACGTCAGTCTTGGGATTGATTCTGGCTCGCCAGCCAGCCGGCCACCTGGGCCCGGGAGGTGAAGCCAAGTTTGCTCAGGATGTTCTCCACGTGGCCCTCGGCCGTGCGCTGCGCGACCACCAGCCGGTTGGCGATCTCCCGATTGCTCAGGCCCTGGGCGATCAGCGCCGCGACCTCGCGTTCCCGCTTGGTCAGCCCGGCCCCGGCGGCCGCCTCGGGGCGTGGCTCGGGCACCTGGACGCGCGGTTGCCGCTCGAGCGCCATCGCGATCGCGTCGGCGGCGGACAGCTCAGACCCGCGCCGCAGCGCCGCCGCGAACGCGTCCGCGCCGAGGCGGGACCGCACCAGGGCCGCGGCTTCGTCGTGGAAGTTCTGCACGTACGCAACGGACGTCAGCGACACGTGCATGGCCTGCCACATTCGGTCGGACGCGCCGAACAGCACGGCGGCCCGCTGGTCGCGGCCCTCGGTGGCGGCTATCCAGGCGAGCGTCTCCACCGCGATGCCGACGGTGTACTGCTCGTCTTCGACGACTTTGCGGATGACCAGGCTCTCCTTGGCGGCCGAGGTAGCACCGGCGATGTCGCCGTCCCGCCAGCGCAGCATGCTCAGCGCCCACAGCGCGAACGAGCTCCACCAGACCTCGCCGCTGCTCGCGCCCAGCTCCAGGGCTTTCATCAGGTCGGGATAGCCGCTGGCCGGCGTGTCGGCGAGCCCCCGGACCTGCCCGAGGACGATCAGCGTCCAGATCTCCCCGCTGCGACTACCCAGCTCCCGAAATCTCGCCAGCGCCCGCTCGAACAGCGGCAGCGCCCGTTCATAATCGTTCACGAACATCATGACGTTGCCCTCGATCAGGGGCAGGTAGGCGGTCTCGGGTGACGTCGGCAGCGTCTCATTCAACTCCGTAGCGTCGGCGAGTAGGCGGGCGGCCCGCTCCCGATCCCCCTGCGACGCGCCGATCAAGGCGGCCACTCGCAGCGCCTTGACCCGGGTCCAGTGCCGGGGGGCGGGCATCGCGAGGGCCCGGTCGAGCCAGTGCCGGCCCTCGGAGAGAAAGCCCCGGATGAACCACTGGTTTTGCAGGTCGGCGGTGAATCGCAGGGCGACCTCGGGCCGTTCCCGGGTGACGGCCCACTCCAGGGCCACGCGCAGGTTGGCCTGTTCGTCCCGGATCCGTTGCATGAGCGCGGTCTGGTTGGGGCTCACCCAGTTCCGGTCGGAGTTGGCCGCCAGGCGGGCGAACCAATGGCAGTGCCGGCGGGCGACCGCCTCGTGCTCGCCGGCCGCGAGCAGTTTGGCCGCGCCGTACTCGCGGTTGACCTCGAGCATCTTGTATCGCACGGTGCCGTCGCCGGTGCGGCTCAGCACCGACTTGTCGACCAGCGAGGCGACCAGGTCGAGGATGGTGTCGGCGGGCAGCCGCTCGTCGGCGCAGATCGCCTCGGCGGCGTCCAGCTCGACGCCGCCGGAGAAGACGGAGATCCGCGACCAGAGCATCCGCTCGGTTTCCGAGCAGAGGTCCCAGCTCCACTCGATCAGCGCGCGCAGCGTCTGCTGCCGGGGCGGTGCGTTCCGGGCGCCCGCGGTGAGCAGCCGGTATTGATCCGTCAGCCGGTCCAGGATCTGCTCGAGGGAGAGGACCCGCAGCCGGGCCACGGCCAGCTCGATCGCCAGCGGCATGCCTTCGAGCGCCTGGCAGAGGCGCGCGATCGTGGCGCAGTTGGCGTCCGTCACCCGAAAGCTGGGCAGCACCGCCGTGGCGCGCTCGATGAGCAGGCTGGCCGACTCGTACTTGGCCAGGTCGGTGGGGGTGCATCGGGAGTCCTTGCCGGGCACCGCGAGCGGCTGCACGGTCAGGTTTGCCTCGCCGTCGAGCCGTAACGCCTGCCGGCTGGTGACCAGGATGCGCACGTCGGGGCAACTGCGCAGCAGGGTGCCGGCCAGGTCGGCGCAGGCGCCGACGAGGTGCTCGCAGTTGTCCAGGATGAGCAGCGCCTGCTGGTCGGCCAGGAACGCCGCCAGGCCCGGCGCGCCGGGGCTGACCGCCTCCTCGCGGATGCCGACCGCTTCGCCGACCGTGACCGCGACGAGGTCGGGGTCGCGCAGCTCGGCGAGCCCGATGAACCAGACCCCGTCGGGAAAGCTGCGGCGCAATTCGGCGCCGACCCGCATGGCGAGCCGGGTCTTGCCGACCCCGCCGGCGCCGGTGAGTGCGACGAGCCGACTGGCAGCGAGCATCCGTCGGACACTGCTCACCTCGTGCCGCCGACCCACGAAACTAGTCACCTCGGCGGGCAGGTTGCCGACGGAACCACGCGGGGTGGTTGCGGTGCTCATAGGGGCACGTTAGTGGTTAGATCCCCGGAACGTCGGCACGAGGATGCCGCTTGATCCGCGCGCGGGCGAGGAACCGGACCCGTACTCGCCGGTAACCAGACACGGGTAGTAATCCAGGTACTTTCCCCGTGTTCGCTGCGTGGTCGAAGACGCAGGATGGAGACAACACCGCGAACGATGGGATCGAGAGGGGCATAGCATGGGCCGCCACGCCGCCGACTGGCCGGCGCCCGACCCACCCGCCCCCGAGAGTTGGGGTAAAACACCAGGTCAGCGTCTTCCCCTGCATGCCGACCTGTTCACGCCCGCGCCGGGCAGCTCGGCCGCCAAGATCCGCGAGAAGCGCGCCTCGGTGGCCTTCGAAGCGCTGGTGAAGCCGCATCGCAGGGCGCTCCGCGCCTACATAGTGCGACTAACGGATGGTGACGAAGCCGTCGCCGACACCGTGTTGAAAGAAACCCTTTATCGGGCCGCTCAAGATCCGACGCGTTACCCCCAGCGCGCCTCGGCCGTGCGGCCCTGGCTGGTGCTTGCCGCCCGCAACGTCCTCCGGGACGGCGAGCGGTACGCCCCGGCCGGTCACGACGACAGGCCCGACATCACGCGCTCCGCAGCAGCGCGCCCGCTCGGCAAAGGCCTGCCCGCCACCACGGTCGTTGCCGCGATGGAGGGCCTGTCGTCGGTGCACCGGGAGTTGCTCGTCGAACTGTTCTACGGCGGTGTCTCGCTCGAGGACGCCGCCACCGACCGCGGCATCCCCGTGGAGACAGTCAAATCCCGGTTGTACTACGCGATGCGCGCCCTGCGCACCGTGCTCGACCAGCAGATCGCCGACCGGCACGGCACGCCGTGACCGCCGCGGGTGGGATCAGCGCAGGTAGACCAGGCCGTCGAGGACGACACCGGGACGACTCGTGGTCCCCTCGACCACGAAACGCACCGTGTGCTGGGCCGACTGGCTCCAGGATCGGGCCCAGACGGCCTGCCGATTCTGGGTAGTCGCCGAGCGCAGGTCCAGCACCCCCGAGTCGTTGCCGTCCACGTACACCCGGATTCGGCCCGAGGCTGTGGTGCGGCTCACCGCGAGCGCGGCGGAGATGCCGGTGAAAGTCCAGCTCAGGCTCGAGCCGGCCGCCGTGCTGTGCATCGCCGCGCCGCTCAGGAACGCCGGACTCGTCAGCGTCGCCCAACTGCCGGTCCGCGTCGCCGCGGCCTCCGGCAGGATCATCGCCGTACGGGTGGTTGACGCCGTGGCCGCGTTGCCGGTGCGGTCCGCGGCCCGCAGCGTCCAGGTGGTCGGGTGATCGGGCCGCACGCTGCTCGCCCAGGTATGCGCGATCGGGCCCAGCTCGATCACCGTCGGGCTGCTCAGTGTGACCGAGCGCAACCCGCCCCGGTCGGTGGCGGCCCAGAGCAGCCGTACCGGTACCGACCCGTTGAGCGAACCCGTACGTACCCGTACCGAAGGGTATGCGGTGTAGGCGGGCGCGATCGCGTCCGAGTAGACCGCGCTCGTGGTTGTGGCGATGCGACCGGACAGGTGCACGGCCCGGACGGTGAGGATGTGCCGGCCGCCACCCAGGGACAGCAGCGTGGTCCGGTTCGACCGCGGGGCGGAGACGACCAGCCGGCCGTCGACGAAGACGTCGAAGCGGTTCATCAGCCCGCTCGGTGTGCTCGTGTTCCAGAGCGGCCGGATCGTTCCCCGGGTGTAGTACCCGGAGCCCACCCGGACGGCGCCGTTCAGCCGGGCCAGGCCGAAGTTCGCCGGGCCGGCCGCGGCCAGCGCCCGGATCGAGGGCAGCTGCGCGTAGAGGGCGTCGCCCGGGCACTCGGTCCGGCCGGTGTCGCGATGCCCGGAGATTCGATTCAGCGTCGCGCGGGCGCCCGCGGCGTAGCGGTCGCTGCCGCTCGAGACCAGCACGGTCCGGTCGGTGGCAAGATTGCCATACATGCCGATCTTGTACGCCGCGACCTGCGCGATCACGTTGCGGACCGTCGCCGAGACTGGCGTGCTCTGGTAGTTGCCGATCACCGCGATCGCGGCGCTGCGCGAGTTGAAGCCGAGCGTGTGCGCGCCCAGCACGGGCTCGCTCTCCCCGCCCCGGCGCCCCTCGAAGAGCGTGCCGCACTTGTCGACCAGGAAGTTGTATCCGATGTCATTCCAGCCCTTGCTGCGTACGTGATATGCCTCGATGCCACGCACGATCCGCGCCGAATCGGCGCAGCTGTAGCCGTTGCTGTCCGCCGTGTGGTGCACGAAGAGCACCTCGACGCCGGTGGTGTACTCGGGTGTTGCCTGCACGATCGACTCGTTGGCGCCCCAGCCGGCCCGGCTGACCAGGCTCGGCATCGGCCGCGGCTGGTAGCCGGCCCGGGCGGTGACCGGCGGGTTCGGCGGGAGTTCGTAGGCCGCCGGGCGGATCGCCGGCCGGTCGCCGTCGGGGTTGATCAGGTCGAGTCGCAAGCCGTCCGGGCGCCGATTGGCGGGCCCGCCGGCGACCCGGGCCTCGACGCCGTCGGAGTCGCCGACCCAGATGGGATCGGTGCCGCCGCGGTCCGGCCCGTGCGGGTTTCGCGAGTCGACGGCCGTGGGCTCATCCGCTTCGAGCGCCTGCCAGGGCGTCCACCGGCCGTCGGCGGTGGCCCGGGTGCGCACCTCGAGCGCGTCGCTCAATTGCCGGCGCGGGTCGGTCCAGGTCGCGCCGATCAGGGCGAACGGCCGGGTCGTGCGTTGCGGGACGGCGAGCCCGGCCGCGGTTGCGGCGGCGACCGGCTCCAGCGGGATGGTCTGCAG
>Ga0307515_10012658_pt1 | contig 15848 bp, 5 predicted proteins | sample 17_EM_MG_FD_194513 | JGI IMG/M metagenome (GOLD analysis project Ga0307515, IMG submission 194513) | Populus trichocarpa ectomycorrhiza microbial communities from riparian zone in the Pacific Northwest, United States - 17_EM | ecosystem: Host-associated > Plants > Roots > Unclassified | place... | reverse complement strand
AGGTTGTTAGAGCTGCTTGTAGACGATCTTCTGCATCTAGAGCACGCGGCCAGCGAGGCATGGCTTTGGTAATATGGAGTTCTGTACAAGGGAAGTAAGGATGTGTTGATGTTCAAAGCGGTAGTATATTTTAGGCAATAAGTTAGCCTAAATAAGAAGGCGGTAATGAAAATCGGTCATAACTAGGGTCACCTTCATAACCCCATCACATACGTTAGCGGTTACTTATATTAATTTTATTAAAGTTAATGGTTTGCCTTATATAAATAAAGCAGCTTAGCTTCCGAAAGCCTGCCAAAGTGGCTTAGACCAAGAAACAGATGGATTGATTGAATAGGTTAGCTTGCGGATATTCATTGGTGTCTTAGTCTGAGCATGCTGAGTCAAGTGCGCTACAAGTTCCCCGGCGCACACGTGATATACGGCTCCGGCGCCTCGGGCGCAGGCGACAACCGCGAGATCCCGCTCGAGGAAGGCGGCGACACAAATCCCAAGGTGGGAAATTGAGTGTTGAACCATCCATACTCTTCCCTCTCCACCCGCCAATCCCCTGCCCCTGCCCCTGCCCCTGCCCCTCGCTCTTACCCCTTCTCTCCCTTTCCCTTTGGCCCCTTGCTCGGGTTCGGCAGCGCGGTTCTGACTAGAGGCATCTGGGCCGTACAAAGCGCGTGACTTTGAGGGTGCCGGCAGTCCTGAGGATAAAGAGCGTATTTAGGCCGCAGCGCACCCGGGGAACGATGATGTGAGGGAGAACGTGAGGCAGGGTCAGGAGACTATCAGATCGGCCGGGAGCATGAGCAATAACTTGAAGCGATGAAAGGCTGAATACCCCAAATCGTGAACCAAGCGTGTATAAAGAAATGAGGGAAATGTGTATCATGACTTAAAATGGTGGTTGAAAGCTGGAAGCTGGAAGCCAAAAATTGTGGCATTCAGAAAGAGATGTCAAAAACATGAAGCGATGACGAACTGACAGTGGAGAAGTAGATTGTATGTGAAGCGTGGTATGCATTGTCTATACCAAGACGAGATTACCTCCCCATCTATAAAAAAACACATCCGGGTAAGAACCCGGGCCGCCCATCAAAACGCCAATACTCATGTGCTCGTTTCGGAAAGCATACTCATGACGTTCGCGCTGAAAACCATCAAGCATGACAGTTCATACCGGAGACAGGTCAGTCCCGCACGGCACCGGTCGGAAACCCACACCCGAACCCAAAAACCCAAATCCAAACAGCCAAAAACCGAAAACCGAAAACGCCTGTACCCAGAATGTTTTCGCAAACGCCAAGTCACAAAAAGATTTCCTGCAAATATACCGCCGTAGCACTTACCTGCCGAGATCTACACGCCAGAATCTAACCCGTTAGTATCCCCGCCGCCTGCCAACGGCCCTCCTTCCTCCGCCCCCGCTGCCAATATCAATGCTCCTGAGCTCCAGGCTCAGCGCCGTCAGATCCTCCGCCGCCAGCCCGTCGCCCGCTTCGACGGGGATCTTGGCAGGTACGGGTGGCGGCGGCGCGGTAAGCATTCTAGTCCTGGGAACACCGTAGCCGGGACTGCCACCATACCTGCCAAGATTCTCGCGCTCACGCAAGACGTTCGAATTTGGCGACGGGATATGCGACGGGCCCGGCGAGTGCGACGGCACAGCGGCGGCAGCGACGGGCCTCCTATCGCGCTTCTGCAGGCGATTCCGGCTCGCGGCGGTGGGGCTCTCGTGCTCCGTGCCCATCGCAGCAGCAGCAGCCGGGCTGACGTCGTGCCTCCTGAGCGTCAGCGCGGTGCTGGGGACCGGGCTTGCGGCGGTCCCGGCGCCCATGCCGTTGACCGCGTTCCGGATCCTGTCGCGCTCTTTCCTCTCCCGCTCGCGCTTCATCGCCGCTTCGAGATCCCGCGCCCCGTTCAGCTCTGGCCGTTCTCGCGCGGGCCGCTCTTTCTGGGGGGTTTTGCGCTCGGGCTCTGGAGCCCAGCTGTCGACTGGCAGGTGGTCTGAGGCGTCGATCACACGGCCGTTGAAGGTGACAACTTGGCCTTTCTCGTTAAGTTCCACGTTGCTACTTCTCCTCTCATCTGAGTGCTCGAAGCCGTGGGTGGAATGCGGGGAGTTCATGCTATGTATACTTGATGCGTAGTTGCTACCATTACCCGAGAGATTGGAATTACGAACCGCGGGATTAAGAGCGTCAAAGCTATCAGGGCTGAAAGGCGTCCCAGATAACCTCCGCTCACCAGAATCGGTATCCGAGGGTGGCGGCCGAGGAGAGACAGATTTGCGTGTTGGGGTACTGCGAGCTGGCCCACGGGACATACGATTGTCAATTGGGTTATGCACGTCGGCCGGGCTGACAGCACGGGGTTTAATTATCGGCGCCGGATCCTGGTAAGGCATTTGCTGTGGCTCTTGCGGGGAAGAATGGGGGTAATGCGATGGCGAGTCAGCCGGCTGGACGGATTCCCTATGAGAAAGCGGACGGGGTCGTGGTGGAGTCTCATAGGTGGGAGGCGTTTGGTATTCGGACTGTGAGAGATGCCGTTGGTGTGGTGGGGTTTCGTAGGATGGGGCGGGTTGGTATGAAGGCGAATTCCTGGGATCTCCACGAACGCTTATTCGGTTGTCTTGCTGTAGACGACGGGAGTGTTCATCCGGATTGGAAGAATTGTAGCCAGCGACTAGGCTGGTGGGCATAGGGTACGATTCGTGCCGGAGAGGAGAAGGTATCATTGCGTCGCGTGATTCTGGTCGACTTTGGGGTTGTGGTATGATTGGAGACATTGATGGTAGTGGGTGTGTATTTCTGCACTTCGTTGATAAAGGAGGCGGATTGTAATCATTCACATCTTTGTAGGACTGTGAAGGGCTTTCGTACATTGCACGACAGGGGTCTTCGCGATACCGACTCAGATTGAGGGGAGCCGGTATGTCTTGCTGATAGTTTGGAGGAGGATGTTGAGACTCGTACTGCGCGACTGTTGGCGCGCTGCTCCTATGTGCGGGTGGAGGCGGAGGAATGTCATCCTCGTCTTCAACAGTTGGTTGCATGGCGCTCGTAGGCCTTCCGTGTGATTCATAGGGGTCATAGGGATGATGTGGTTCCGGGTATCCATTTGGTTCCTGGTAGTAATTGCTCTGAGGGGGTAATTGGTTATGACCCGAATCATGACTTTGATCATAGTACTGAATTGCCCTGAGCGGTTCAACATGGTGCGCAGGCGAGAGATCGCGATAAGGCTCTGTAGTCTGCCGGTAATCCTCAAGTTGTTGCGGAGCGTGTCCATGATTGAAATCTTCCGATCTGTTTTGATATCTATTTCTTCCGTCGACTTCGGGTTCTACCAAAGTCTGGTATGAGGGTACAATTGGGGCAGACTGGGAATGAGGGAGATCCATGTAGCTTGATCTGCTCTGAGCTACATATGGTGCATCAGTATTAGACTGGAAATCGCTTTGAGGAAACATTGACGTCCGGTTACTAGGCTCTCTCGGACTTTGTGATGGCAGTTCAATCGGTTGCACTGTGTAAGGCTTTGGGGCAGGGTACTCCATTGAAGGGTCCGGTCCTTCTTCCTGGGCATTTTCATCCCTTTCTGGGTCGCCATTTGGTGACTGGTAATTGTTTGCGGGGCTGTAAGCATCGTAATAGTTCGACCGTGCCCGAGTTTGGTGTTGTGGAGTGTTGTGTGTAGAGGACGAAGCCTTCAGGTTCAATGGCGAGGCTTCCGGCACTGGTCTTCGGCGTTCAACAGACTGCGATTGCTGTTCATGGTAGTGACTACGTCTCTGATGTGTTGGCGTGTACTCATTTGGCCGATTCGGAGTGCTCTGCTGCCGTGGCGGGGTATGGTAGCTTCTGTGACTGGATTGTGGTGCGGAAATCCCTCGATGTTCTGGCGCAGCGGCTGGAGAGGGCGATGCGCTTGTAGGGTTGGATGGAAGTGGTCTGCGCTTTACTGGAGTACTTTCTCGAGGGCCACTCACAGAGGGACTCTGTCCATCGGCACCACTAGGTCGTGCACTCTCCCTCCTCTTCTCTACTAGTGCTTTTTCTACTTTCGGACGAGTGTCGTAGTATGTAAGCTCGATTCGTATCTCTCCGGCATATTTTCCCTTGCAATTGAGATTGTGCCAGGTGTCGCTCTGGCCTCCACCAGGTACCAGGACACCGTCAAGGTTAACCCAAGTCTCTCCAATCAATTCAGTCTTCTTATCGTCATTAAACACAGATACTTTGAGGTTGTGATAATCCGGGGAGTCGTGGACAGTGAAGCGCATTTCCTGGTCCCTGAGGTAGAAAGTTAACGGCGGCAATGCTCAGACCGATAGAAAAGCGATAGGTACCATTTTGGAGTTTGACCTCCCCTTTTGTCGGTTTCAGTCTTCTTAGCTTCTTTGCCCAGTCGTGCAGCACAGTAAGGGTCCTGCTTGCCCATTTTTCTGCGGTTAGGGAGGTTCTTGGCTCTGTCAATAACTACAACGAGCGTCCCTGTCTCTGGACCATCGACAGTCATGTCGGAAAAGATTCCGGCGGTGTGCATGCCGCCGAGGGCGCCCATGTTTGCAACTTTAGTGGCCATTGTGTAGGCCGCGGTACTCGCACAGTTTGAAAAGCGCTTAAACGAAGCCCAGGGAGCTTCAAGTATGAAAAAGCATGGGGAGCCGCTGGTGCAGCCCTATGGACGAGAGATATGTACCATGCGCCACGAACAAATCCAAGGGCTATACAAATGAGTGGGAGGAGTTAAAGACGAATCGTGCGAATGCGAAGGAAAGAACGACTCCACCAACATGTGCAGGTGGTGAAAGTGAGAATGTCGACAAAGAGCGTGGCTTACGGGTGTTTTTGTTTGTGGCGGGTAGCCTTAGTAAGTGGTGAGGTCAAGAAGCGAAGGGAGGCTGGGCTACCCTGGCTGTTGGGGCACTTGGGGCAGCCGGGGATGACGAGTGGACCGGGTGGGCCTATGAAAGGCGGGAGGTGGGGGCTCAATGCCGCTAGCATCCTGCAAGGCTGTACCTTGCATAAACACAATATCACCCGTTTCTATTTTCATCAGCTCGCGAACTACAAATCGTTATCTTTTGCATCTACAACCCCTTTGAGCCTCCTTGGCCATGTTGCTGTTGTCCTCCCAAGCGAGCCGTCAACCTAGGCTGTCAACTGTCGTCGTCGCACACTGGAAGGCTTTGCATTGTGTCGACACATCCACGACATATTGACGCAGCTCACGAACTTCATCACTGTTACGCGCGTCTTAGAAGCTTGGCCGCCCTCGTACTCTCGCCTCTCCTGCATTATTGGCGCCATTTCCACCAAGAACGAGGCCGGGATACCGCTGTATAGCCACAGTCGCAGCTGTCGCCCCGGCACCGCGTACCCTGGCACTCTGGCACTCTGGCACCCTGTCGCTCATCGGGGTGCTCCGCTGTCATCCCGCCTCCACACCCTTAAACACTGTATCCGAGAGTGCGAACTACAGATCTCATCTCATCACTTCCCACCATGCCTAAAAGTTGCTGTGCCCCCAATAGTGTACCGGTCCATCGATCCGCGGCAGTACCCACGCGAAAAGTGATTTCCCCTTCCTTTTTGGGACTAGCGGTTTTCCACCATAAGGTTACCCATAAGGACGCTGACGTTCGGGGGTCTTCGGCGGATTTTAGGGGGAAAGACCGCCCAAAATCTTGTTGCTTAGGCGATAGAGCCCCCGTAAGCCTGCGGCCTTTTAGGGGCAGCCACTCGTCCCAAAAAGGAAGGGGAATTCGCTCTTCGCGCTCCAGCCGTGTTCTCGATAACCCATGAGGATTTTCAAGATTGCGGCCCGCTCACTACACTAACTGTATTGCAGTCATTAGTGTCACAGAGTAGCAGATCTTCAAATCGGTTTACGGTTTTTATCCCAACGATTCCTCTTCATGTTCGGAGTTGTGGACCAAGATACGCATCATAGTATGACATTCAAAACACATCTCGTAATTCTCATAACGACGGAATGGATTTCTTCCTGCACGTTTTCTATACACAAGGGCCCTCTTTCTCGGAGTAGTCAAGTATGTCTTTCCCACGTTATTCTCATTCTATTCATCCCATCTACTTTGGTTTCTCTTCCTCACCGTGTCCTTTCGCAAAATATGTGAGACCGCTCCAAGGCTGTTCGCTTAATCCCTCCCCAAGGAATCTCTTCATAGGTTCTTCCCACCCATGATCTTCATCACCATCTATGATTCCGATTCCATCCGCATGGCCACGAGTTGAACTTCCCGTTGGCTTAATCTCAGCTGGCGCAGTGGATTTTTCGGGTCCGCCGTTGATCTTCTGAGCATGTTGCGTGGAAGCTTTAGGCTCACTTTCTGCAGTGGATTATTGTCAGTAGGCGTTTCCCGAAGAAATCAGTTGGCCTGCAACGCCGGTCATCGTCAAGATCAGGCTGGGCATGAGCGTTGCCTCTTTGGTTGCAGTAGAGGAAATGCTCGTCAACATTTTTCGGAAGCCTTCTTAGCAGGTAGAGCCTGGTTAATTGCTCCTACAATGTAAACACTATTGCTTACCATCCATTCGAGCACCTTTTCCGCCGCTAGAACACCCGTCTTGCGTGTGATCAGGCATAGTTACAAAGTAGAGCAGTAGCTTTGGTGCCGGCTACTTGATGGAAGCAGAAAGGATGATATTCAAAGATAAATGACTGTAATCTTGCCGCAGATGGTCCAATGCAGAGCAAAGGGAGGTGGGAAGATAATCCAACATTTATAGATATGCCGCTCGGCGCCGATTACAGCTGTGGGTCTCATCTGCCTTTAGCAACTTCCCAAATTCTGATAACAGGTGCTTGTCAGCAGGTTCCCTACAAAATCAATAAGATGTAAGCCTTGGCTCTCCGTAAACTTGAGACATCGTAGCAATATAGCAGAAGTATGCCAGATATTCACCCAATCATTAAAGCCAAGGCAGAAAAAGTGAATCAGTAAATGAGCGTGACCTACAAGAGGCGTGAATCGAGCCTCGAAGAAAGCCATGCTAATACTTTTAGGTCTATGAGACAGATTTCGCAATCCTTGTATACTTCGTAAAGTCGCTCAATCTAGAAGTTGAAGCCATCGATTGAGCCTTGATCAACACCAAGTGGCTTGATGTCGTCGCATACATCCCGGCCTGTAGATCCGGATAAAATCATTTATATAAAGCCTCTCTACAGGGGACCCCTACACATGCATAACGCAGGCCTTAAACGTAAAATAAGCCAGTTTTTTAAGCCAGCGTTACATCGCTTACACATCTATATTAGGTAAAGTTACTTAATGATTGTCGCGATCGATTGATCCGTAATATAGTTATGGTCTTAGTAGCTCCTTCTTATTACCCTTATTTTCCTCACGATTAGATTACCTCTCCCACGACTTCTAGAGGCAGCGTATGGTGGTATTTAAACCTTAGGTAACGTTAAAGGCATAATCCTAAGGTATAGGGCTCTAAATTGGCTTTAGTCCAAAAGATAACTATATAAAGAGCCTTTGCTGTCTCACTGCTGGGAGAATTATATGTCTCTGACTTGTGATAGTAAGGCAAGAGGGCCTCGAAGTTCCAACCCGGGTTCCTAAGAATTGTTAGCGACTCAGTCAATCGAGACATAAGCACGGCAAAAGGGTCGCGCAAGCCTGTACGATTGGATTATCTATAAACGAGAATCTAAAGCTAGGGAAAGGAAAGGAGAAGAAGAGCAGCGCCGTTCGATGTTTTATAAGATCTTCGCGTCACGTGATCGCAATATACGGCAATCTGTGGCAACTTGCCGGTGCGTAGTTCTACTAAGTTCTGCCAGTGCCGTAATATTACCCCCCCCTCTAAAAAAGCCTGCCCTTAGGCTTTGCCGCTAAAAGTCTTAGTAAGAGAATCTGACTAATTAGATAACTTTAACCGCTGGTTAAAGTTCTTAGATATCTTAAGACCTTATATAACTAAGAAATTTGTAAGCTTTGCAGTGTGTGGAATTGAGTGAACGACTTGATTGTAAATGTAGCTCTAAGACGTCTATATATACACGAAGTGGGTAACAAAAAGATAATAACGGTGATGCACAATTGCCGAGGTAGACAGCGCTTACAGTCGGTAATAGGTAATGAAAATAGGTAGTGAGACATACGATGTGAGATATATGAGGTGGTAAGCCACGAGGTAATGCGAGCCTCGGTAGTCGGTTACACACCCCCCCAGATTTAATGGTGTAGTTAAAGCTGTAGAAAATAAAAATGAAGGTAGAGACTATACCAAAATAGGAAATTTAGATACAATTTGGGAGTAGCAAAAGGATGGGGTAACTATGACGGATATTGCGAATATCGCGGATATTGCGGATATTGCTAGTTAATAGATGAAGTATTAATCTGATGTTAAATATTTACTAAATTTAATTGCTTTATCCATGCTTCGTGCTTTTAATAGGGTAAGATTTTGGTAAGGCCGTTAGTAGGTATCTTGTTTATAGGGACCTATTAGACGTTAATCTTTTTGTCTTAAACTTCCTGTCTTAGCTAGTGCTGATAAACGTCAATATGTTAAAGCTTGGTGTTAAGCTTTGGTGTATCCTATCTTAGGAGTTGTACGGTCTGTATATTATCGCAAAGTACGGTAAAATCGCGTTCTAAATTAAAGCCTATTGCCTTAAAGAATCGTTACTACTAGATAATTTTAACGGCAGCAGTAGATAGGGAGAGAAGCTCCGCTTTAGTAGTTAAACGAGTAACTGATTGTTATAAGGTAGCTTTCTAATTAATTGGTCCTCTAAATAGCATAAATAGGTACCCCTAAAAGCTCCGTCTAGTCTCCTTATCATCCGTAAATGCTGCATCGGATGCTCCGTAAAAGGTGATGTCTTCTCCTTTTAGGTTTCTGTAATAGACGTGTGCTCTAAAGGCTTTGCCAGAGTATTTAATAGCTGTTAATTTTGTTTTAAGGCAGTAGGAAATGGCTTAGTTTGCTGCATTAAGGTGTTCTTAATTTGGATTAGTAAGGAATTCGGCCAGCTTAGAATGCGTCTTAGTAATATTAGGTCTTCTAAATACGGCTAGGTGTGTAAGAGAACCGACCTATTGCTAATAGGCTAGTATTTTTTAAGGGTTCGTTTGCTGGTTAGACGGAATTAGTTTAGTAGGTAGTAGAGATTTAGGAAATCTTCCTGGCTAAATATTAAATTAATTGGCTATCTTTTTAATATAGGAGTCTTGGCAAAGCCAGAGCTTCCTACTTGCTTAATCTTAACTAATTTAAATACCTAGGAACTACTGTAGGTCTTCTAGTGCACGGATCTCGTATTAGTGTAGCAATTTTGTTTTAAATTCTTTAAGTCTTAAAAGGTCCTTCTTGGTAAATAGGATGGTAATATTATCTATATAGAAGAAGACAATAAGTCGTTTGTTAGTAAATAGGTAGTTAGTGCCTAGTACTAGTTCTAATCTAAATTTAGCTAGTATTTGGTAAGCTCTTTGTACCAAAGTAGTGGTGAGATTTTTAATCTATATAGCGCTATAAGTAGCTTTAGGATATGTCTGTTTTGATTAAATCCTTCTAGGCAGTAGTAGTAGATTGGTTTACCGAGCTTGGCGTTTGTAAATGCGTTTATAGCGTTATACTGTCGAATTTCCAGGTTGAATGCGGCTGCTATAGCTATAAGAGTACGGAATATTTGAGCAGCTAAGGTTGCTGTATAGGTCTCTTCTTTGGTAATCTGCAAGTCTTTGCGGACGTATAGTCGAGCTTTGAGCTTCTGTAGGTAGCCGTCGCTATTGAGCTTATATTTAAAGACCTATTTTAGTGGAAGGATCTGCTCGTTGCTTGCTTCTGCTTTTAGTATAGTCTTAAATGTCCCTCGGCGTTTTAGGTCATTGTATTCTTTTTCTATGGCCTTTTAAAAGCTAGTAGTTAAAGGATGCTTTCTTAGTTTTTTGAGATTCTTTAGTTTAGGAGGAAGATTGTTATAATGTAGAGATGAGGATCTAGTTTGGTTGATGTCCTTTACTAGTCCTATGGCAAATCCCGCGTAGTAACTAAATAGGGTAAATAGATTAGCTAGTGCTGTCGCATGCGCTTAATATTAAATTCGTTTAGATCCTTTTAGTAGGATAAGGTTAGTAGAAGGTTTGGCTGAGACTTTATTAGCTTATAGAGCCGTATTGGTTGCTCTATTAAATGGTTCTAGAGAGCTTAGCTAGGTAGGAATTGTTTTAATTGTTTTTAGGATGTTATCTTGAAGTCCTTATAGTAAGGTATTCGATTCTGGTAAATCTGGAGATACTGTTCTGCTAGGAGTCGGTAACTGCTTAGTATCCTTTGTAGGTTTTGCTAAATTGTTTAATTTAGAGGTAGTTGTTTGATCTGCACCTGAGGTAGATCTTTAAGGGTTTAGATTGACTGTGTATAGGATTGATTTGTCCTTAGATTTGTTCTTATAGAGAGGTTTTAGTAGACTAATTGTCTAGAGGGTGTCTTTTAATGCTTTTCTTAGCAGGTAGTTAATGTCTTAACCCTTAGGGTTATAGAACAAGGTCTTATTAAATGTAACGTCTCTGGTTTAAATAACCTTGCGGAGACTCGGAATCCAGATTTAATAGATATTGGTTAAATTGTAGCCGACTAGGTGTCTAATTAATGCATAAGGAGCTAGCTTATCTCCCCTTTTAATTTGTTTGTCTAGTGTATAGGTCTTGCAACCGTATATATGTATATAGGTAAGTGATGGCGGGTTACTATAGGCGATCTTGTATGGAGTTTTCCACCCTAGTTGCTTATTTGGGGTTTAATTAAGTGTGTAGCTAGTAGTAAGGAAAGCTTCTGGTCCTAAGAATAGGGGTAAGGATGCTTTTAGCTATATAGCCCTTAATTGTTCTATAAGGGTTTGTCTAGAATATTCTGCTCTACTATTTTGTTCCTTGGTATATAGTGCTCAGTATTTAAAAGTAATGCCTTTGTCTGCATACTATGTATATAAGGTGTCTCCTATTTGTCTAAAAGCACGTTTATTATTGCTCTAGAAGAAGATAACGTCCTAGTGAAATCATATTTTGATTAAATGGTGGGTCTTGCGGATGGTAGGTAAGATAATAGCTTTGTCCTTATTCTTAGTAGTGAATATAAAATTGAATTTGGAATACGTGCAATAGAAGTGTATTATGTATCTATCGCCGTTATACCCTGGTTCTCTAAGGGTAATAATATTAAATGCTAGCTGTTTAAATGGTTGAGTAGCTGGAAATTCGTGTTGTTGTCTTTGAAAGATCTGCTGTGTATGCTTTGCTAATAAGTAAACTTCGTATTTAATTTTAAGCGGTGCTTATTCGTTAATTAGTTCTTTAAGCTCTGCGCTATTAATATGCTTAGGAAGCTACTTAATAGCGTTAGGTTCTATATGGCTAAGTATTTTATGCTATTTTATAGCTGTAGCTCTGACTAGTTTACGGGCTATTTTGCTTAGTTAATGTCTTCTTGTTAAGAAGGCTAATTAAGTTATTAAATCTAGGGTAGGCTCTCTATGCATTAGTGCCTAGTGGCCCCCTAGTCGTTTTGTATAGTATACTGTTTCGCCAGTTGCTAGATGGTATAGTAAGTTTCGTCCTAAGTTAAAATGGATATTGTTATTAGTAGCTCTTAATAGTGCTATAATATTTGTGAACATAGTAGGTACCAATGCTATATAGGATAGCTTCATTTTTAAGCTCCCAGTAGGTGTATTAACAGTAATTGTTACTATTCCGTAAGCTTATATCTTTTTAAAATTTCCGCTAGTAATTAGGTAGTCGTCTTCTGCAGCTAGGTAGGAGAAGGTAAAGTCTTCTTGGTTATTGTAGACGTGGGTATCTATACTAGGGTTAAGTGTTCTGGAGTTTAAATGGAAATTGACCAGTACTAAACACGGCAGCATAGCTAGTTGGGGTCTTAGACGGTAGGGTTTTAGAATTAAAATCTATTATAGATTTTGTGTTCTTCTTTGCTTCCTATTCTCTTTTTAAGATAAGGTTAATGATGCGTTTAATCTAAGGTGTAGATGAGATCTTTTTATCTACTTCCTTCTAGACGTCTGGGTTTAGCTTCTATTCTTAAGGGCGCTTCCGCTTAATAATATAAAAGTAGTCGCCGAATTAATGCTTGAGGCCGTATACGCATATCTTATTCCATTTAGAATTGGAATTGGAATTAGAATTGCTGTTAGAATTTACGTCTGAACTGGTATTTGAGTTGCCTTGTAGGGTTGCGAATGTAGAGCTATTGGCAGTAGTAGCAAAGGATGCTACTTGCTACATGCGGTAGTGCTCCTTAAATTCCTTAATAAGATTAATGATAGATAGTGCGGCTTCGTCCTTATGTTTTTTGTGAATAAGGTCTACTTCTAGAGCTCCTGTAAAGCTAGAAGAGATGGGCTTGATTGCTTGAACGAAGTTATAGTGTGGCCTAAATCCCTATATATTTGGTAGCTTTAATTGCTCCGCAAGCTTATAGACATTTCGCCAGTTATTTAACCATTTATTGATGCTCTGCTTTTTATTGTAGGCTTTTAAAGCCGTGTACTGATTAAGGACGTCTTGTTTTTGACCTAAGGTGGTAGGGGCTAGTGCAGTCTTAAGTGCTTGAAGCCGTTTGTGTACCGTGTTAAGGTTATTAATAAGTGGAAGGTAGGCTACCGATGTAATGCGAACGATATAGTTGCTGATATCGTTTATAGCCTGTTTTTTCTTCTTGTATACGCGTAGATTATTCTTATATTCGGCGTAGAGCTAATTGTAAGTAATGAGTTGGTTTAGGTCTAGCTTAGCTATTGATATAGTATTAGGAAGTACGTCCGCTGGTATAGGTTAATGCGGTAGTTCTAGCTTTAGAAGCTCGTCTTTTGTGGATGGGTTGATGTACTGCTATACCTTATTAGTTGTGGCTGTGTCTTAGATGATAAAGAACCACTGTGTCCAATCAGAAGGCTGGTTAAGGATAAGGTTGACTTTTGATTCGTTAGTGGTCGTTATTTTTAGGATTTTAATAGGTTAGGTAGGGTCCAATTGGCGTCTTGGCAAAACCTTATTTTGACGTTCCGAACTTTTGATTTAATTTGTCAGTTCGTTCGTCAATTGGGTATGTACGTTGACTGGGGTTAATCGTCCGTTTGTTTAATAGATGAAGAAGCTTAAGACACTGTAAAGGTAGTAGAAGTAGTGACTTCTTAAATGAGGTAGTAGATTAATAATGCAATAGGTAGATTAATTGCTTAGCAGGTAGTGCGATCCGGGCTTATAACTATAAGCTTTACAGTGTATGGAATTAAGTGAACGACTTAATTGTAAATGTAGCTCTAAGACGTCTATATATACACGAAGTGGGTAACAAAAAGATAATGACGGTGATGCACAATTGCCGAGGTAGATAGCGCTTACAGTCGGTAATAGGTAATGAAAATAGGTAGTGGGATATACGATATAAGATATACGAGGTGGTGAGCTACGAGGTAATGCGAGCCTTGGTAGTTGGTTACAAAATTTCTAGGGTATTTTTGTCTTTATATTCTTTTAGTAGCTTATTATCTTTATTATACTAGCATTCTATCTACTTGTTTAGGTACTTTAGCGGTTTAGGTTTATTAGGGTAATAGCTATAGAACTCTTAAAGCTTATAGGGGCTACCTATAAAGTTCTATATAGGGTACTAAGTAGGGTTTAGGTTATATCCTTTCCAACTAATATAATACTTTAACGTTCCCTTTATAAGTTTATAGGCTAGTATTTCTTTAATTTCCTATTTATTATCGTCGTTAACTTAAATTAGTAGAAGAGGTTTATTCTTTTATCTAGGCAGTAGGTTATTTATAGCTTTCTATAGCTTATCTAGTAAGAAAATAGGGTAAACTTTAATTAAGTCTGGGAGCTTAACCTTATATAAGTTGCCTACTTTATTAAGAATTTTATATAGTCCTACTATTTTATAGTCTAGCTTACAGCTAGGCCATTCTATTTTTTAGTTCTTTATTATAACCTAGACTATATTACCTACAGTAAAGTCAGGCTCGCGCCTATGCTTATTTACCTACTATTTTATTAATTTTTAAGCCTTTTTTAGGTTTGTATAGGCTACTTTTTAAGCTTCTTTTAAGCGCTTAGCGTACTGCTAGGCTTCCTTATAAAATAGTTTTTCGTATATAGTTTAGGGCCCTTCTAGTCTTTCCTAGTTAAAGCTTATATAGGGTAGGTAACCTATTTCTAGTTAAATAGGGGCAAATCCGGTAGAGTTATAGGGTAGGGTGGCTTAGGCGTAGTTTATTAAGGGTAGTAGTTCGGCCTAGTTATTCTAGAAGTAGTTAATAAAAGGCCGGAGTCTCTAGTCTAAGTATTAATTTATAATCTCCGTTTAACTATCTATCTAGGGGTAATATACTATAGAAAGCTTTAGCTTAATGCCTAAAATTTAGGTAAACTTATTCTAAAAGGCTAATATAAACTACGGCCTATAGTTGGATATAATAGTGTTTAGTAGTCCGTAAATTTGGTAGACGTAGTAGATATACAGTTAGGCCGCCTCTTTAGTATTAATATTCTTATAATAGGGAATTAAAAATAGGTGTTTACTAAAGCGGTTAACTAGGATTATAACTATATTATATCTATTACGGTCTAGAGGTAGCTTATAAAAGTCTATAAAGATATATTACTAGGGGCGGTTAGGTATTAAGAGGGGTTTTAATAGTCCTAGGGTTTTATCTTATAGAATTATAGACCTATAGTAGTTATTGCAGTTCCGTATATAGCGGTTAATATCTATAATTATTTTAGGCTAGTAGTAGCGGTTACTAATAATCCTATAGGTTTTATTTTTTCTAGGGTAGGCCGTAAAGACCTAGGCGTGTGCTTTGGTAATAAGCTAAGTCTATAAATTCTATTCCTCTACTACCACTAGCCGTTTATAGTACTTAAGTAGTCCACTTTTAAGGGACTATAGGCTAGAAACGTTTCTTACCTTTTTACGGTACTCCTATAAAGAAGGGGCTATATAGTTTACCTACAGCAGTTTATTAATAAGGTTTAGTTCTATAGAGTTAATAGGGCATATCTTAGTATCTAAAGAGTCTATATTTAGTTCTGCCCGTATCTAGAAGTTAAGGTGCTCTAGTTATAGTAGCGCTTAGGTCTATAATAAGATCTTTACGGCTGTCTAGTTATTTATGTCTTATTTATACCTTATAAGAGCGTCCACATGGTTAGTAGCGCTAGGCCTATATATAATTAGGAAGTTAAACTAAGATAGGGTATCTGCCTAGCGCGCCTATTAGGCTATAAGGGCCTTTATTATTATAAAATATTCTAAGGCCTTATAATTAGAAACTACCTAAATAAACTTAGGGGTGCCTTCTAGTTAGGCTCGCTAGTGCTAAAAGCTAGAGATAATAGCTAGCATTTTTTTATTATAAATTAGGTAGTTTAGCTTAGCATCTACTATTATCTTTAAATAGTAAGTAATAGGGTGCTATTCTCCGTCTATCTGCTTTTAGGAGTAAACGCTAGCTATAACACTATTTAAGGCATCGGTTTTTAGCATTAAGGGCCGTTTTAGGTTAAAGTAGGTAAGTGAAACAGGGATACCACAGGGATCGCCTATATCCCCTATTTTATTTCTACTATATATATGTAATATCTACAGCATACAGACAGAAGGAGCCTATTCTCTTAGCTACATGGACGACTTTGTAATTACAGTTACTTTAAATTCAGCTAAATCTAATTGCAAAAAGCTAGAGAGAATAGCGCTAGAGCTAATGTCTAAAGCCAAAGAAGCTGCTATTAGTTTTGACGTTAGCAAAACAGAGCTTATACACTTCCATAGTAAACG
>Ga0307515_10012657_pt1 | contig 15849 bp, 5 predicted proteins | sample 17_EM_MG_FD_194513 | JGI IMG/M metagenome (GOLD analysis project Ga0307515, IMG submission 194513) | Populus trichocarpa ectomycorrhiza microbial communities from riparian zone in the Pacific Northwest, United States - 17_EM | ecosystem: Host-associated > Plants > Roots > Unclassified | place... | reverse complement strand
CGTGGGGCGTAGTGAAAGGTTTTTACATGGGATGGTGAGATCTCGAAAACCACTGTAGATGGTACCCCTTTACAATACAGCCACTACTGTTCTCCTACTAAGCACCTGTACGATCTAACATGGATACGTAGCATTTGATAGCATCCCCCGACCCCCAATAGAAAGCATTAACGACCTCTTATATTAACGAACAGATAAACGCGAACGAACACGAGCAAATATACGGCCCCTCCTAACCCCTAGGGCGATCGCCCGCGGAGTATGCGGTCACTCGCCGTACTGCCGTAATATTACTGAAGCGATAGCCGGATATAACCCCGTATGGTTTTCCTTGTCTCCTTTTAATGGAGTGGTGTCCCTAAAGAGGGCCTAGTAACTAGGGCCTAGGTATAAAAGATACCTAAATACACACATACATCCCGCTTTCGGCTTTTAGTATTAGGATGGTAGAACGGATAAATCCCCCTTACGTCTTTAATAGGCCTTAGGGGGGGGGGAGGTATGGCGTATATAGTAATAGTCTACAAGAGATAGCATGTAGGGGATGGCCAAGAGATAGGATATAGTTATAATTATAAGCACACAGTAATTAATTGGCAAGGCCTAGCTAGGACATAGTAAACCCTAGCTCTGGATAAGCTAGAGAAGGAAGCAGTAGTTCCTAAGGAGTTCGAACATCTAAGGAGGATAGGACATAGCCGTAGGCCCGCAGGGCCGCCGCTATAGACGGATATAGCAAATCGGGGTTTTTCATCCTACTGAGGTGGCTTATAGGGTTTTTCCTCCCCCAACCTAACTGCAGGGTTTTCTTTATGTAAACTATAAGTTTTCCCCCTATGACGGAGTAGTCTGCGTGGGCCAAGATAGGATCCGTATTAGACGTTAATTAAAGAACTACTACTAGTTATAAGCCTAGGCCATTTACTATATTATCTTTAATTTAAAACCCTAATTATCCTATTATTAACTAAACAGTAGAGGCCTTAAAATGTCCTCTTAGTAATCTAAAACCCTTATTATAACGTATACTATAATTCTAGTAGGCCTAAGTAATTGGGACTAATAGATTAGTATTATTAAGTATAGAGCCAACGGTAAGAATATATAGGAGTATATTAATCTAGATGTTAAGAAAAATAATCTACCTAGATACAGAGCACTATTAGAGCTATTACTATTAGTTATTAATCCTTAAAAAACTACGTTCTTAGCCCTTAATAAAGGTAAAAAGGAAGAGCTTTAAACTTTATAAAATAGTATAACTATATTTATAAGCGGTATAAGAAAAAAAAGCAGCCCTTAAGTCTTTACGTACCTATATTATTAGTACTATTTCCTATAATTATATTAACTATACCTTTAAAGGAAATACCGTCTATAATATCCTTATATTACTTAAGAAGGTAGTTACTCTAACTAGTAACGCTTAAAAGGTTAATCTAGCTACCTAATATTTAAAAATAAAGAAAGCCCTAAAGAGTTAAAATATTAAAAAGTAGCTCTACGAGTAGAAGAAGGTATATAATAATTATAAGAAGGTTAAACTACCTAAGGTAGATGGCAATTAACTAGTTAAGGACTTTATATATACCGTTAAATCTACCTTATTAGAATGGTTAGAATACTAAAAAAAAACGAATTATAGAACCTTAAGAGAAAGAAGGAAAGTCTACCTACCCTTTAAGTTATTATTAAGGTCTATTAAAATTATTAATAATTAGACTCCGCTTAAAAGGTAAGGAGCTAATAAGGCTCCTATATAATAAACTTTAAAGAAGAGCTAATTAATAAGCTTAAATTAGAAGATAAATTAGAAACTAAGCCGGAAGCTAAATCTTTAAGAAGGTTAGATAAGGAGTAGATAAAGCTATACCTATATAGATTACTACACCCGTTTAGAAAATGCTACTACCTTATTAAATTAATTTAACCGTTAGGTTAGTGTTTGTACTAACTTAATGGTATAAGTGAATTATATCCCGGGGCACGAAATACGTATAGTATCGTATGCTCTTTAGGATAGTGGTAACTGTCGATTCTATTAAGGTAGACTACATGGTCTATATACTAACGCGCCTCCCCCCTAATTAGTTAGCACCTAAGTGGTTAGTGCACCAAACGCGTAGTTACGCGTTTGGTATACCACGTGCTATAATCATACACTGGCGGCACTTGAAAATGACTCGCTTATATCTAACCTCCGTAATTACTTTAATAGAGCCGTAAAACACAAAAGAAATACATAGGAAATCCCTCCCAAGGTGCCTTCCGGGCTGCCTTCCAAACGGTGCTCTAAGCTAGCCGTAAGTCCTGCTTACAGTCCATAAAATAAACCGTACAGCCTTCTAACGGGCCGTAAATGAACCATAAGTGCTCCGTTAGTCTCGTTCCACCCATTCTATAACCCTTAGGTTAAGCCTATTTATGTCAATTAGGGTTTTAAGAGCTTAGCATAGCTTTGCCTTAGTCATAGCGTCCGCTAGGTTATCTCCGCTACTGATCCATTTAACCTCTGTAATCTTACGTCGTTCGTAGGCCTAACATAAGCACATTAAGTCGACTATAAGCCTCTTCTCTTATATCGTGCCTAGTTTGACTAGGCAATTATAAAGTGACTTTAAATCGGTGTATAGGACTAGGGGTAATTGCTCCAATTATAGGATCTTCTGGATTGTTGACTTAATTGCGGCTCCTATATTAAAGCTATAGGTTAGTGCGTATAGTTTAGAAGCTAGTATGCTGCGGGTTACTTATTTACATTTAATTGACGACTAATGCAGTATATTTGCGTCCTAATTACGGTCTATAAGTATAATTACGAAGCCAATTTGCAATAATAGGTCCCTATTGTTGGCGAAGGAGGCGCCCGTAAATACTATTACGCTAAGGGAATTTAGGTCTAGTGGTATAAAAGTAAGTCCTCTTATTGCATTATTAATTTGCCACTAAATACGCTTATTTAGCTACTTAGTATTTTCCTCTTATGGATTTGTTACCTAGGCCGCAAAGGATAAATTATAGGCAGATTCGGGTTAACAAACTATGGCAATATAGGCGCCTCTTACGCGCTGTGTAGCGTATTAGTCCTTTATATTTACGGTCTTACAGGTCTCTTCGCGGGAGCTAGTAAGATCTGTAGGCTTTACTATAATAAGCCTTAGGTTTTAAGCTTGGCGTTCCTAAGTTAGCTAGATTAGGTTACCCTTTTATATAATTAAGCCTCTATTAAACTTAATTAAAGTCTACTTAGTTAACTACTCTTATGGCTTTGCTAGGAACTTAGCCTTTTATAGTTTAATCTCTTTAGCGTCCGCAAAGGTCTGGTCTGCTAGGAAGAGGGTATTATCTATTTAGAGTCTAATAATACTAAGGTCGTTTAATGGGGTATATAAAAGGTAGGGGTTGTAGGTTAACTATTCCATTTTAAGTTTACTAATGTAATGCTAGTAGTATATTTTAAACCAATAGTTTCTAGCTTCTAGTACTCCGTAAAGGGGTTTTATAACCTATAAAATTATTCCTGGTTATAAGTTAAGCTTAAGGGGTAGTTATATATAGATATCTCTACTTAGGTAGGTGTTAGACTGCACATAGGCTTGTAAAATGTCCCGTAAATAGAGGGCTATGGGTCTAGTTTGCTGTAGTCTAGGCGTAAATATAAGTATAATCCGTTAACTAACTCGTTAAATTATAGGCAATTGCGTAAGGACTAAGCCCTTTCCCTAGTCGTTATAAGCTTATACAACGAGCCTTAATTTCTTAAAGGCTTTATCAGTACTAGGGTGCTTAATCTCGTTAATAAAGCGTAAGTTAAATATACGGATGCCTTACGGGACGTCTCTCTCCGTTACAACCGTAAAGACGCCCTTCTTAAGTAGTCCGTTAATCTCTTTACGTCGTAAGTTTATAAAAGGGGTTTCCTATACTAGAACTAATATATCCGCAGGCGGAGATTGCCTTATAGGTGTGCCTACGGAGGTTAGGTAGCTCTCTATTACGGGGTACTTTTAGGGGCGTCCTCGGCCACGCTTTATAGCAGGTTTAGTAGGTTTAGTAGGTTTGCGGGGGACTTCTAGAGTAGGTAGGAGTGCTTTTAGTTTATCTAGTTCGGCGGGTGCTTCTAGTTCATCTGGTTCAACATTATAGGTGTTTTTAGACCGAAAATAGGGTTTTATAGACGTGCTTCCAAAGCTTATCGGTCCGCTAGGGAGCTATACACAGTAGGTCTCGTCTTCTACGGCTAGTAAATAGTAAGGTCCAGTCCAATTACCACTTTTACGCCATATAAGGACTTCAAAATTAAGCGGGAGGTTATAAACTAAGGTCGTATTAAGTCCGTTGCGGTAATATAGGGCGCTATTAACAGCTTATTTGGCCCGTAATTTAACTATTTCGGCCATTGCCTTCCGTATTATAGCTGCTCGTTCTATAATAGACGGGGTAAAAGGGCCTAGGTTACTTATCCTTAGGTAGGCTCCGTAAACCAAGAGGGTAGGTACTAGTCCGTTAGGGCTAGCGGTGTTATTAACGGCTTTTACAGCCATCTGTAAAGCCAGTTCTTTTTAAATATCCTTATACTTATCTGTAATAATCTAATAAGCTCTCTGTAGGGCTAGGTAAGCTCGCTTAATAAGCCTAACGGACTAGTGCGCCTTAACTGGAACAGCTTTTATTAAAATAGCCATGGCCGTAGCATACTATTAGAATTCCTTACTAATAAAGTTCCTTCTGGCGTCGTGGGTAATATACTTAGGGGGTCCAACGTATATATTAATCCAGCAGGTCCGTAAAATATCCCAAGTATATTTTATAGATATATTTTGCAACTAACGGGCGGTTTAATAGCGGGTTGCCTTATCAATTATATATAATACTGGACTGCCGTTAATATACATAATGTCCACGTATACTAAATGGTTGAAGTTAAGGTCCTTATAAAGGGTGAACTTAAATCGGCCTAGGGAACGTCCGTATTTCTAGTAAAAGAAGCAGTATTTAGTTAGGTGGTCGATTACCTTCCTATTAACGTCGTCGTGTCCAAAGCATTTAAGGACTCTATATAGCTTTTCAGCTAACAGGTAGCCAAAGCGGCGGTATAGGCGGTAGATTTTAGTACTAGTAAGGTAGCACGGGTTATAGTCAAAAGATTCCTAAATATAGGTCTGTAAAGTCTCTCCCTATATAAGGAACGGGTGTCTAAATCGTCGTATAATTAGTAGGGTAATATGCTTACTTCCTAGGGCAGTTACAGGGCTAATTAAGGTGTCCGTAACGTTGTTATAGTAGACCTATAACCTGTCTATGTCCGCAAGGCAGAGTAGGAAAGGGGTATCCGCTTTTACTATGTGGAAGTTAACTAGGCTAATTAGAGTCTCAACTTTAACTAATCTAATTAATGCGGTTAAACTAATGCCGAATTAGATGTTTACGGCCCTAGTTTGCATAGTATCAATATCCGTATTATTATTTACGGTGGTCTTATATATAAGGTATTGTCCGTAACCTATAGTAGACTTCTTAGAGGCACCTATATTAATTATAACACTATAGAATTCTTTAGGGGTATAGCGTTCTATAGTAATATATACAAATAGGTCCTATTTACGGTCTATAATATCCATAATAAGTTTAATAGGTATACTTGCGGGCTAGTTTTTGGGTGCAATTAAGTGTATAAAGGAGCGGTCGGCTAATACGGTCGTAATATTAAAGGCTTAGCCGTCCGTAAAAGGTCCGAAAGTAGTTAGGAACATCTTTAAGGTCTCCTATTCCTGGGTGTCTAAGTTAAAGTTAATTATAAGGGCTTCCATTAACTTGTCAAGAGGTTCCTTCACTTCCTTTCCTTCGTAGTCTAAGATAAACTAATTAATCCGATTATTAAATCTCTTCTTAAACTTATTATGTTCTTTCTGGGCATACCTTATAGACTAATATCCTTCCTTACCGCATACAAAGCACTTCTGGCTTGTTCGTCTATGGGGGTATGCTTTTATACGGGAATTATTACGGGGGTTACGGGTGGGACTTAGTCGGTACGGGTACTGCTAGCGGTAGCGGCGGTCCGTAAAGTAGGCTTCTAAGTCTATTTACGGGTTTTATAGGTCCGTAACGAAAGCTTAAGTACTGCCTAGCGGGTTTAAGACTTCGTACGTTGCAATAAAGGACCGTAAATCATTAATAAGGCCAGCTATGGTGTCTATAGGCTTATAATAGGCGTATTTATAGGGTTCTACTTCTTGGCAAGCTGTAATAAGCTTATTATACAGGAAGTCGTCTATTTAAAGCTTAATATTAAGGCCGTGCTACAGGTGCCGGAGGTCTTTAATAAGAATTTACAGGCACTCTGTAATTGATTTTTCGGGGTTCTTATTAATTACAGTCCGTAACTTAATCGCATTCCATTAGGTAAGGATATCACGCTTATATTTAGGCCCTTTAAAGTAGTTGCGTATAGCCTTATATAGCCTATTAAAGGGAACACCATAGGGGTTGCTTTTAAGGTTAGTGTAGTAATAGTTAAGTATAAGGCCGCGCAGTATAGTAGAGTAGGCTTGGCTAAACTCCTATTTAGGAATATCAGCCTTCTAACAGAGGTCCGTAAAGATAGTCAGTTTAAAGTCAAAGTTGTCATTTTCACCGCTATACTTGGATTCGTCGGTGTAGAGCTTAGCTAGGTTAGCCAGTTCCTTGCCGTAGGTCTTTACTTAGGTAGTTTACAGATCTATAACTTAAGTAACGGAAGGGTTTTAGTCCGTATTTTAATTTGCGGGGGTATTATAGTCCGTAACTTAAGTACTAGGTATGCTTTGGCCCGTAAGATTAATTCCGAAATTACTTAGGTTTATAGGACGAATTTAGTTAAGTAGGTTAGGTATAAGGCCAGCGATGCTATTAAGTTTAGAAGAAGCAAAGAGTTTATTAGTGGCTTTAACCTAGTCTAGAATTTCCTCTTTAGTCCATTCTATTTGGTCCTCCTCCTATATTATGTTGTATAAGGACCATATAATAGTAACTCGTTTATCCTTTTTAACCCATACACCTTAGTGACGTAAAAGGGTTTATAGGTTACGGATAGCAGTAGGGTTATAAGCCTTAAGAATAGCTTCCGTAAAGTCCGCAAAGTCTTCCTTATATTGCTCCTATAGGTCGTTATTTAAGAGCTTATAGTATCCGTATTTAAGGATTTTGAAATTAATATAGTCGTTGACGCCGTCCGTAGACGTAAGGTTAACTCCCTAACTCCACTTCTTTTAACCTTCACTGATTTGCTTAGTTATATCTGCTATATTATATAGCGTTGTATATTTATATAAGCTATAGCGGGTCGTAGTAGCTTATAGCGGGTAGAGGAGGTCTTATAACGGTCCGTAAAGGTGATTAGCGGGTCCATAACAGTTCGCGAAAGGGTAAGAGGTCTCTGTAAGGGGTCCGAAAAGAGGTCGGGGGTATTAAGGGAGGGTGTAGTAGGAATAGGGGTTTGAGGTTTAAAGAGGTTAAGGGTAGGGGGTTCTGTATAGGTCTATATTCGCGTTTATAAACTTCTAGTAAACTATACTAAGACTTAAATAAGTATACAGAGTTAGTGATAGGTCCGTAATCCCTAACTTCTGACCTTCTAGCAGGTCGTACTAAGAGTCTAAACGGGTGGTCGCTGTCGTGTATCGCTCGGTAGGAGGTGTCGAGTGATTGCTAATCTGTGCGCGCTTACTAATTAGTGTTTGTACCAACTTAATGGTATAAGTAAGTCATATCCCGGGGCACGAAATACGTATAGTATCGTATGCTCTTTGGGATGGTAGTGACTGTCGATTCTATTGAAGTAGACTACGTGGTCTATATACTGACGCGCCTCCCCCCTAATTAGTCAGCATTTAAGTGGTTGGTGCACCAAATGCGTAGTTACGCGTTTGGTATACCACGTGCTGTAATTATATAGTTAGAAACTAAATAATTTAAATATATAGTTAGTAGAGCAGGAGCTTACTAAGTCTTTACCCAAATTTAAGGCTATAATTAATTAGTTAAGAAATAAAGCCTTATTTAAAAGAAGCTAAATAATATAGAGTAGAAGAGCTTACCTAGTAAACTATACGGAAGCTTCGTAGTTTATTAAGCTAGAGCTTATATCGCATCTAATTATACTTTCTATAATAGTATAATTCTTAACTCTATAATAACCCTATATATTATTAATAACTAAATAAGGTTTATAGGTAATATCTAACTATATTACGGACCTTATATCGGTAGTAGTGCGACTACTAAGAAGAGATATAAACGGGTTGGTTAAGATAGTATAGGAGGCGCTAGAACTAATCGAGCTATAGGATAAAGAGTAGCTAAGTTACGTAGCTAGTTACGTTATAAGTTTAGAACGTAGGAATATGGGAATATGGGAACGCAACGTACCGATATACTAACGTACTAATATACTAAACCTTTACTATGGGGAGGAGTTATATATTTAAAGACACGCGGTCTCTATAGATAGTTTCTCTTCTTTATAGTAAATCTTAGAATACAATTAGAGTTAATCTATTAGGTAATTACTCTACTAGTTATTATTACGTTATTAACTTCTTATTTACCTATATACCTAGCCTATTAATAAGTCTACCGTAGTTCTTACTATAATGCTTTATTATATATTTACTACCAAGGTTATAGTATTAATAAAGTTAAATAATATGCCACTAAAAGCAGCCGCTATAACGCCGTTAACGGTAGTAACTATATTGGGATTAGGTAATAATACTAGTATAGTAAATACTAACTCTTAGCTAGTTACTGTTGGACAGCTATAGGAAATAGTTAATTAATTAACAGATAATAATAGGATACTTAAAGAAAGAATTAATGGAATTGGAGCAGCTAAGATTAAGTTACCCTTAATTAAGCAATTCTTAGGGGAGAAGTTAAAACTTAAAGGATTTCTTATATAAATGCACTTTAAGGTTACGTAAGAAGGAGTAAAGCTAGGGACGCCTATGGATTAAGTCGCTTATATAGGATTATTCTTAATAGGGAGAGTACTTAAGTAGTTTAAACCTTACCTTATGGAGGTATAGGAGTATAGCATAACAACTACTAACTGGGAGGTATAGTATATATTCTTAAGTTAGAGCGGGTTTACGGAATGCCTAATATAAATATTTAGAGACCTAGAGGCAACTACTATAGTAAAAAGAAAGCTTTAAAACCTAGTATAAAGAACTTTAGTAATTAAGTATACTATATAGTTTTAGATATTAGTAATATAGGTTAAATAGAATAATAAGGCGCTTATAGCATAGTATAAGTAAGGACTTAAGGTAAAAGTTTAGGACGTAATTATCCTAATGGAAGATGCGGATACTCTTAGGGAATTAATTAATTAAGTAATTAAGATTAATAATAGGATTTACTAAAGAGAGTAGACTAAGAAGGGTTAGGATAGAGTTTTATAGTTATATAAGGCATAAGGCATATAATAATAGAGTTAAAGTTAAAAACTATAGTATAGCGCAGAGCTAATAGACCTAAGTAGTATTAAAGAAAATAAGAAATAGAATAAACAACTATAGAAACCTAGAGGATAAGGATTAAGTAATTAAAGGTCTAAGAAGTAGAGGCTAAACTAGGGATCTTAGTAGCAGAAGACGTTTAGGCGGACTCTATAGTAAGAAAAATGGTTTAAAGAAGGAGCTTATATAAATTATGGAAAATAAGATTATTTTATTAGAGACTATAGAAGTGGTTAGAGTTACTATATTGTAAGAGGAATAAGACTAGTAGACAATATATATATATAGAGGGACGATAATATACTACAAGGAACAAAAGAGTGTTTAATTAAGAGTTTTATGTTTTATTATAATAACGCATGCCGAATTTATAAGGATGCTAAGTATGGCGTAAGCTATTAGCCATAAGAGCCAAAATTAGTAGAGTTTAGAGGAACTAATAAACTATCTTATAGATCGGATATTAAGGATAATTAATTTAATATAGGTAAAATATTTAGTAATAATAAGGTAATAAAGGTAGCTTACTAGGAGTATATAGACCTTAGAGATGTTATAAAAGAGGTAAAAGATAATTCTACTATAGAACAGGGAATATTAGTAAGGATTAAGACCCTACTAGATATAATATCTACCGCTTTATAAGACGCAAGAGAAGTAGGATAGTAAACTACTTTAGTACTTAATAAAGGCAAAAGGCCACAGGCTTAAGATTCTTAAGAAGAGATAAGAGACGCTTAAGATTTCTAAAAAGGGATAAGATACGCTTAAGGACCTATAATAGACGATAACTAATAGAGTAGGGCAACGGCTTAGTTTAGTAATATATAAATAAACTCGGGACGAAGTTTCCTAAAGGTATAAGATTCTTAGGATAAGATAAGTAAGATTTAAGATTCTTAAGATAAGATAAGAATACTATAAAAGCCTAGTTAGACTAAGGCTGAAGCTAAGCTTAAGATAGAAGCAAGCTTAGGATTAAGAATTCTATAGGATTAAGATTTTAATATATAAATAAGGACTATTAAGAAAATCAATACTAAGATTAAGAAATAAGAAGACTTTAAGGATTTACTTATAAGACAAAAAACAAAAGAAACTATAGAGGAATTTAGATAGAGAATCCTTATATAGTAAGAATAGAAACTAGACTAAAAATCTAGTACACTAGGTTATATAAGGGACATAGCACCTATATAAAGAATTACTAATAAGCCTAAGGTAGGTACGCTAAGAGCTAAGTAGCTTATTAAACTAGAGCAAGAAGAGGATTTAGGGATCCCTACTAGATTTAAAGAACGATATATAAAGGGCTGTTATAATGCAGTAATAAGAAGATACTTCCTTATAGACAAGCTGTATATACTCTAATAGCTGTACTAAAAGTGGTATAGGCAGCGATATAATAATAAGTAGGAAGATTTCTATATATGGTTAGATAAGCAAGTTATTTAGGACTACCCTATTATAGAGAAGGTTATAACTTATATTAAGGGAGCCTTAATTATAACGTTAAAGGATTTAAAGGAACAATTAGAGGACTGGAGAAGTAAGAGGCGTATCTTAGTACCTATAAATAAAGTTATAATGTTTAGATTAATACGACAGAGGTTTAAACTTAAAGATAAAGATAAGCTAAGAGTTAACCTAAAGCACCTAGTATACTATACGTTATTGTAGATTATATGCGTAGATAATATATATAAGATGCACAAAAGCCTAAAAAAAAGAATTAGAAGTACCTTATAAGGATATATTAGGCGCTAGATAAGTAATAGTATAGGAATGCTAAGTATATACATAGATAGTATCTAGTAGAAGTTTAGGAGTTAGGGGATTTAATACTTTAACTAAGAAGATTCCTTACGGAAGAATACTTAGACGGATAATAGTAGTAAAAATGCCTAAAAATATATATATTTATAGCATATTAAGGATAAAAAGCAAATTAGGTATTAGCTAAAGAGCAAGCTAAGTGTATAAGGATTAAGCAGCTAATAGTTAGGAAAAGTAGAGGCCTATAGGACTAGAGGGAGCTAGTAGTAGAGCCTTAGACCCTTAAAGGAATTTAAGGATAACACCTAAATTTATAAGTTAATTAGTAAGATTAGCAGTTTAAAGCACTAATAAATAGTAGAGTAATAAGGAACCATATATTACTAGTAGCAGTTAAAAGAATAGGGTTACCTTATAGATAGAAGGAACAACCTTACCTATTAGTTATAATTTTAGGAGATCTAATAACCTATAAAGGGGGGATTATTAACTTTAAAATAAGACCTATTTAGATAACTATTAAAGGGAGATAAATTAAGATGTCTTTTAATATCCTACTATTAGGACGGGATAAGGCAGTATTAGGTATACCTTAGTTACAGAAATATAATCTAAGGATCGATTAGATTACAGGATAAGTTAATATTAGAGATACTTAATAATATAAAATGCAATAATAGACTAAGATGATATAGTACTAAGTTAGAGCAATATATAAAGAGATTAAGTAAGGCTTAAGTTATATACTAAAGAAATACCAAAAATACGGTAAGAAACTATAGAGCCTAGAAAGTAAAAAGCTAGTAGATTATATAGCATAAGACTATAAGATAGAGCTAGAACTAGGAATAAGTCTAAGGTTCTTTCTAATATATAAGCTTACTTAAGAGGAGTTAAGAGCACTTAAAGAGTTTGTTTAAGAAAACTTATAAAAAGGATATATTAGACTATCGCAGTTATTAGCGGGTTATTTAGTATTGTTTATACTAAAGAAGAACGGAAAACTTAGGCTATATATTAACTATAAATAGTTAAATAATATTACTCGGAAGGATAGATATCTTTTACCCTTAATTAGCAAAATTTAAAATAGGATAGGTAATGCGTAAATCTTTATAAAGATAGATCTAAGATAGGCGTACCATTAGATTAGAATTAAGGAAGGCAATAAATAGAAGGCAGCCTTTAGGTTAAAGGAAGGACTATATAAACTATTAGTTATGCAATTTAGATTAATAAATACACTAGTAATGTTCTAGAAACGAATTAATAGCGTATTAGGAGAATACCTTAATAAGTTTATTATGGTATACCTTAACAATATTATTATCTACTTAATAACTAAGGAAGAATATAGAAAACACGTTAAATAGGGTTTAAAAAGACTATAAGAAGAATAGATACTAGTAGCAATTAAGAAGTGCGAGTTCTTTATAAGGAAGACTAACTTTATTAAATTTATTATTAAACTAGGTTATATTAGTATAGACCTAAAGAAGATTAAAGCTATAGTAAGTTGGCAAGAACTAAAGAATATAACGTAGTTAAGGTTATTTTTAGGGGTTTATAACTACTATAGAAGGGTTATAGTATAGTAGTTAAAGAATATTAAACTATTTACTAGGCTTATAAAGAAAGAGGAACTATAAGTATAGGGGGAGGAATAAAAAAAGCTATTCTAGAAACTTAAGGAATTATTTACCTAGGAGCTAATCCTTAGGATTTATTAACTAGGACTAGATACGGTTATAGAAACGGATATATTAGACTTTATCCGTGGCCTTCGTTAGCTGCGCCTTGACCACCCACCCGAAGGGTGGGTGGTGGACATCCAAATAGCCAGGACGGCTTAATAGCTAGGGTTTAAAATATTTAATTATATAGCACCACTACAGTAATAATTACAAGTCTTCCTGCTGCTCGCGCGCTTCATCCCATTCACTATATTCATCTCTAGAGTCACTAGGAGTCTCAGGCTCTGGTGTTAGTGTTTTAGCCCGCTTTTTACGCTTGTTCGCGAGCTTCTTTTCATTAGCTATTTTCCTCTTTTTAGCTAGTGAACGGCCATCTGCAACTGTAATTACCCCAAACTTCTGTATAACCTTTCTAGCATTAGCCTTCTGCTTTTGGCGTCGCTCATTTTCAGCCTTAGTCTCTTTTAGCTGCCATTCAAGAGATCTAAATGCCTGAAGCTGAATCTCTGCCCCGTATACATATTTCTGTATAGCCTCATTTAGGTCCTCATTCTCCTGTTCCTCCCAATTCTGCCTAATATACCAAGCTAGGTCGCTTGCCTGCCTAAGTGTTTTTGGTGTTGTAATATTAATAGTCGTTGACAATGGGTCCTCCTCTGGTGTAGCCTTAGGTGGTGGAGGTGGTGGAGGCAGTTTATCAAGTACCTTCTTTGGGTCAAATGGGTAAAGGCCAGTCTCTGCGAATGCTGCTTTAATTGTTGTCTTCTTAAATGTGCGCTTTCGTACGTCAGGAATAAGGTAAAGAAATTCCATCTTGTCAATCTCAAACGCGCCGGTGCGGTAAGCCTGGTTTACGGCCTTGCCGTACCAGTACTTAAATGGCTGAAATACGACCACATCAAGCGGCTGCATCTTATGCGTAAGATGCGAGGAAAAGCACGCTAGTAAGATCTTTTAATTAATACAGTATTGCGTAAATTCTAGCGTCTTGTAAGAGCCGTGGCCGTTAAGAATAAGGAGTCTATATGCACCCTTTGTCCGGCTTTGCGTATAAAGATTAAAGTGTTTAATCCATTTAAGCGCAATCTCGTCATTTGTATATGCCGTATTACTAATACCGATAGTGTAGCTATCGGGAATCGTTGTCTCTGAGTACCAGCGCATCTGGTGGGTCTTGCCTTTAAAGATAATAAGAGGTGGGATAACGTGGCCGTCCGCGCAAATTGTCTCTGTAATCGTAGCAGATTCACGGCTGAACGCCTTACCCGCCTCACACCGTGCCGCCTTATTATAAATAACAAGTACCTTCTCTTTCTTGCCTTGTCCTATACGTATGCCTAATTCATCCATATTGTATATATCTTCATGCTGTACCGCGTACTTCTTAATGTCTCTCCCTAGCGCGTTAAACCACTCTTTTACAAGAAGAGGATCTTCAGCGGCCTGTCTTTTTGCCTCTTTAGGTACCTCAGTCTTAAGTATAACCTTTCGGCGCTTACAGAATCGTGTAGCCCATTTAGTACCGCAGGTACGTGGTGGTTTAGTAGGATCTGTATAACGGTCGACAAGAATACAATTAACGAATCGTTTAAGCAAAGAAATGCTAGGGCGTTGCCCAATATCGTTTAGCCGTGTAATCCATAGCATAATGCCTTCTTCTTCCGTATCGCTGAGTAGCCTATTTGTTGCAGGTCGATCTGATCGAGACGTTCGTCCAGCAACGCGATACTTAACGCGACTGTACAGGTCGGGGTTCTCACGCGTTGCCTCTGCAATTGAGGGATATTCGCCGTTGCGGATGGCTTGAGCAAGGCAAGCGACCTGGTTTTCGGTTGATAGATAATCGCTCATATTGGTGGTTGTGTAGTAATTAAATAATTAAGAAAGTTGATCAATTATGGCTATTGAGGTGTCCTGGCTATTTGGATGTCCACCACCCACCCTTCGGGTAGGTGGTCAAGGCGCAGCTAACGAAGGCCACGGATATACTAGGAGTATATTTACTATAGAAGTATAGGAATATATAGCATCTAGTAATATACTATAGTTGGAAAATAACACCACTAGAGTTAAACTATAATATCTATAATAAGGAGTTATTAGGTATAGTTATAGCACTAAAGGAATAGAAAGCATTCTTATAAGGCGTAGAAAAAACCATTTATAGTTAAAACGGATTATAAAAACCTAATGGGGTTCCTAATAATAAAAGAACTTAATTAAAAATAAGTTAAATAGGTAGAGATACTTGCAGAATACTATTTTAAGATTTAATATACTAAAGGAACTAAGGATATAAGAGTAGACGTACTTAGTAGAAAGGCTAAACTATAGGATAATAAGAAACTATTAGGAGTAATACTACATAAAGATAAGGATAGATTAATTAGATATAATTACCCTAAATTAGTAATAACCTAAGAGGATAATAAACTAAAAAAAGTTTACGAGATATTAGAGAGCTTTTAGGTATAAAGAATTCTAGAAGTATAGCTAGAAGATCTATAGATAGATATATATAAAAATTAAGAAGTAAAGTATATCCTAAAGAGCATAGTGTAACGGAACCTTGTAGCAGGTACTACGATAGACTCATTATTAGGCTAGGTGTATAGGTATTGCAAGTAAGTCAACAACGTAATAATAACTAGTGGAGTAGTTGCCTAACAGATTAACTCTAATTATATTCTAAGAATTACTACAAGGAAGGAACTATCTAGGTAGGGATTAAGGGTCCTTAAATACACAACTGTACTCCTATAAAATCCTTCTTATACGTAATATACGTATGCTTTATCTACTCTATTATAGATTATATAGATTATATAGATTATACAGATCACCTTACGTAACTTATACTATTATTCCTCGTTATA
>Ga0307515_10012656_pt1 | contig 15849 bp, 21 predicted proteins | sample 17_EM_MG_FD_194513 | JGI IMG/M metagenome (GOLD analysis project Ga0307515, IMG submission 194513) | Populus trichocarpa ectomycorrhiza microbial communities from riparian zone in the Pacific Northwest, United States - 17_EM | ecosystem: Host-associated > Plants > Roots > Unclassified | place... | reverse complement strand
TCATCAAAGACAAGCGTTTCACTGTCTTACAATAGAATGAGTTACTCGTACAATATCTCCGCCCTTGACCTACATTGTAGCCAGTAAAATCTGGTGCATGACCATCATGACGCAAATCCAAAAGATACTCCAAAATAGGAGGAAGTTTCTTCAGTTCTCCAACAACCCGAAGCTCAAGTGGGCAGCCAAATAGAATTGTTTGGCCACTGGGAGAGCGTGACTTAGATCCAGGATTTTGGTAGTAGATTGGTGAAAACCAAATTGGTGATTGGTGATATGACAACTTGATGGCCTCTGTGTGGCGGTTTGCATCAACAAGAGACTTGATATTCTTAGCCGATGCCCAGATTGTCGATCCAGAAGAATTACAAGTGCTTGATATATTCCTGCCAATGAAGTGAGTCGTCAGAGCCTCTGGATCCAATGCTCTTAGGCATACCGAATGTAGTTTGCAAATGACTCCATCACCACACCTACGTCTCGCACAGCGGTCCAATATTTATTCCCATGTTCCTGTGATTCCCAGTCAATCAAGACCCGGAGGAACGGCACTGGATTGACCTGAATTCTGTCCGGGATTGAGTTGAGGAATTGTTCTTGGCTTTTCCGTTGCTGATGTACTGTACGACGATACGTCAAGTCTAGAAAATCTGCATCAGGTCAACCCGGTAGTCACCCTTCCTTGATTCACCTTGCTCGTAATACTTAATGAATGCTTCATGTGATCTCCATGTTCTCCCGTGTCCCACCTTTTCTTTTTGAGCTCGACCCGAAGAAAACAAATCGGATAGGCTTTTTTTGACACTGATGTCGAGCCAATCTTCGTGTGAAGTCATTGTGGCAGCTTGAGCAAAGTCGGCATTCTCTGTTGATTCGAGTTTGTCAAACTCAATATCCAGGTCACGAATACACATTTCCTGATGGAGAGTTGTGGTTGACGTAATTTAGAATTAAGATCCCATCACTCACGGCCTCGACGACGGAACTTTCCACGGCTTGCATTTGATCTTTTAGTATTTCCAGCTCCCCTATTCGAGCGTGCAGTTCTGCCGTTAACTTTAGTCTCCGATCTCAAATCGCCCACCACTGGATTCGAACCATCTCGAGTACCATCTAGAACCACCTCGAGTGCACAATGCCACAACAGCTTTTGATCAGGTAGGGGAGGTGCGCCTTCAAGCAACGCCTGAAGACCTGCGATCCTGTCTAGACAATCAGTGGCAGGTCCGTGAGCTATGCTGCCATCAGCATACGTTTGTTGCTCCAATTCCACCCTGATGACTGATTTAGTAGGAATTACGCAAGGCAGGCAGCAAGAAAACCAGGCACCTTCCGCGCATGAATGCCTCAAACGACTTGAGGCGTGCAGTTTCCTCATTGGCAAGGGGTAGAATGGATCTTGGTTCGGCCATGACTGGGACGGATAGACTTCAATACTCGTTTCAGAGTGCTAGTTGAGTACGGCGGGCAGGACCAACGTGGGGGGTGACGTGGGCAGGGTCAACGAGGTGAGCAGGATCAATGTGGGCGCCAATCTCCACCCTGATCGTGACTATTAGACGCCTAACAAAGTTGTGATTGTATTTCAGGTGCGGCACCTGGGTGGCTCAGGCCCTGAAAGCGATCGTGTCACTTACAGGGGACATTCCTGTCGCACAAACCACCCCCGGTCTGTCCTACGTCCACCATGGCTCAAATACATTTAATTAAGGTCCCAGATCTCCGGCGGTGGGCTTTGAATCGTTTCCATAACATGTTCGTTGCTCCAAGCAACAAATACTATCGGTCGTGCAGGAAGAGAAAAAAAACGCCAGACCGAAATCGAACCTGGGACATCCTATTTCCAGCAGGGGTCGTTGCCACTACGCTACCCAGCCGGGAAGTGGAGGAACCACCACCTCCCACAGGTCGTCCAACTAGCGTCATATGCAGTGTAATATATCCATGCAACCCTGCTCCTTTCCCAAGTCGGAGATTTGACGGTGGCCTCTACACTATTGCAATACTACCTCAGCTCGCCAGAGTTCTATGGGAAAGCTGTCTATTTGATTCCATCAACTGTGGATATTCTGTTGCTTCTGGTTAAAGGTTATACTCCTCAGCACCATCACTCCTTCCTAGACCGCTGACTCCGCGTGTGAAGTAGCCTGTACTCACTTGTGAATTTAATGCTTTGTGGGATGAGGGGGATGAGCTCCATTATGAAAGGCGAATGGGTGATAGGGTATATTCGTCGCGACAAAGGCCATTGAGTTGGAGGAGTACTGCTTTCGTGCTACCGGTAGCCACTGCCACTGCTTTGCCATGATAGAGTTCACGTTAGCACCAGTTCAACAGCTATCAATTTTCTTAACACATTCTAGCTCTTCGTCGTTGTGATATTCCCGTCCGATACCAGGCTCGATGTTTGGTTCAAATTGACAACACTGTTCGTATTTCTATGTCACTCCAGTTCTTACTGTGCTCCTCTGGCATGGATCGAAAGACAAGACATGATGAAACGCGACAAGGAGGATGCAAAGGCCCAGGTTCCTGCAATGGAGATCGCCCAATACCCATGTCGATTTCATATGGATGGGCTCTGTATGGATCAATGCCCATTGACATGTCGAGCACCAGCCATGTGGTAAACCAAAGAGAATAATTTGGCAGCATTTGAGGTGGTTGGGGAAACAGACGCAAGAGGGGTCGAGGTGAGACTAATCGATTTGCCGGAGTAGTTTCGCACACGGCATCGAAATCTACATTCTTACTGTATTCTCGACTAGGGTTCACTATTGTGAAATGAATCGAATAGCCAAAGCTTGGTTCCGGGCCTTGCCCACCCAAACTTGGGCCGGGTCTAAGTAGGACGAGAGGTTTGGATAACCTCCTGATTTGCAATACCGACAGAACAACTAAAAAGTACTTCCGTGATCAAGTCGTGAATATCAAACAGATAGCGTCCTAAATCCTAAGCCAGCAAAGATAGTTTGATAAGCTACTCGAGAGAAATCTATACGGAGCTCTGCCTCCATATGGAGTCGCCAGCAGAAATTCTTCTGGCCCTGAATCGCATCCTCGCCCATATATTTGGCACACTCCCCGCCTGGAAATAGAAATCCGGCGGCCGTTTGCTCTCATACTTCTTCTCCATTTCGAAATCGTAATAGAGAAGGAGATGGGCGAGCCCTAATTTGACGATTGTTTGCGCGTACCACCGACCGGGGCTATGTTGTGGTATTGGTATACGATAATATCAGTGTCAATAAAGGATCGAGGGGTGCAATAAAACGATGCAAAACATACCAAGCATTTCGCCCATAACCAAAAGGGAGGAACTCTAAACTGATTGTTGCCATATCCTTCTTTGGCACGTCCGGGTCGTCGCTGAAAAATCGGAAAGGTTGAAACTCCTCGGGATTCTCGTAGACTGTAGGGTCCAGGTGGACAGGTGTAGTGACTCCTTGGATTATTGTTCCCTTCGGGATGCGAACGCCATTGGAGAAAGTGAAATCCTGGAGGGCTAACCGCTGAGTGGACACTGGAGTATTGAATATCAGAACAGAGTAGCAGTGGACATGAATGAACTTTACCGGACGCTAGGGGAGATAGCCTTTGTGTCTCCCGGATGAAGCTGTCGAGTTTCGATAATCGGTCTAATGCATCTTTTGTCCATCCACATTCTCCGATCACCTGGGAAGCTTCTTCCCTCAGTATCGGGAGGTATTGTGGATATGCTGTCATGTAGTATAGCGCCTGAAGCCAAGTCTGGCCAGATATACGTTAAAAAACGAGGCACACGGTCTGGAAACCGCAACCTACGAACCATTGCAAGCGTAGTATTTGCAGCAATATCGACAAAAATGAATGCACTGATGATGGAATGTGGGTCACTCGTTCGATCCATTAGCCAGGTGACCATATCATTCTACGGTAGACACTTAGTAGTGTCTACAATACCATTTAAATACCTATTACGTACTGGGCGTTCGTCAGCTGGAAGAACTGCCCTCTCCTTGATTTGCGGTCCGAGCATCTCCTCGCAGGTACGAATCGAACCAGGGAAAATATCCTGGAAGCGTTTAAACTGCCTATACAGTCGTAGTAAGGTGTAAGTACTAATGAGTTCGGAATGATACGCACTTCCGGAAAATTGAAGGGCAAGCCCATAATAGTAGCCCACGGATAGACAAGTCGATGGCCAAACCTTGAGCAGCTTTGACCCACTTCTTGTCATGACCTTCGAGAGGTGAGATTGGATCGGTACCGTCGTAGACGGGTCAATGCTCACAGAGCGGCGGGCCAACAAACATGACCTGATTGACTCGGTGGACTATGTCCATCAGAGTGTTCAGAGCCTTAACCTCCACCCATTCTGACTCAAGTAGAGGGAGCTCTTCACTGTCAGAGTCAGCGACCTTTGGTGTCAAACACTCCTTCATAAGCCGAAATAACTCCTCCTGCAGACCGGGCAGGATAAGTTCGGTGTTGCGGGTAAGCTGCTTAATTCCGTATATGTGTGTGGTATGACGAGCCATCTCGGGGCCAAGGACAAGTTCCATTTGGAGTTGCTGAATGAACGGTGAGCAAGGGACCGTAGGAACTGATTGGAGGCGCGTACCTCATTTCCTAGTTGTCTAAACGAGAGCTTAGTCTCGGGTATTCGAAGTGCTTCTTCGAGCGACGAGCCGCTGACGATGACATTCCAGCCAGTTGGCGTGGGAAGCTTGAACATGCCGTTTGGATACTAAGATAGGAGGTAAGGGCACAATAATCTGTAACTTTAGCGAGCATTCACCTTGGTGTACCCTTCTTGCATCATCTCCTTGTAATGGAAGCAGGCCCGGATCGCACTGAGCATGGACAGGCCAGGGAAAGTATACCCAATGGCAGGCACATCGACCTGAAACACATTGATTAGGTGCAAGGAAGTAGAGCGATGCATAGAACGTACGTGCGCCTTCCATCGAACAACAATACGCCAACAAACAACCAGAGAGAAGCCTAGGAGCACAGCGGCCATCCCCGGGGTCACAGTGATAGACATCATTTGAACGAGGTTGAATGGCTTCTCCTTTGGACCCTTATCCACAGTTGAGGGGGAGGGGAGCAAGCTGCAACTGGGCGCAATGGACGCGGCGACTTTGAGAAGACGGCGACTTTGACACGGCATGTGAACATAAAGCCGAGTGAGTAATTCTAGAATCTGCCCTGAGGAAGCCACAAGGAGTACAGAGAGACAACTGCCGTTGCCCTCGGACCACGAGCCCAGGGGTGTGCCAGGACGCGCAAATTGCTTTTTTTTTTTTGGGTTTTGAGAATACGTGTCACGTCCAAGCTCACCATCCTGAAGCTGAAGCCAATACATGACGAAGAGAGGTTCAAGCCTTTGCGGCAAAAGCCGATCCAACTTGGAACCATACCACGACCAGGACGAGTTCGGTCTCTACGATCAGAGGCTTTCGATTGAGCATAAGGACCATTATGCAAGCGCATATGTCCGTAGAGTGGCGGGCCTGATGTATTATAAGCAATCCAGACGTTTAAAAAAAAGTGTCCCAACTAACTCTGTGTTTCATTGGGATAGTATAAGAGCGCTGTATTTAGGAACCCGAGTTATGGAATACAATCATATCAAGACCTCTGCGACTTGCAATGAACCAGCATCTCAAATTTCTCAACCAAGTATCCGTCACTCGACTCATCTCACAAGCATCCTAACCTTTGCGGCCTCCGCACAAATTTGGGTGGACGTTCCGGTTGTGGTCCTTGGAAGAGGGGCGAGAGCAGGAGCGGGGGTGCGAGGGTTTCCCTCGGCGTCTCTGGCACCAATAGCACCACCTCGGGTCGTTTTGTCTCATCTTGGACCGGAGGTACAGACGTCTCTGACTGTACGAGCTCCAGAGGTGCGGGTTCAATAGGCACGGGCGATTCACCGATGGCGGCGGCTTGAACAGGCACTTCTCCCATTGAACTCTTCTCGCCAACCGCGTGGAATTCTGCCCCCACTTGTTGTGGGCCCTCTCGTAGATCTTCTGGGGCAAGTACTAGTAAAGGTAAGGGCGGGCGGGGAGGTGGTGGAGGCACATCAGAGAGAGATGCGGGTTCTCCTTGTTTCCGTACTTGACATAACACCGGATGCTCAACACACCTGAAGAGTCTCAACTGCCTCATCACCTCGGCCGTTACATTGGGACAGTTGAACAGCTCCACGGTAGTGAGCCGACTCACTTCACCACTCAACACCTCCTGCCTGTCGTTGTACCGCGTAACGTGGTTCAACAGAGCCACTCCGTAACACGCAGAGTTTTCGACTTTGATGTGCACGAGCTTGGACATCGACGCCCGCCGGGCGGCCAATACCAACAGCTCAGGGCGATCTTCGCGGACGATCGATAAGGACTTCAATGACGGGAATGGCGTAAACAGCTTGTGCACTCCGTCCGGCCCCTCTGACCAAGCAGCACGACTGGCAAACACAAGGCGGAGGTTTACGATTTGGGAAGTCCAACTCCCTGGAGCAAGCATCCCCTCCCACTTGAGGAGAATACCCTCTCGATTGATATTGTGGAGCTCTAGCGAGGAAAGCTTGGGAAGGGAAAGTCTGCCTTCGCGAAGAGCGCTCGCGAGGGGCCTGAACGCAGACATGTGCGCTTTGATCGAGGTGAGGGAATTATGCTCTATATCACTCCCTACTACGAGCTCCGGGTTCCTAGAGAGTAACAACGTCTTCAGATTTGGAGCGTTGGCAAGTAGATGATCGAGAGGAGGCGGCTTCTCCGCTCCAGAGGAACGGACTGAGATTGCGAGCGTCTCCAGTGCTGCTAGTGTGGAGATGAAGGATGGATATGCGTGGGTGCAGGACAAGTAGGTAAGTTCATCGAGGGTTTCGGGCAGCGTAATGACGATGGGATCACTTTTCGACCTTGCATAGGTCAGGGAAAGGCGCTTGAGGTGAACCAGTATTCCTACGCATTCTCGCACCGACTCGAAAGCGTTCCCACTATATGTCAACTCACAGATTGACGTTCGGGACGCTAACGATGAAATAGGATGGGCGATAATGCCGCCTCCGTCCCCATGTGGCGAACCATTTTCATCTAGTGCAAGGACAAATGCGGGTTTCCCTGCCTCTGTGGTACGGAATGGCGCAGGAGGTGAGTGAGCGGTGACGAGGATCCGATTCGATAGCGACTCCGCTGAATAGGCGACGTCCCTCCAAAGGTAGCACACAAGAGAGAGACCCGTGGAAGAGACGAGGGGATGGACTTCTTTCCCGCTAGTGATACCGATCGCAGCGGCCGCATATTCTTCGCTGACAACCAACGCGAAGATGCGGGTCAAGAGCGCGCGCGGTAGTCGGTGTACGGGGTGCACGATTTCGTATTTGGCACTGATCGCCGCGACGGTGGTATTTAAAATATGTCGCAAAGGTTTGTGGTCGTCACCACCGGAATATACGACGCTACGGGCTGCCTCCAGAGATCGACGGAGGCTATCGAGTTTTTCTGGTATAGCCGAGTGGTACGTGATGAGCTCTGCGAGCGTGGAGCTCGTGGTAGAACGGGAGGTGGGGCGTGGGAGGTGAGACTGAACGAACTGATTTTGAGGACTGACCGCTTCAAGAGCACTGACACGCTCCGAGGTTGCGAGCAGAGTGGTAAGGGCAGCTGATGAGACTTTGCGTGATTCCTCTACTTCTAGAATCTCCTTCTCCAACACTGGAATTGCTTCAACCGCCTGGGAGATGCGATACTCTACATCCCAAAGGCGCTTCCGAAGGTGTTTGAGGTACTCAACGTCGCTCTTGATGGATTGAAGTTCAGGCAGAACCTGTTCCTTGAACGTGTCCTCCATTTCTACAATCAATGCGTTATGGATTAATGGGGCAGGGCGGTAGAGATGACTCACGAGTTCCAGGTGGGGCGATCCAAGCTGCTTGTGCGTGGTTGCCGCACGGAGCCCTGATGTTCGGAGCCTGACGATTTATGGAATTCCAAAGATACCACGGTTAGATACTGATTGTATTTTATTGAACTGATATATTTACCCGTCATCTCGTAGTGGTGTCATGGACCGCCGATCCCGTCAGCCCATGTGATGAGACGGATTCCTTAGAGCTGTAAGCAAGATTGAGTAATCCTTGATGAATAAGCACGCGAAGTCTGGAATTCGAGATAGTCTTCGGGTCTCCTCGAAATATGCGAGCTGTTTATGATTCGAACTTCTCACTCGCTACGAGCCAGGACGCGAGGGTAACGCCACCGTTGGCTGAAATGACAGACCTTGCAGTATCAATCTGCTCTTTGATAATGGTCAAGGAGTCCAAGTGACTCTGGTGGTATATTTTTGCTTCGATCGCCCATTGAGTGAGCCTCCCTTACCCACTCCGGCACCAATGGCAGGGACGAGAAATGAATTCCCCTAATCATATTCAGGTGATGCTCCTGATTTCCTTGAAGCCCTCTAAGTAGTGGAGAACTCCAGAAATGAGATGACGTATTCTCGATCGAGCGAGCAGATTTTGGAGGTTAAGGATTTACCTCGTGAGCCGCTGTCAACATGTCTTCTTTTTTTTGGATCATCTCGTTCAACCTCCTGAGATATTTCAGCAGAATGGGTGATACCCTCCTTTTTCTGGGGGTTGAAAACTCTGCGGTAAAGTCTTTAGAGTGGCTTGGCCGCATCCGGTCTAGATATTAAGATGTATTTGTGGTTAAAATAATTACTTATGAGGTAAGTATAATGACAGACCTGGATAAGGTGGTAGGAGTTGTTCGTTTATGTTGAGATCGGTGGAGAAAAGGTCTTTTCTTGAATGAAGAACGGCAATGAAACAAGCAAAGAACATTATCAGATTACAGTAACCGCTTCTAGAGAATGGGCTACAGAGTTTTGGGGATTCACGGTGTTGATGGCGGAGACGAGCTCTGGTGGCATCGAATCACCCTCATTGACAGCCGCTGCCGACAGTCGAGAGGAGTGTATCGAAATAGAATACTTCGAAACGTTGTCGCAGAAAGAAATGCAAACGATGGTCACGCTGTTAATGACGACGACTCACGACGTCATCGGTTCGTTCGAAGTGAATTGACAGAACAGGGGTTTAAATATTGACCAGCCACCACTTTCATCTTACCACTTTGACCTCTCACCAGCACCAGTAGTAGCACAATGTCCGTCTACCGATCCGCCCTCGCTCGCGCGTCCCCTCGCACATGCACACGCACACGCATCCTCCTCCTGTCTGCTTCTCCCCGCACCTATACGAGCGCACAAACGAACCCTCCAACGGGCCTCCCAAAAGGTACATCAGTCCCCTCCTCCTCCCTCCTTCTCCCAGTCTAGTTCCCAGTTCTAAGCTCTCCATAGACCCCGCCCGGGGTGGGGTGAACACCTTAGTTTGGGTCGGAGCGTTGACGGCTGCTGCAGGAGGTGTTTACTGGTATTCGACTGCCACCTCAACAGGAGCAGCCGAGAAGGAGAAAGCCGACGCACGGGCTCGCGAGATGAAAGCGAAAGCGGATGCTAAGCTGGACGAGGGGAAGACCAAAGCGAACGAACTCAAGGTCGGTTTTTTGTTTATCTTCCGTGACACCTGTACTGACTGACTACCCCTCCCCCCCGGCGCTGATAGGGCGAGGCAGCTGCGAAATACGACGCTTCGAAAGCCCAGGCCGAACAGAAATATCAAGGGGTAAAGACCGACGCATCGAAGAAGTATGAGCAGGGCAAAGGTGCTGTTGCTGACCAGTACGAAAAGGCAAAGAGTGAAGTGGCGTCGGCCTATGACGCGACCAAGGTTAGCCTCTTTCCTCCTCCCCCACCCACTTTGTCCCCAATTTCCGTTGGGCTGGCTCTGACCGCGCGTTGCCGATCCCTACAGCACACGGCAGAAGAAACTGTCGAGAAGGCAAAGGAGACAGGTAGTTCGTGGTTTGGCTGGGGTAGCTCAAAGGCTGAGGAGAATAAGAAGGATGCCGCCAACAAGGTCGAACAAGGCGCCGATAAAGTCAAGAGCGAAGCCCAGAAGCGTCAATAATGTATCGTTATCACCCTTGTGGATTGTCTTGAGCAAGGAGTATTGTCCTAATATTAATGAAGCACGTTCATGAGTAGTCCGAGAGAATGAAACGCCAGTACTAGCATGCACGAATAAAATACAACACGGATGAACGGCGAAATGAGCAATGTCCAGCGCTTGTGATGCACCTCTTAGGTTGACCACCCCGTTCATCTGTTTCTCCATAATAAATATTTCTTGATTTGCTTGTTCGTGTTATCCATCATTCTGTAGCCTCATTTTGCCCAGGGAAGGCTGAGCATAGCTCATACACCTCGGCTGTCCGACAACTTTGACGGTGTTTCACGTCTGGACATTCTCCATCTGTATAGCAGCAGAGACATCTTTCGCTTTCTGCTCGTCTATCTTCCGTCTTGTCTGCGCGCCGGTGAATGGAATGGTAAGTAGGGATGTCGCGGTGATAAACGCCGCGTTGAAAATGAGAGCTCGTTTCATGTTCAGTGGTGGGTTTCCGTCTGGACCATCACGGAGGGCGTTCATCGCTGGGAAAAAAGAAAATAACAGTAAGCCACAAGCAAGCAGGAAAATAAAATAAAATAAAAGATTCGCACCAAGCACCCATAAGACGCTCACTGTATTCCCACCGCTCCAAAGAATGGCCGTACTTGTTTCTGCACTGTGGGTGATCTCGACTCCGAGTTCGAGACCGACCGGGAGGAGAATAAACGAGACGGATGAGATGGATATGAGGACGACATAGATTCCGGCTAGATTGTTGGGTTTCACTTTATGCGATTGGGGGTCGTTAAAAAACAAAATTCCACATTCCACGGCTATGGAGCTAGGAAAAATAATAATTTGAAACTCACCGACGAAAATGAGACAGACCCATGCAACGCTAAGGATCGGAAGCGCAAGTTTGACTGTCTTGGCTAGATGGTGAATCAACACACGGTCGAATAGAGGTGCGGCGATGAGAGCGGCGACAAGGCCGGAGAGGAGGAAGATACCGCCGATCAGGCCGGCAGTCACATCAGAATACCCGTGTGGTCCCTTTATTTTAAAAAAAAACATCAATCGAATGGCGCATGTTAAGGGGTAAGGGGTAAGGGTAAAGAAACGCACGAATATCTGAGCAATGAACACCGAAAAGCTCGATGTTCCTGCAACGAGAACACCAAAGACAAAGAAGAGGATGAAGAAATCAAAGCGCTCGGTTCGTGTCATAAACTGCTCTCCCTCTCGTCTCCGAAGTTTGATTGGGCCAAGGTCAAAGTCGAGTGCGGCACGTAGCGTTTGAGCGAGAGGCGGCGATGTCAAGGAACCACTGTATGCTAAAGTGCGAAAGGTAAAGGTAAAGAAGTCAGAGAAACCAGGATTATTATTAGAAGACAAGTCGTACTTGGTGGAGTTGGCGGGCTGGCTAAGACAGCAAAAGCGAGTGGAAGCGTGGCACTCGTGAGGATAGCGAGAAACAGGATGCCGAAACGGAGATCTATCAGGAATGGTGATACGATTTGGCCCACTGCCGTCCCAAGCGGGTCGGCTGGAGGAAGGAAGATGTCAGTTAAACAGCAAGGTTTGCAAGTGATGAGCAGTTGAAACTATACGTACAGATGGCTACAATCATAGTCGCGGTGGCTCTCCCCTTCAGATCGAACCAAACTTCCGCATATCGTGGTCCAACGACTTGGAAACAGGGAGCAACGATACCCACGAAGAGTTGGGCCACCAGGAAGAGAGCAAATGTGCCCGAGGAGGACAAGGAGTTGATCGTTCCGCACACTCGTATCCATGCGGCGATGACGAGAAGGATGGCGCCGAGGACGGACTGCGCGATGGGGTCTCCAAAATTCAGAGTGACACATTGTGGAGAGGGACAGAACCGACGTACAGTATTTCGTAGACCAAATCTATGGACCAGAATCGGAACACACCACGAGAAGACGAGGTAGGAAAGGTGGGGGGCATTTGCGAACCAGTTTACTTCGTCGAGAGTGATGCCGAATTCCTTTGTGGTAGCATTAGCGATAGCACCGAACCATACCCAGTTCATCCCCTTGACAATATTCAAGAGGACCTTGTTGCACAGATTCAGTCAACGGCCCTCACGCGACGGGAGGCGGAGGACGAACCAGGGCGACTATGCCCAACCACCGTCTCTTATACAGACGATATTGTACGGGAACCCCACCCTCACTCTGGCCCTTTCGGTGGTGGGTACCCTCGTCATCATAATCAAGCGCCGTTGTGGCCTCGCTCACGCTCGCAATGGTAGTGACGACGAGCGGCGTGCTTGGGTCAACTAGGTCGCTTTCACTCCCCGTCTTCGTCCCGAATTTGTCCATCGCTAGTCGTTCTCCTGGTCTGGTCGGCGGTCGAGTGGTGGTGGAGAAGGGGTGCCCCGTTTAGGACAAATCGCGCGATTCGAATTGGAATTGGCGAATGACAAGGGCGAGGAAGAAAGAGCACGGTCGCCAGCAAACGTGTGGAGTAGGTTAGGTGAATGTGAACCAAGGGGTCATGCAAATAGCAGCCGCAGCCGGAAGTAATATTGGTCACCATGTCCCACTCTTGGCTGTCCAACTCCTGGCTTGGCTTGGCGAGGCTGTCCATTGTTCAGCGAACCGTCCCACGGCGGGGGAAGATGTCCCTTCCTCATTAATGCCCCTGCCCGTGCCCGGCCCGGACGTGGCGGTGCTCGCCGGTGGCCATGATCGCCGGGATGGCCGTTTCGTCGGAGGACAAGTTGCATCGTATCCGATCAGGATCACTTGTAAAATCAAACTGTCACATCCAGGGTGCAAAGGTATGGGAGATATCATAACAGAATATTATGTCAATCAAACTTGCCACTTCGCGCTTGTAGGACGTGATCTCAAAGCACAATTCGGAACGTTCTTGTATACAAATTAGAATGATGGCATTGCCAAAAATTAAACCACTATCCCAGGGATACGTCAGAAATAGTACAGATTGCTTTGCGTGCATAGCACCACAAGAAGCACCAGAAGGACTGTGATGTTGAAATGGCACACCCTATTTACTAGCTTCCTCTTGCGCATTTTGACCATTGCTAACAACTAACCTCCAGATCTCAGGCTTTTTGGACAATGAGGAGAGAAAGCTGCCGATGTTGGAAGGGTTCTGAAACGATTTTAGTAACATACTTCCTCCACTTGCAGTAAATAGAATAAAGTAAACACACCCAGCTTTGAGTCAGAGCATGCGCAATATCGTTATAAGGCAATTTACCATACCCTAGCCTAACCTGACAGGAAAATAGGGCTCGGAGAACAGCTGCCTTGATGGGGTCCTCACTCCAAGGATTCCAAGCCAGGCTCGGAGGACCGGGAAATGTTGAAAGAGCAATTGCGCAATCATGAGGTGACAGTACTGGCTCTGGGAGGGTCCAAAAGTATTTCTGTGGGGCCATTTAGATTTTGAAATGGTGCACCGGAGGAGACAGACCAAAATTAGGGATTTTGGATTGGCGTGGACATGTGTTGAAATGATGATAGCACGATCGCTTTCCTCCACACCTGTCCACGCTTGTTCAATCTCATTCACCAAAGTCCACCAGACCGGTTCCTTAAAACAAAGTGAGTGAATTGTACAAGATCTGTACTGCTCACCTACTGTATCGGTAGCCAGACTGTATCCAGGCCAAACATGAACAGAATCCAAAAGATACGCCAAAACAGGAGGAATTGTCTCCTGTTCTCCAACAGTGCAGAGCTCTAGTGGACATCCAAATAGAATTGTTTGGCCACTGGGAGAGCGTGACTTTGATCCAGGATTTTGGTAGCGGATGGGTGAGAACCGGATTGGTGATTCGCGATATGCAGATTCAATGGCCTCCGTGTGGAAGTTTGCATCAACAAGAGGTTTAATATTCTTGGCCGATGCCCAGAGCGCTGATCCAGAAGAACTACAGGTGCTTGATACATTCCTGCCAGCAACGAAATTAGTTATCAGGACTTCCAGTCTCATTACCGCTTTTTTATGTATACCGAAGGTAGTTTGAAAACAACTCCATCACCATGCCTACGTCACACACAACAGTCCAATATTTGGTCCCATATTCCTGTGTTTGCAAGTCAATCATGACCCAGACGAACAACACCAGTTTGACCTGAACTCTGTCCGGGATTGAGTTGAGGAAATGCTCCTGCATTTGTCGCTGCTGGAGTACTGTACGGCGATATCTCAAATCTGGCCAATCTGGATCAGGTAGGTCTGGTGGGCACACGTCCTCGGTTCACCTTGATTATAATACTCGTTGAATGCTTCATTTCCTTTCTGTGTTTTCATTTCCTTAAGAGCTCTGCTGGAAGAAACCAATCTGGACAGTTTCCTTTGGACAACCGTCTTGGTATCAAGCCACTTTTTGTGTGAAGTCGCTGTGGCAGCTTGAGCTGAGTCGACACTCTCTGTTGATTCGAGTTTTTCAAATTCAATATTTAGGTCACACATTTCCTGATAGGAAGTGGTCGGTGTCGTGATTAATAATTAGAATCCCATCACTCACGGCCCTGGCGATAGACATTCCCACGATCTGCATTTGATCTTTCAGGCTTTCCAGCTCTGCTATTCGAGTGCGCAGTTCTGCCGTTGATTTTAGTCTACAATTTCAATTACCCACCATTGGATTCGAACCTTCTCGAGTACCATCCAGGAGCTTATCGAGCGCGCAGTGCCACAACAGCTTACGTTCAGGAAGAGGCGGTGCCCATTCAAGCAACGCCTGAAGGCCTGAAATTCTTTCTGGGGAATCAGTGCCAGGTTCGTGAACTATGTTGCTGTCAGCATACGTTTGTTGCTCTAATTCCACTCTGATGACCGATTTAGTAGCAAGTGCGAGGCAGCAAGAGAACTGGGTACCTTCCGCGCATGAATGCCTCAAACCACTTGAGGCGCACAGTCTCCTCACTGGCGATGGGCAAAACGGGTCTTGGTTCGGCCATCACTGCTAGGGATAGTGTCCAATGCTCTTTCAGAGTGGTAGTGGAGTGGTGAAAGCGATCGACGTGGGAGGTGGGCGGCTGGCAGGTTCAACGTACCTGGGGGCCAATATCGGCCATGTTCGTACCTTGATGCTCGTCAAGACATGGGAAACCTTTATACGTCCAATATAGACTGCAATTGAATTCCGAGTGCGTCACCTGGGTGGCTTGGTCACGAAAGCGGTCGTGCCACTTAGGGGAAGGCCCCAGACCTCAGGGTTCGCAATTCCAAATAGCCAATACCTCCGATCCTTCGACTAGTGTCATATCTAACGATATTTGTGTAATCCTTCCTGTCTTCCAAGTCGACGATGAAGCCGCGGCCTCCACAATATTGCACTACCACATCACCAGAGTTCGATGGGGAGGCCACCTACTCGACTTCGCGCATCGTGGATATTCTGTTGCTTCTGGGTCCGAAAACTGTACTGTCCTCCACAGCTCTATCACTTCCTAGCTCGCTGACTCCACCGGCCTTGCCCGTAGGACATCTAACATGAACAGCCTGTAGGCACTTGTGGATGCTTTGTAAGATTCGGTGAATGAATGCCATCACAGAAGTTGATCGAGTGATAGGGCATGTTCGTTAATTAATTGCGACGGGCCACTGAATTGAAGGAGTACTGCTTTCGTGCAAATTCTGCTAAAACTTACTTTTCCCCATGTATCCCGATGCAATGCTGTGTTAGGTGGCTGTTTGCATCTACCGCTAGCTTGTTTCGTCGGGTGTATTTGTCGGAAAAAGAAAAACCCCATGATGGTCATTAGGGTGTACTACTACCTATCTTATATAGTAGACGAACCCAAAACGCGTATCAAAACAAGAGGAATTATGTT
>Ga0307515_10012655_pt1 | contig 15849 bp, 14 predicted proteins | sample 17_EM_MG_FD_194513 | JGI IMG/M metagenome (GOLD analysis project Ga0307515, IMG submission 194513) | Populus trichocarpa ectomycorrhiza microbial communities from riparian zone in the Pacific Northwest, United States - 17_EM | ecosystem: Host-associated > Plants > Roots > Unclassified | place... | reverse complement strand
TCAGCTCAATCCCAATATCTTCGCGCGTATAACGCGCACCCAACGACAAGTGCGCGCGATCGGTGAAGTTGTAATCCACGTTCCCGTACAGCGCGGAGGACTCAACGTTCTGCACACTCTTGGATTGAAAAGTAGTCGACGATTGCGAAAGCTGCACTCGCGGCGTAATGAAACTGTCAGACGGAATACCATCGCGGCCATGCAAGTAATAAAGACCACCCACGGCGGCGAGCCGGTCGGTCGCGTAGTTCATCTGAAACTCTTGAGAGACATCCTCGTTACGCGCATGCTGAAACGTATCCACATATGAATCCGCGAGACCGTCCAGATCGATCGTGTTGCGAATGCGAGCGAGCCTATAGGTGCTTGAGGATTTCAAGCTCCACTCGTCCGTGAGCGACCACTGTGCCGTGAGAAATCCGCTACTCGCTTCCGTGCGGTATTGAGAATAGTCGAGATTGGCCACGCTGCTATCCGGCCCGAGCACCGGCAAGACAGGGGGCGAGCGGAGCGCCGGCGAATTCGCCGCAGAGAGAGGGCGAATGATGGCTTGCAGTTGCTCGAGCTGGGGCAAAGGCACATTGGCCGAGAGCAGATCGTAGATCAGCACAATCTGCGGCAGCTGTTGAAACGGCGCCGCCGCGGGAATCGTCCCGAGGAAAGTCGGTGCGCGCGGATCAGACTGATCGAGACTGTGTGTACCCCCAAGCCGTATCGACAGATCTTCGCTCGGTGTGAGCTTCATGAGCCCGTGCACCGCACGCTGGCGCAGACTCCCCAGCGTTTGGCCCGTCGTGAGGTTCGACTGATAGCCGTCGCGCTCCTTCCAGAGCGCGCCGATTCCGCCGTACAGCCGATTGGCGATTAGAGGGCCTGAGGCGTTCGCAGTCACGCGCCGCAGATCGAATCGACCGGCGCGCACCTCCGCGGACACGTCCGCCTCATCTCCCGGATCTCGAGTGACATATTTGATCGCGCCACCCGTGGTGTTCCGTCCATAGAGATTGCCCTGCGGTCCCTTGAGCACTTCGATGCGCTCAATGTTGCTGTAGACCTCGACATCCGTACCGAAAGGGCTTTGCAAATACATGTCGTCGATGTAAACCCCAACTCCCTGTTGAAATCCAGGGTCCGTGCCGATGCCGCGGATGAACGCCGTGAGTGTCCCGGCCAGAATGGAGTTCTGATCCGTCATCGTCGTGTTGGACACCACGCGTTGCAGATCCGCGGAGCTCTCGACTTGCAGCGTTCTGAGTTGCTCGGAGCCTATGGCGGTCACGGCCTCGGGCACGCGCTGAAGATTTTCCTCGCGCTTGCGCGCGGTGACGACGATCACCGCGAGCTGATCATCCGTTTGCGCCTGAGCGACTTCGGCGGCGATGAAGCCGAGCATCGCGGAAATTGCGAGCGTCCATGCCTTCGTCGGCGATGCCGGATCGTTCATGTGGAACCTCCCTTGGAAGAACAACGGGCGCGCTGTGCGCAGCGACAAGATGCTCGCGCACAGCTTCGGCGAAATGGCGGTGAGATCTGAAATATCGCGCGGGGATGCGCGTGGCAAGCGTGCGGCCGGAGAGTCTCTGAGACTCTCGCGTCCTAAAGATAATTGGTCCGGGAGCTTGGGTCGGCGCCTCTTGGCTTTGGGTGCTCGGCCATCCAAGGTGCTGCAGCCGTGAACACCCGCCGACGGCCGCTCGTGTTTTTTCGCCAAACATTACGAGCCCCCTGCCGCGTAATGACTCAGCTGATTCACGCTTCGTTCGCGGCCTTCCGAGTCACGATAGCGTATAGGTACCGTCGTTACCGATTACCTCAAACCAGAGATGGGAAGTCAAGCTTTGCGCGCGAGCGTGCAGGCTCAGATGTTTGTTTGAAACTCTGCGCGAACGATGCACCTCATGAGCTTGCCGGTATCGCTATAAGGCAGCCCCCGCCTGAACGCGATGTGCCCCGGCACCCGTGAGGAACGCAGTCGCTCGCGCACCCGGTCTTTTAGTTCCTGCTCGATCGCGCTCGCCGCGGGCGGTCGATCACCGCCTCGCCCCCACTGCTCGGCGCGGCGACGACCGCCGCATCGGCCACCGCGCTCCATGGAACATAAGGCACTTCCCCAATAGGCAGCTCCGAAAAGCACGACGGGAGCTGCGAGTTTGTTCGTATCCAGCAAAGCCGCGTGTTTGCATCTCGCCGCTTGCATGAGTTTCGCGGCGGCTCGCGCGGCATGACACAGCTCTACGTATGTGAGGCTTTGGTCCTTGCACTTCACCGCGACTCGGTCGGCGACTGCATCCGCCGCCAGATCGAGCCGCATCGCAAGGTTCATAGTTAGTCCGACGACGGTAGCGCTTTTGCCTGCTTCACCGTGAGCGGATGTTCGTTCAGGCTCATCGATCCCGCGCCGCCTTGGGTGCATAGGAATTCGAAGCGCTCTTCGCTGTCGACGTAGCGTTTGCCGATGAGCGAGCCTCCCGCATGAGTCGAATCGAGTCGCGCGTCCGCGGCCGCCGCTTCGCTGAGCGGAATCATTTCCATCCCGCCGCAGGATAGGAGCACTGCTCCTACTGGCGCGCGGATAACCATGATCTCGGTGGAGCACACCGCGCTCTTCAGGCGCAGACCGGGTTTGATGATTCGCATGGTGACTCCGATGGCAATGATCAGACGCGTGCTTCGAGCCCGGCGGCCCAGATGGCGAGGCGTGCAAACAGATGCGGCGCGGAGGCAAATACGAAATGGCTGTGACCGGTATTCGCCAGGCGCACGAGCGTGACATCGGAGCTTGCCGGAAAGCTCGCGGGCAGCTCGTGGGTTGAGCCGCACATATCTCGATCGCCCACGGCGAGAAACACAGGCGCATCTATTTGCGCAGCTTCGGGTGCGCAGCTTCCAGGAATGATGGCAAAGACGCTCGGGGTCGCGAGCAGCCGATCCCGCACTTCACGCAGCGCATCCAGCGCGCGTGGCTCGGCGCCGCCACCGTAAATTTCGCGTCCCCGCCCTTCGGAACGAAGCTCAGAATAAGGCTCGCTGTAACGGGCGCGAGCCAGGCTCACGATCTGCTCCCGCGCCTCGTCGGGTTTGCCGGACAGTGAGCGCAGCTCCGCATCCAGCGCCGAGGGAAGACCACACGTGCCGAAACCTAAGAGCGCGACCGCGTCGAAGCTCCGCGACTGAGCCTGCTGAATGACGACGAAGAGTCCGCCCACTGAATGCCCGGTTCCAATGCTCACGAGACCGGCGATTGGAGGAAGCGACGGCGCGAATGTGCCTGAGCGCAGCTCCGCGATCACACGTTCGCAGGCGAGCGCGTGGGCGCGAGCAATGAGGTCCGGTGTGAGATTAAATCCGTCACGCGGCCGACTGCTCGCGCCGATGCCGAGCGGATCCATCGCGACCGTTATCATGCCGTGCGCCGCCATGGAGGCGGCGAAGCTGAAACGCGCATCGCCCTTCACTTGCAAGTCGTAATAGCCGCTATTCAACCCGCCTCCGGGCAGGCAGAAAAACACGACTGGTAAAGCGCTGAGCGACTTTGAAGCGGGCAGCGACGCATCGATCGCTACGGCGAGCGGACCTTCGCCGGGCAACAACTCGCCCACTTCGATCCGGCGGCGAATGTGTTCTGTCATAACCGTCCGCATCGAGCGCTGCGATGAGACGAGCCGCGCGATCGGGCTCAGACCTTGCCGAGAATTGCGCCCGCCATGGCGCAGGACACCAGCACATGCTCGACGTTCTTGACCTGATTCACAGCCGCACCGCGCACCTGACGTACGGCCTCGGTGATGTTGTTCATACCATGAATGTACGCTTCGCCGATGAGCCCGCCATGGGTGTTGACGGGCAACGCGCCGCCGATCTCGATGTTGCCGCCTTTGATGAAATCCTTGGCTTCGCCGGGCTCACAGAAGCCGAAGGCCTCGAGTTGCTTGAGCACCTGAGGCGTGAATGCGTCGTAGAGCATCGCAAGCTGCATGTCCTTCGGGCCAAGGCCCGATTGCGCATAGAGCCGCCGCGCCACGCCCTGCGCCTCAGGCATCACCGTGAGATCCGCATGGTAGTAGTTGGAGATCACTTCCACATCGAACGGAATGGACTGCGCGGCCGCGACGATGCGCACAGCGGGCTGTCGCAGGTCGCGCGCGCGCTCAAGGCTCGTGACAACGAGCGCCACGCCCCCATCGCTTTCCTGGCAGCAATCGAGCAAGCGCAACACGGGCTCCACGATCCAGCGCGATTGCTGATGCTCTGCATGCGTGATGGGCTTTCCGTAGAACCACGCTGCGGGATTGGTCGCGGCATGCTTGCGCTGAGCGACTGAAATGTGGCCCAGATCGGCGTTAGTCACGCCGTAAGTACTCATATAACGCTGCGCGGCCAAAGACTCCCAAGTCGCGGGTGTCTGAGCTCCGAACGGCATGCACCAGAGCAGCGATCCGGTTCCGGCTCCCGCAACGTTCACCACACCTCCCTGCTGAGGAACCATCGGCTGCCCAAAGCGATAAGCCGAGCGCTCGTTCATTGCGCGCCAGATCAGCACGGATTCCGCAATGCCTGAGGTCACCGCAGCCATCGCTTGATGAAGCGTCGCGACAGATGCGGCGCCACCGCCGGGAATGCGTGTGGTAAAGGCGAGATCCTTCACGCCGAGACAACGGATCAAGCCGATTTCATCGCTCGGATCGAGAGTAAACGTAATCATGCCGTCGACATCGGCGGGTGCCAGACCCGCATCGTCGAGCGCCGCTTTCGCGGCCTCGGCTGCGAGCTGCAGCTCACCTCGTCCCGAGCGCTTGGAGAACTCGGTTTGCCCGATACCGGCAATCGCCGCGAATTCAGGCATGCGCCCCGCCTTGCTCCGGACGAAACACCGGAACCGCGTGTCCGCCGCGTGTGGGAGCAAAGATCACTTCCACAGCGAGCCCGGCGCGCATGCGCTCCAAAGGCACGTCGACCACGTTCGAGACCAAGCGAATGCCTTCATGCAGCTCGATCAAAGCCACTATCGGCGGCTCCGAGAATCCAATCGGCGGCGGATGATGCGGCAGGATCCAGCTGTAAACCGTTCCGCGTCCGCTGAGCTTGATGATCTCGCGCCGAATGCTGTGACAGTGCGGACACATCGGGCGCGGCGGGTGCGCGAGCCGCAAACACTCCGCGCAGCGCTGGCCTAAGAGCTCTCCACGCGCCGCGCCCTCCCAGAAAAACACCGCATCCGCGGTGAATACCGGATCGGGCCGAATCGCAGAGGACGCAGGTGTGGGCGGCGCAGGCGCGGAATCGTCCGCGCTCACTTTGATTTTCCCGTCGATGCATCGATCGGCGCCGCATCCGCTGGGGATGGATCTGCAGCCGGCGGCGCGGCGGGCTGCCACGGGCTGCGAACCTTTCGATGCCCTTCCTGCGGGCTCCAGGCGAGCACACAATCCTTGCAAAGCTCAATGATCTGCGGCTCTGTGTAACCGAGCTCCGCAAGAATCTCGCGGCTATGCTGGCCCACAACGAGCGGCGGCCCCTGCACGCGGCCGGGCGTCTCCGACAAGTTGAACAGCAAGCCCGTTTGATCGAGCTTGCCGACGAAGGGATGGCGATACGAGGCTACCCAGCCGAGCTTTGCGAGCTCAGGGTCATCATGCAAACGCAAGGCAAAGCTCGGATCGCAGACCTCGCATGGCACACTGGCTTCGTCCAACAGCGCGAACCACTCCAACACAGAGCCTTCGCGAAATTTCGCTTCGAGAATCCGCGCCAACGCCGCATCGTGCTGAGTTCTCTGCGCCGCGCCGGCAAAGCGCGAATCGACATCGAGCGATTCGAGGCCCATTGCGACACAAAAGCGGTCCCAGTGATCTTCACTCGCGAGCACCAGGCACAGCCAGCCGTCGCGCGTCTCATAAAGACGATTCGTGGCCGAGAAACCCAATTGCATCGCATCGACTTTGGGCCGCTCGAATCCGCTGCCATCGGGTCGCGCTACCGCGTACGACGTGTTGAGCAGATGCGCATTCACGATCGACGTGTTGCACATCTGGCCTTCACCTGTACGATCACGGTGATACAGCGCTTGCAGGATCGCGATCGCGGACAGGAAGCCATTGCCGGTATCGCCGAGACTTGTGAGCGACCAAAGCGGCTTGCCGCCGCGAGCCATGCCGCCATCCTCGAATTGCACGCCGGCGAGGCACGCGCCGGTTTGATCGTTGCCCGGCAGCACTTGCCGCGGCCCGCTTTCAAAGCCGCGCGTGTGACAGTAAATGAGCCGCGGATTGAGTTTCTTCAGGCTCTCGTAGTCGATCTTCAGCCGCTCGGCCGCGTCGTAGCGCATGTTGTGCTGAACGACATCCGCCTTCTCTACGAGCTGTAGCAGCACTTTCATCGCGCGCGGGTCTTTGAGATCGAGCGCGATGCTGCGCTTGCCTCGATTGGCCATGTACGCGATGTGATTCGAGTGCCAGTAAGTGTCGTAGAGCGCGTTGATCTTGATGACATTCGCACCGAGATCCGAAAGAAGCTGCGTTCCGTAGGGGCCGGCGATCGCAAGGCCGAGATCGAGCACCGTGATACCGTCGAGCGGAGAACCGAGTTTGCGGTCTACCGCATCGGAGCGTGTAGCGCCGGCCGGCGCGCCGTTGCCACCGAGATCGTTCGGCGTGGTGCGTGGTAGCTCACCGTTCGAATTCTTTTCTCGCAGCGCCGCGGCCTCGCGCTTTATGGCTTGCGTGTGCTCTCCGGCACGCGGCGCGGGCCCACGAATTCTCCCCGCGCTGGTGTCGAGACGATAGGTGATGCCGACCTGACGAATCGTTCCGAGCTCGGGATCCGTGATCTCCGCGACACAGCCGTCCTCGAGAAACAGCGGGTCGCAAAGCGCTTCCTCCGGCGACCGAGCTGCCTGTATTGTCATCTCGGCTTTGGCGGCGGCAGCGACCCACTCATCCGCTGGAAACTTTCTCACTGCTTCGGCGAGGAGCGGCTGGTAATGCATCATCACCAGCAGCTCCTCGGGACCTGTGCCGAATCGGTCTGGATCGTTGCGCGCTTTCAAGTCAGGCGTGGCGTCGAGCGTGTCGCCCGCGGCGGCAGTGAGAATGAAACGTGGATTCGGCACCCAATTGTGAATCCAACGTCCATCCGCGCATTCAAAGTGCCCCTTAGGCGAGCGTGAGCCGAGAATCCAACTGTTGAACATCGGCGCGTCGATCTTCTCCGCTCGCTGCCACACACCGCTCCCGCAGGCGAGCGCGCCTTGTAGCAGCGAAGTTTCGATCCATTGACCTCGACCCGTGAGCTCGCGCGCGCGCAGCGCCGCGCTGATCCCTGTGCTCGCCGCGAAAAAAGCGCCGAGACTCGGCCAGTGCGAAGCCGGAAACAAAGGGCCGGGGCGCGGCGCGCCTTGCAGCCACTCGTAGGGAATCTCTGTATCCGCGTAGGGATCGGACACACCCGACATGCGATTGATCGCGCCCTCGGGCCAGCCTCGCTGCTCCCACAGCAAACCCGTGCGAGCGGCGACGAGCGCATCGTAGCCCGGGCGATCCGTATGACTGTTGTTACGGCCGTAAGCCGTGATCGAGCAGTAGAGCAGCCGCGGATTGAGCTTGTGCAGAGTGTCGTAGTCGATGCCGAGACGGTGAGTGACGCCGGCGGAGAAACTTTCGACCAACACATCCGCATGCTCGGCGAGTGAGAAGAAGCTCGCACGATCCTCGGCATCCTTCAGATCGAGCACAGCGCTGCGCTTGCCTCGCTGCCACACGCGATAGCCGAGCTGATCGCGGAACGGATCGCCGCCGGGCGGCTCGATCTTCGTGACATCCGCTCCATGATCCGCAAGCAGCATTGTCGTCATGGGACCCGCGATACCCCAAGATAGATCAAGCACGCGGATGGAATCGAGCACACCGCCCATCGAAGCGCTCAAGACGGCAGCCCGAAGGTACGTGAAGCATTTTCGCAAACCCTCTTGCGCCGCAGCTCACTGGCCTCAAACGTCGCGAGCTTCCGATCCGCTTCGTCCCACACTGAATGCAGGCGCTGCGACAAGCGCGCTTTGATCCACTGATCCGTGCAATGCACAGGCGAGTCGGCTGAGACCAGTCGCTCCGTAGCCAAGGGAACGGTAGCCATGACGTGAACCTCTTCGCGCGGCATCGGCCCGCCGCCCTGGGCGTCAATCGCCTTCCTGGCGCGATGCGCCGGTATTGTGCTCGACGCTGCCGCAACGGTCAATTAAAGTACCGCAGGTTTCGATTTGGTGAGAGCGCATGAGTATCGAGAGATTGCGCGAATGCAATCCATGACAGACTTTGATGACTGCGCGTGCGGCGCATACGCGGAAGCTTTGTGCGCTCGCTCGGCGCCGAGCTTTTCATTTCTCCTCGGAAGCGCGACGATCATCTCGTGATCGCTGGCGCGCGCAGTGGCGCCCTGTCGTTCACCGGACGTGGCGATGCCTGCCCGGTGATGTGCCCCTATTCCTCTTGCTTCTTGCGCCGGATCCAAAGACATGGAGGTTTAAAGAGTTAATTGTGGCACCGACCGGCTCAACATCCGGGCGCACACCGGTGACGACCGCAACACCCGTAGCGAAAGTGCCGAACGCATCGCGCAGCTCTCGCGCCGTGAAGAGCTGAGACGCAACGGGCCATCACGGCATACTTCGAAATCACATCACTTTGGCCGGATGAGGCTCGCGAGGCGCGCCCAACATGTCTCGGTATGACGGCGGCTGCCGGCCACTCGCCTCGGTAATACCGTACTCGCGCGCAAGCTCCGCTGTGATGAGCGTCTTACCATTGAAACGTGCGCGTCCCGGATCGGTTGCCAGCGCATAAATCACACGGCCGTTGAATTCAGGCGTCTCCGCTTGCTGAATGAATTGGCCATACTGATCCGGACGTTCCTTCATCGCGGCGGCGGTACGCTCCGTGATCTGCGGGCCGAGCCATAGCGATGCGACCGTGACGTGGTGGGGCTCGAGATCCACGCCCATGTCGGCCGCAAGCTTGTCGAGGCCGGCTTTCTGCGCGCCGTAGGCCGGCCCATGCATGTAGCAGCTTGCGCCGAACGAAGACACAAATGTAACGAGACCCGACTGCCGGCGGGTCATGAGCGGCGCGGCGAAGTAGCTGGCCACATAAGCCGAGCGTAGTCCCACATCGAGAATGCTCACAAGCTCGAGCGGCTTTTCCCAAAAGCCGCCGATATCGATCAAGCTGTCATGAATGGACGTGGCATTGTTCACGAGAATGTCGAGACGCCCTGATTCGTGTTCGACTTGCTCGAACAATGCTTTGACTTGCTCGTCCTCCGCATGATCGCACGCCACGGCAATGCCGCGGCCGCCGCGCCGGTCGATCTCGCTCGCGGTTTCGTAAATAGTTCCGGGAAGCACGGTGTCGCGCAGACGGCCCAGGCTGTTGTTTGTGGAGCGGCCGGTGACGTAGACCGTCATGCCTTTTTCGCCGAGCGCGAGCGCTATGCCTTTGCCTGCCCCGCGACTGGCGCCTGTGACGACCGCAACCTGCAAGATCCGTTCGCTCATGTGTGCTCCAGTCGTTCGCTTACGTGGGCTCGCTTTGAAGACCGGCGAGATAGAGAAACACCGGCTGCTCTCCACCGCCATGCACGGCGAGTTTTGCCCCGCTGACGTAGCGGGCGAGCGGCGATGCGAGATAGAGACAGGCAGCGGCCACGTCCGCCGGCTCCGCCAAGCGCCGCAGCGGCAGCATTTCGCTGATGCGCGCGAGGCCTTCAGGCCCCCCGTAATGGTCTTCCGCCGTCGCCACCGTACGAACGAGGCCGACGACGAGCGCGTTCACGCGAACCTTCGGCCCCCATTCGATCGCAAGACTTTCCGTCACGTGCAGGAGGCCAGCCTTCGCCGCTCCATATGCCGCCGTTCCAGGCGAAGGCCGCACGCCCGAGACGCTCCCGATGTTGACGATGCATCCGCCGGCTTCCTGCCGCTGCATCAGACGATTCGCCGCCTGAGCGCAATACAACGGCGCGAGTAGATTGAGTTGCACGATCTTCTCTGTGAAACGAGCGGAAGCCTCCGCGGCGGCCGCCGCCGGACTGCCGCCTGCATTATTCACGAGCACGTCGAGACGTCCGTGCTCGGTCGCTATGCGTTCGAATAGATCTGTCACAGATTGAGGATCGCGAACATCGCATGCGATGTAGTGCGCAGTTGCGCTCGCCCGCGCCGGCGGCTGTTCAGGCGCGGTTCGGCCGCAAATGACTACGGTGGCGTGCGCTTCGAGAAAGCTTTCGGCGATCTCCCGGCCGATGCCTTTCGAGCCCCCGGTTACCAAAACGACGGCGTCGGTAAAATCCAGAGGAGATCTGCTTGCGCGCATTCTCGCATCGTACGCAAAGGTCTGATATTTTCAATACGCAATTCGACGCCTCCTTTCGCCTTGATCATTCATTTGCGCAATATGCAAGGCTCCTCTCTGTTGGAGCGAGACGCTCCATTCAACACTTGGCAAGTGTTGGCGCGCGCTGCACGGCGCTATCCGCAGGCTGCGGCTATCGAGCACGCGCAGCGGCGCTTGAGCTTTCTCGATCTCGAGGGGGAGTGCGAACGCATGTCGCGCGCGTTCCTTGCATTGGGTCTGCGCAAAGGAGATCGCGTCGCCATCTGGGCTCCGAACAGCGTGGAGTGGATTGTTGCCGCCATCGGCGTGCAGGCAATCGGCGGCGTCCTCGTACCCGTCAATACGCGCCTCAAAGGCAAAGAAGCTGGATTTATCCTGCGGCGCAGCGGCGTGCGACTGTTGTGCACGGTGCAAGAGTTTCTCGGCGTTCGATATCGCGAGCTGATCGCCGGAGAATCGCTGCCCGCGCTGGAGCACATAGTCGATCTCATGAGTGATCCGGCGTCGGGCGCGTCGGTAACTCATCAGGAGTTAACTCGCGCGCGCGAGTATGTCGGCGCCCATGATCTCGCAGACATCCTCTTCACTTCGGGGACCACCGGCGAACCTAAGGGCGTCATGAGCTCGCATGCTCAGAACATCTGGACGTTCCGCGCCTGGTGCGCGGCCGTCGGCTTGCGGGCCGGCGATCGCTATCTCATCGTCAACCCATTCTTTCACACGTTCGGCTACAAAGCGGGATGGCTCGCGTGTCTTCTCGAGGGCGCAACCATTCTTCCGGAGTCGGTTTTCGACGCAAGTGTCGTTATGCGGCGAATCGGGGCGGATCGCATATCCGTGCTCCCCGGCCCGCCTGCGCTGTTCCAGTCGATGCTCGCGCACGAGCTCTGCGGGCGCATCGATCTGTCGTCGTTGCGATTAGCCGTTACGGGGGCGGCGAGCGTTCCACCGATCCTGATCCAGAGAATGCGCAAGACGCTAGGGTTTCAAACGGTGTTGACAGGCTACGGACTCACGGAATCTACCGGCGTCGTCACGATCTGCCGTCATGGCGACAGTGACGAAAAAGTTGCGCTGACCTGCGGCGCACCGATACCCGGCATCGAAGTGAAATGCGTCGACGATCACGGGCAGAGCGTGCTTGCGGGAGAGCCTGGTGAAGTGCTCGTGCGTGGACCCAATGTCATGCAAGGCTACTTCCAGGACGAGCGCGCCACAGCGGAAGCTATAGACACGGACGGTTGGCTTCACACGGGCGATATCGGCGTACTCGATGCCGAAGGTTATCTGCGCATCACCGATCGCAAAAAGGATTTGTTCATCGTCGGCGGCTTTAACTGCTACCCCGCGGAGATCGAGAAGATTCTCAGCGCGCATCCCGCTGTCGCGCAAGTTGCCGTGATCGGCGTGCCGGACGTGCGCCTGGGCGAAGTGGCGGAGGCCTTCATCGTGCCGCGCGCGGGGGCGCAAACCGATGCGGCTTCGATCATCGCTTGGTGCCGAGACAATATGGCGAACTACAAGGTGCCGCGCCGGGTGCGATTCCTCAGTACCCTGCCCAGCACGGCTTCCGGAAAGGTTCAGAAGTTCGAGTTGCGCGCGCAAGTCAATGCGGCCGCGCCGCTGCCCGAAGTCTAAGCCTCGAAGTGGATAGAAGCTCCCCCGACGCCTTCGAGATCGAGGCGGAAGCTGTCGCCGGCGCGCGCGGGCTCCAGAGGAACCAAAGAGCCCGACAAAATCACTTCGCCCGCATCCAGAGTGACGCCGTAACATCCCAAAGTATTTGCCAGCCACGCGACGGACGCCAGCGGCGACCCTTGCACCGCGGATCCCAAGCCTTCGCTGAGCGGCCGGTCATTTTTCCAAACGCGCACGCGCAACGCCGCGAGATCGTGAGCGCGTGGATCTCTCCGCGCGCTTCCGAGCACGAACACACCGCATGAAGCGTTATCCGCAATGGTATCGATGATGCCGATGTCCCAGCCTGTGATGCGAGAGTCGACGATCTCAAAGCACGGCGCGATGAGCTCGGTGGCGTCGAGCACCTGCGCCGGTGTGACGCCGGGACCTCGCAGCGCTCTTTTGAGGATCAGAGCGATCTCCGCTTCGGCGCGAGGTTGAATCATTCGCTCGCCGATGCGAACCGTATCGCCATCGGCTATCCACATGGCATTCGTGAGAAAGCCGAAATCCGGCTGATGCACGCCGAGCATGTCTTGCACGGCTTTGCTGGTGACGCCGATCTTTTTACCGACAACTTTCTCACCGTCGCGTAAGCGATGCGCGAGCAAGCCGAGAGAAATGGCGTAAGCATCATCCATTTCGAGGCTAAGCCCCCGCGTTCGTAAGGGCGGCACCGTGTAGCGGCCGACGAGCGCCCTGTGCAACTCGTTCGCCAATTCCGCATGTAGCGCGGCGCGCGCTCCCTGAAGAGGTGTGGCACTCATCGCTTCAGAAAGTCCACGACGTAACGGTTGAATTCGTCTGCATGTTCAACCATGGCCCAGTGGCCGCAGCGCGCGAACATGACGAAGCGGCTATTCGGGCAAGCACGCAGGATTTTCTCATAGCCGCCAAGCGGCATAAGCTGATCATCCATGCCCCAGAAGCCGAGCACCGGGCAGACAATCCGCGCGAGATTCGCGGTGAGATCGGGAATTCTCATGCGCCCGAGCACATCTTTGGGCTGAGTTTGCAGAATGTTGAAGCGCTCATCGACCAGCTCATCCGTGATGACTGCAGGATCGGCAACCAACAGCTCGAGCGCGCACTTGAGACCCGCGCGATCGAACCCTGCACTCATGAAGCTTGAGACGAGTTGCTGCATGCCGGGCATCGCGAAGTAAGCTTCGCGCGATTCGATGCCGCCCGGCGCTATCAGCACGAGTTTGTCCACGCGGCGCGGCTCATCGATCGCGGTCTTGAGGGCGATGGCGCCGCCCAATGAGTTGCCGATCAGCGCGCAACGCTCAATGCCGAGCGCATTCAGAAAATCGCGCAGAGCGGTACAGAACAAATCCAGCGTGTAATCGATGCCGCTCGGCTTCGAGGAATAGCCGAAGCCGATCATATCCGGCAGCAGCACGCGCAAGCCCGCGCCCGCGAGTGCCGGAGCGTTCTGCTTGAAATTGCTGTAAGCACTCGCACCGGGGCCGCTGCCGTGAAGAAGCACCACGGGAAAGCCGCTGCCGCTCTCGAGATAATGAAGCTCATAACCCGAGGGCAACGCCAGCCGCTCGCCAAACGGAGGCCGCATCGCCACGCGGATTTCCGATGAATGCGTCTCAGGCACGAAGCACCTCGTGAGGCATTGCGCGGCAGAACGGCATGGATGGGTCGGCCGGTTACCGCAAATTGACTGTGCTAACGATTATATTTGTCGTTATGCGTAAAGAGAAGGCCGCTTCGGTACGAATTTGTTTACCGTGAATAGCACGCTCGCTATAGTGCTCTTAGGTCCTTTTGAGGCCGCCGCACGGCCCGAGGAAACTCTCCCCATGGCCAACGTCGCTTCGCTGCCCGCCGCCGTCGTGTCGCCGGAATCGCTGCTCGACACCGCGCGCGCCATGATTCCTTCGCTCAAGGCGCGCTCCGCCGACGCCGCGGCGCAAAGGCGTCTGCCCCCGCAAACGCTCAGAGAAATGCAGGATGCCGGTTTTTTCCGAGTTTTCCAGCCACGCCGCTGGGGCGGATATGAGATGGATCCGCGCGCATTCTTCGATATTCAAATGGCGCTCGCGGAAGGATGCATGTCCACGGCTTGGGTCTACGGTGTCGTTGGCGTTCATCCATTCCAGCTCGCACTCTTCGACGGGCGCGCACAAGAAGACGTCTGGGGAAAGAACGACGCGACGCTCATTTCCTCTTCGTATCAACCCATCGGCAAAGTGGAGCGCGTGGACGGCGGGTTCCTGCTCTCCGGGCGCTGGGGCTTCTCGAGCGGTTGCGATTATTGCGATTGGACTTTCCTCGGCGCTCTCGTGCCACCCGAGGAGCCGGGCGGCGCACCGGATATGAGAACGTTTCTGCTGCCGCGGCGCGATTACAAGATTATCGAAGACTGGAATGTCTTTGGCCTGCAAGCCACCGGCAGCCACGGCATTCTCGTGGAGCGAGCGTTCGTGCCGGAATATCGCACCCATCGCGCCGTCGACGGCTTCGCGGGCACCAATCCCGGCCGAGCGATGAACGGCGGCATACTCTATAAATTGCCCTGGGCGCAGGTGTTCGTGCGCGCTGTGTCCAGCGCGGCCATCGGCGCTCTTCAAGGTGCACTCGATGCCTATGCAAGCATCGCTGCGCGGCGAGTCTCAACGAACACGGGCAAAGCCACCAAGCTCGATCAACACGCGCTGAACGCGGCCGCGCGAACACAGTGCGCGGTGCTCGAAATGAGAACCGTGCTCCAGCGCAATTTCGCCGAGATGATGGCTTGCGTGCAGGCGGGCCAGGATATCCCCATGCCCGAGCGCGTTCGCTATCGCTACGAATCCGCACAGGTCGCACGGCGCTGCGCGGATCTTTGCGATGAGCTGATGCCGTTGCTCGGCGGCCGCGCCATCTATATGGACAGTCCCGTGGTGCGCTTCTGGCTCGATATCAACGCCGCGCGCGCACACGTAGCTAACGACCCGGCTATTATCGGCACGTCGCTCGGCGCGATGTACTTGGGCGAGCCCGTGCAGGAATTCTTCGTCTAACTTCGATCAAACCCCACGGCCAATCAACGCCCGCGACGTTTGGGCGTGATCTTCGCGACTCGATAGTCGTACTTCAGCGTTTTGACGGCGATGGAGGTTTCCACATGGCGTACGCCCGGTAACGCGAGAATACGGTTGTTCGCAACCTCCACGATATCCTCAAGCGCCGCAAACAGACCGATGGCCAGAATATCGTAGCGACCGAGCATCACAATCACACAGCGAATCTCAGGCATCGCCGCGACCTGCCGGCTCACCGACTTAAGCTCGCCGTGCCCGGCTTGAATTCCGATCAGCACCACCTTCGGCGCGCCGGTGAACGCGACATTGGTCACCGCGGTCATGCGAATGCAATTGGCCTGCTCCAACCGCTTCACGCGCCCGCGAATCGTGCCTTCGGTGACCCCGAGCTGAGTGGCGATTTGACGATTGCTCACTCGCGCATCGCGCGTGAGCAGCGCAATGATGCGGTGATCGAGCTCGTCCAAAGTTATAGGATCGGGCATTACAAAGCCGTTGTGAGGTCGAATTCGAACTTGATGACATCGGCGGCGATGCCGGCCGAGAGGCTGCGGATGCCGCGAACGCGCGCCACGTCTTTCATCAGAAAAACCTGCAGCTCATCGAGATCATGCAAGGCCACGAGAATTTCGATGTCGCGCGCGCCGGTGACGAGATGCACGGCAAACACTTCAGGAAGCTTGGCGAGATCCTTGGCCACGTCTTCCGCCCGCCGGCCCTGAACTTCGATTCCCACGGCGAGCAGC
>Ga0307515_10012654_pt1 | contig 15850 bp, 3 predicted proteins | sample 17_EM_MG_FD_194513 | JGI IMG/M metagenome (GOLD analysis project Ga0307515, IMG submission 194513) | Populus trichocarpa ectomycorrhiza microbial communities from riparian zone in the Pacific Northwest, United States - 17_EM | ecosystem: Host-associated > Plants > Roots > Unclassified | place... | reverse complement strand
CAATCCGCGCCCTAAGCGTAGCAGAGGCCCCCTATTTTAACATTATCCGGCAACCTAGGTATCTAGTTATAGGGATTGGGCCCCCTATTAAATACTAGATTGTCCTCCTACACCTCACGAATAGGTGTAAGGGCCTAGGTTTGGGCCCTAGGGCAAAAGCGATACTAAGTTATATACACCCCGTTGTAGAAACCCTTTAATGGAGGAATAGATAAGAGACCTTAGTATGCAGGCCCGGGCGGAACGCAAGTGTTATCTATTAGGAGATATTTACAGGAGACTTAGAAAAGGAGCTAGGGATAGGCATATGACTTAGATAAGCAATATATAAATATGGCAAAGATAGTTTAAATGGCAGATGGGGCAAGATAGGTATTTAGACACTCCTGTGTAAAGGGAGTCTCAAAGCAGCAACCTAACAGTATTTTTCCTCCCGTTAATGTAGTATGGATGTTATCTGGAATATTACCTCTTACGTCTCCCCTGGGGGTTTTTTGTACACTTAAAAATGGGGTTTTTCTCAGTAAGGAGGTTTTTCCCATAGGAATTAGTCTGTGTGGACCCATTAGGGGGACCAGGTCGGACGGTAAATTGAATCTTATATATATCCAAACAGCATTAACTAAAACTCCTTAAGTAGTATCCCATAACCCTTAAGTACCTATAAGTATACTATCCCTAAATTGCTAGCTACTAAGTGGGCATTTATAGATAGAGAACCCGACTTTAAAGATAACGACAGTGACACAGAGGCGTAAACTAGTTGCGAAAGTGACTTTAGTAATAAGGATTAAGAATTAGACGGAGAGATATTATGCGGTAGAGAAAATGGTTTTAGTACTAAAGATTAAGAAATAGGGGTAGATAGTAATAAAAAGGTGTTAAGCGATAAGGCTATATAGGCGACGGTTAAATACGGTGGCCTTAACTTTATAGTCTTAAATTTATAAGTAAAGGATAAAAATATAAAGAAGAGTTTTAATAAAAGCTGGTAAAAGGGTTAAAACTTTAGCCTCTCTTTATTTAGCCTATCGCGAAATAAAATAATATTTTACTATTTCCACTAAAGTCTCTACCTACTTAACTTATAGCGAGCTATAAAGCATTTATAATAATCTATGCTTTTACTCAGATAAATTCATTTACTATCTTAAAAGCGATAATAGAAGGTAAATCTATGCTAATAACCTAGGATTTTTTGAATTTCTTATAGACCTAAGACATACGCTATATTAGCAACTATTAGTCGTGTTTAAGACTACGGTACTTATAGATTTATATCTTAAGGATATAAACATGTTTTTTTATAGTGTTTTCTTTTTATTTAAATCATTTCTCTACTTATAGTACCTAGCGGTTGTTTATCTATTCTAATATAGTAGGGAGGGGTAGTTAGGTTACGCGAGGGGGCTTAGACTTATAGCTACGCTTATAGGGCTGTTTATATAGGAACTTCTCCAAGTATATATAAGGGGGGTGTAAGTCGTTGCAAAGTCCATATATATAGGAACTTCTTTAATGTTTCTAGATCTTAGACTTATATATTTCCTTTTTTTATAGTTCTGGTATTTTCCTAATATTTACTTCCTATTTATATACTAGGCGTTAATAGAGGGCGCTAGGTCAGATCACCCTGCTCACATAATTACTTTGCTTACACGATCACTCTACTCGCACGATTGCCTAGCTCGCACGATCACCTAGTTTACACGATCACCTAGTTCGCACGATCACCTAGTTCGCACGATCACCTAGTTCGCACGATTACCTAGTTCGCACGATCACCTAGTTCGCACAATCACCTAGTTCGCACGATCACCCAGCTCGCACGATTACCCAGCTCGCACAATCGCCCAGTTCGCACGATCGCCCAGCTCGCACGATCACCTAGCTCGCAGGATTACCTAGCTCCTATAAGCACCATGCTCGCACGGTTACCTAGCTCGCACGATCACCTAGCTCGTAGGATCGCCTAGCTCCCACGAGCATCCAGCTCGCACGATTACCCAGTTCGCACGATCGCCCAGCTCGCATGATCACCTAGCTTATAGGATTGCTCAGCTCCCACGAGTACTATGCTCGCACGATTACCTAGCTCGTAGAATCGGCCAGTTCCTACGAGCATCTAGCTCGCATGATTAAAGCCGAAGTTATTAAACCCATTAATACCCAGTTTGCACGCTAGGTATTAATTAAAGGGCGCTAGGTTAGACTACCCTACTTATATAATTACCTACCTTGTAGGATCCCCTAGCTCCTACAACCTCCTAGCTTATAGGACTAAAGCTATAGCTACTAAATCCGTTAAGATCCTGGCTGCACGTTTAGAGGGCGCTACGCCTAACTACTTAGCTCGCTCTTTTTATAGAATTCCTTAATTAATTAATAGTGCCTTAAGGAAATCGTTACGGAGGAAGTAAGGAATAATAGTTAGAGTAGTGGAATATGGATATAGGAGCATTCGTAAGCGCGCATTAAATTTATCCTCTAACAGCTAGCACTATTTAATTTTAATTTAACAAACTGCGCCAAATATATAGTGCTTTTTAACTCTAAGACTAAAGATAAACTATAACCAGATCCTTATTACTACTACCCCTCTTATTTACGGCTCCGGGTATTAGTGTTATAGCTACCTTTCCTAACGAAACTTATATTCGCACTCGAAACAATAAAGGTGCGTATATTTGTAAACTTTAATAGGTCCTTTAACAGGTCCTTTAATAGGTCCTTTAATAGGTCCGTGTCTAGCTCGATATTAACACTCTTTTACTATTAGCAGTGCTATATAAATATAAGTAGGTATACTTATATAGTACTAAGTTTTTATATCTAATATATCTAACTCTTTATATGGTATATTTATAAGGCACCAAGTTATTATATCCAACTCTATATTTAGCTCTTTTTCTATTTCCACTAGATATTTCTTATAGGCTTCGTATTTACACATATACGTTATTCCACGTTTTAGCAAACTATCTCCGTAGTAATACTAGCAACAATTACAATAAGCTTAATAATTAAAATGGCCAGACTTACACAATATTAGACTAGATAGCTAGATATAGGAGACTAAGAGTAGCTGGCCTCTATAACTTCCGTTATAGGAAATCTATATAGCTTATATTAGCACCACCAAAACAGCGATAGTAGTTGAGGCCTATATATTACACTATGCGCACTTTAAATGCTTACAATTAGGGCACCTTTCCCCAAGTCTAGCTCCGTTATAACATTGCTATACCTTCTATTAGGCCTTTTAATATTATTATAGAAGGATATATACGCAAATCCAACGTTGCTGCGGTGACTAAAATTGTTATTATAGGGCCTATGGAATTATCTAATAGCAAAACTTACAATGCGTGGTTTATACCTTTTAGATTTAACGAGTGTGTTTTCTTCCTGGTTAGATACAGTACTAAGATCAAGCTTTTCGAGTTGCTTTAATAGTTGCGTGTAATTTTCTATACTAGATATTCTTTGCTAGGATTAAGAATAGGAAGGCTAAAAGTCTGGAATTTATAGGTAGATATATGGGGCAGCCTAAAAGGCAGAAAGTCTCGGCATATTATATAAGCTCTTATTCAGCGGGCCGTATATTATTTTATAGCTACCGACGCAGAGATCTATAAGGCGTACTATGCTATCTATAAGGCGTATATGCTATTTATAAGGCGTATATACTATCTATAAGGCGTATATACTAGCTTCTAACCCCCTCCGTTCCGTCTATATTATCCGCCGCTATCTACATTTCGTAGTATAATCCACGTCGGTTAAGTAACTTAGTATAACTTCTCCTTTCTTTTATCTCTCTATTTTCTAAGAAAATAATATTATTAACACCCTTAACTATGCTAAGACGATAAGCAATAGTTAAAATTATTTAACCTTTTCCCTAACTTTTAAGCGATTCGCGAATTAATTTCTCTATTATATTATCTATAGTAGATATAGCTTCGTCAAGAAGCAAAATCTTTGAATTTTTAAAAAAGGCCCTCGCGATGGCAATGCGTTAACGCTCACCGCCCGAGAATTTAATACCTCCTTCCCTAACCACTATATTGTATCTAGCATTATAACGTATAATCTATTTATATATAGAAGCGGCTTTATAGCCTTTTATAATTTTAACATTATTAGCACGGAGCCCGTACGATATAATTTCCCTAATTAACTTATTTGGTATTTTAAGGTTTTAGGGTATAACTATAATATTTTCTTACAGACTTCTTAGTGTGACATCGCTGATATTTTAGCTATTAATTTTAATGCTCCCTTTACTAGGGTTAATAAACCGCTTTAGGAGATTAAGAAGTGTAGACTTGCCGCTCCTAGTTAGTCTAATAAGCGTAATAGTTTTTCCGCCCTTAACTATAAAACTAATCTTCTTTACTACTGGCTCGTTGGCGTAAAAAAATAAGACGTTATTAAATTTAACGCGACCAGCGGTAACCTTAAGGTATATTACTCCTTCTTTATTAATAATAGATGGCTTAGTTTAAAGAAGTTTGGAAAAGCGTTCTCCTATACTAAGGCAGCCTATTAGTATATCGTACGTTTATATAAGATAGCCTATAAACGCAAATGTATTTAGCTAGAAACCAATTAAAATAAATAAGCCGCCTATACTTGCGGTATCCTACATAAGGTAAAGAAGTAAGACTAGCACTAAGATTGCTAGGCTAATTGCTTTTAATCCCTCCCCTAATAGACTAGCAAAAAGTTATAAACACTTTATCTATAATCCTAGTTTGTTGCTATCTATTAATATAGAGGAATATCCGCGCCACTCTTAATCTTAATAATTGGCTGTTTTTACCAGATCCTAGTATATAACTATATTATACTTAATCTAGCCCTCCTTACACCTATTTATACTATAGTCTTAATATATTTAAAAAAGCTTAGGATTTTTAACGAGCTCAGTCTAGATATAAATGACGATTACGTCTATTATAATAAGTCTAATATATGCATTAATAAAGTGCGAGAAATAAACCACAAAGGTAATAATATTAATTGTAGAAGGTATTAAATTGAGGATTAGACTCTCTATAAGATAGATATACTATTCTCCTAAGAGTATAACCTCTAAGACTTCCCTAGAGCTGTTATTGCTATAGAAGTCTAGTAAGAGTATTATAACGTGTCTTAAGGCGTGCTCTTTTAGGTTACGCATTAAACATTCTATAACGTGCCCCTTTATATATAAGTTAAACCGGTTTAGAATAAAGGTAAGTAGCGCTATTACCTATAAGACAAATTCTCGAACAGGAATAGAACCTTTAGCGGTTAGTTAATACTACTTAGAAAGGATAAGAATATAGACTAGATTTATCTATAGTAGCATCTATAAGTGCACCCGTTTGTATTAATGGCAATATCGCCAATAGCCTAGCTAAGATTTGTAGGATACCTACTAGGCAAAGCAACGACCATATTTTTAAGTCCTTTGGCTACAGGTATAGTATAACTACTAAGAGATCCTCTATACAATCCCGCCAGCTTTTAATATCACTAGCTTAAGGCTATTTAAGTAGCGGTTCCGCTTTGCTTACTAGGTAAGATATTTTATATAGGATAGAGAGCCCAACCAATAGAAATATCCTTAGAATTGGTATTATAAGGCGCACAACTTAATAGACGTTAATTAATTAGCTAACGGCGAGGATGATAAAACGGGCGACTTTAAGGATATAGGTAATTAGGTAAGAGCCAAAATAAAAATGCCTTAAGTGAATTAATTTAAGTTAAAAAAGGATCTAAATAGTACTCTATATAAGTATTAAACTTTCTATAAAGACCTAAACGTCTAGTTAGTATAGAACTATAATTCCATATAGGGACGTTATATATATACGTGTAGAGTAATTTGCTGGTATATAGCCTAGAGAATACCTTCTATACCCTAGCCATTATTAGATATGCTTATAGTTGTAAAATTTAGACACTTATATAGCTGGCTATAATTCCTACTACCATCTACGATATATAAGTTGGCCGCTTCCTATATACAACTAGTAACAACTACGATCTTATAGATTACACGGTATAGGAGAGGAAAGAAATAACTAGAAGGACGGAATAGATATAGTTAACAGTCTTAAATAGCTATATAATTTGTAGTTTTATAGAATAAGATATATTTACTATAATAATTTTTAAGTAAGATAGCCTGCCAGACCTTTTGCACCTAATCTCCCCTAAATAGCTAAAGAACTAAAAATGAGGTAGAATCGTTACTAAAACCTAACATTGAATTAGGGCCTAGATACTGGACAAGAATATATATAGAGCAAAATTATCTAACGGATAGGGACTAGGATAATAGTAACTCTTAGTTAGTATCTAGTAGAGCGTAAGCGTATATAGCAGATTCTATATACGTTAGGGGAGTTTAGATAAGGCGGATAGAGGAGGGCTATATAGCAAACTAGTATTAAGTAGTATTAATCTAACGCTTTAGAATAGAATCCCCCTTCCACTAAATACCCGCTTTATATTAGTTCTTTACCCGCCTTATATATCCTTATCCCGGCTATTTATTATTTATTCCCTCTCTTTATAGGGTCCTAAGGCAGCTTATATAGTATTTCGGGTTTAATACTTAATTAGTTTATAGGATCCTAAGGCCTATCTAGTGTCTTAGGTTAACTGTTTAATTAACTTGCCTTTTATTGCGCTAAAACTTAAATAAGTATTTATATTAACTATTTATAACTAAAACTAACTAGATGGAATTATGCCCTAGGATTATACCCTAGGGAAATTGCTCTTAATAGCCTGTAATATACGCCACTGAAAAACCTTATTATATATTGGGGACATATTCGCTTTCTATAGCCCGTCCGCTATATAAGTTTAAACCTCCTTCTAGATAGGTAGAGGAACCTATATCTAAGAATTATAGGTTTTAATAAGATCCTTAGCTTCCTTACGTAATAAGTACTGCCTAGCGTTAACTAATACTTTATAGTGCGCACAATATATAGCTTACTAAGAAGTATTTCCATTTGTTATCTATATATCCTACAGCGGTACATGCGTCTTAGCTAGACTTATAAGACATAGTGGCGTTAAAACGGAAGATTAGGACGATGTAATATAACTTAAGTAGGGTTATAAGACAAAGACCTAATCGTTCCGACTAATTATATTGCTCTAACTAATCTAACCATTCTAACTATTCTAACTATTCTAACCATTCTAACCGTTCTAACCGTTCTAACCGGCACAACCTGTTTACTATCCCCGGACGCCACTAATAAAGCCTTAAATTAGTATGAAAATCCCGCCCCTAGCAACTTTCGCCTTAATACGCCTTCCTGTATCCCTAATGCTTATAGATAAGGGAGAACTAAGCTGCATAAGTTAAGATGCTAATTATAGCCCTATGACAATATAAGCGTTAAATTTGGCTCGATTAATTGGCTAGTTTTTATTAATAACGGTTAGACGCGAATTTACGGTTAAGGGATAAGTGCGGTTTTATAAAATGCTCTTAATTAATTACAAACGCTATAAACACTACGATAGATGCTACCCTAGCTTAAGTGCGGCGCAAAGAGGCGGATACTTAAACGGCTTTAGATATTGGGGTTTCTATCTCTAATCCTATTACTTTTCTGCAATTTATAATTTTAAAAACCTATATATTCCGATAAAGATATTACCGTAAACACTATAACGCACACCCACTACCTTATATTAGAGGATTTCTTTAGAGGTTAGATGATTTACTTATTAAGAAGTAATAATCCGTCTAAGAGAAGATAAGGAGAATTAAACTTACTATAGCTAGAAAAAAGCTAATAATTGCACTAAGTATAATTATCCGCGATGCTTTATCTGACTAGATTTGTTTTACTATAACCCAAAAAGATGCATTATAGCCTAGATGCGTGCGCCACTCCCACTTTATAATAAGTTGGGCTGCAGTAAATGGAACCTATACTAAGACGCTTCCTAAAGCTGTTAAAACGCGTACTAAAAGTCGGCTTAATATTAAGAATGATAGCACTATACCAGAAGGCTAGAGTAGGGAAGGGAATAAAATAGCGATAATAAGTACCTGGCGTACTAGGTGGGGGCTCTAATAGTATTACTTATAGGAGTTCCATAGACTTATAACCTAGTTCCCTATTAGTGGATTTCTTTAATATAGTGGTCTTATAAACCTAGATAACCAATATAAGTAATAATAGAGACTCCAGTAACTAAGTTATTGGCTATAATAAGTCTTAGGGCGGGTAGACTTTCCAAAGCTTTTTGTACTACTAAATAAGAAGCCTAATAATAAGTTTAGGAAAAATAAAAAGGAGGAGCACCTAAAGTAAAAGATGCTCCTAGAAGTGGCTTAGCTTATAGTACCAATAAAGTATAATATAGAATAGTATAAAGCAATAAAAGAACTATGTATAGAAATACGTAGCGTAGGCAAACTAATAATTGTGCATTTTTGTAACCGAAACAACTAAGAGTGGTAAAGGGAGAAGGCAACTATATCTTCGCCCTAGTCAACCTACCGCCCTTATATCTGTGCTGGCGATACCAGAACTTATAGGGAAGTGGCCTTAAATATCCTATTACGACTTATAGAAGAACTAGTGCGATATTAGAAATGCTTTTCTAAGGGGTTATATACTATCTCCTAAGGTAAATAAAGTTAGTATAAGACTATAAATGTGTTAGGGTAGGCGGGACGGGCTGACTTTAGGGGGCTAGGGGAGGCGTTTTACGCGGTAACCACTAAATCCTAGACATAGCGCACCGCGACTACCAAATTATAAACGCCTCCGCACTATAACTACCAAATTATAGACGCCTTTATACCGCGACCACTAAATTATAAATATGCTAAAAATTAGAGCGGCCACTTATGGCCAACGTGGTAATTACCACCTCTTTTAGCTAAGTATATTTAAATCTAAATCCATAGCTTCAATATAGTCGTTATCCCTTAATTAAAGATTAAATAAGCTAGCAATTATAAATAAGGATTAAAATCTATAAGTAAGTATTAAAGTAATACTAAGTTATAACTAAATCCGGTGCCTAGAATAAAACTTTATAACGTCTAGAAAATACTAATCAATACTAGTTAGAGACATAGTTGGATAGCTACTATTAAGTAGGAAAGGTTATATAAAAACGAGCCGCCGCCTTACTCCTAAGTAGTTAACTTAAAAGAGACAATTTATATTAAAGGTAAGTGATCCTAAGAACGGGGACTATTCCTCTAAATATATTAGTATATAACGAGTCCCGCTTAACCTCTAATCCTTCTTATAAGTTAGGCGTAAGGCTAAGTTCTATTAATAGTTGCCTTATACATATAAGAGCTGTCCGCCTCTTTAAGTGCACTATTAGGCTAACTTACGTTTTAAGTATATATATACGGAGTAGACGCAATAATAGATTTAGTGCTTTTCAGTTATTAAGCCTCCGTTATACCAATACCCTAGATTAACTAGACACACTAAAACTAAAACGAGGTTAGTAATATATATATGGCTAGGTAATTACGGAATACTAAGCTAATTACTAGAAAATGCTATTCTAAACGGTAATAAATAATTCCGCCGCAAATGTTTTCTAGCAGTTAGATATAATACGCTAGGTAGTTATACACCTAATATATAGTAATAAGAACTAAGAGTATATTACTAAATATATAATATATAGGGAGCGCCTTATAGTTAGACAAATAAAAGCTTTATTAGGGTATAGGTTGTTTCTTAATTAAATTTTGCTCTTATTTACGTGTTTAGTTTTCCGGTTCTCTTAGCATTAGTAAGGCAACTAGCCCTAAATTTAAATCACGTTATATAAAGGTTAAGATTTTCTCTAAGTTAAAGATATAAGCTCCCTTGCCCTTAAAGTCTATAAACACTAAGAGGAGTGGTTACTAGACCTATCTAATAAGAACTCTACCCGTCTTGTCTTGCAGCTTCTGCGAGATTAAGGTATTATAGTCCTTAAAGGTGCAACTAATGCTATTTTAAAGTGGCCGCAAATTAATAAGAATAAGGTTATGCCAGTTTTCTTTCCTTTAAGGAAAAAAAGCTTTGCTTACTAATACCTTTAAAGTTTATAAATGCCCTTATTAGTTTTACTAGGGACAGTAGTTTTTAAGTCTTATATATTAAAGAACACAATTTCCCTTAATATGCTATGCTTATAATTAGATAATTAGCGGATTAGAAACAGCTAGCTAATAATAACAATATTATTACTATTGGTTACTATTATCTTAGAGGAGACACTAATTAGAGATGGATTGTATAGTACGACCCAGCCCTTTAAAAAGAAGAGACTAATAAAATATCCATTATTAAAGCATACGGAGGGGATATATAAGTAATTACGCCCACCGATTAAGCCAGCTCTTATTAAAATTAGTATTATTTATAATAGGTAGCTAAGATAATTAAGTCTAACTCCTACTATTAGAGAAGGGAAAGTAATAATTATTTATTATATATAGAATAGGAATAAGCCCACTTAATAGATAGTAAGACGCAACTAGTTTATGTTATTTAAGATATATTTTATCTAATCTCTTTACTAAGAGTCCTAAAGCTATACCTATTAACCCTAGCCTACTCTAAATATAATATCTATAAAGGGAACGTTAGCGGGGCAAGGTTCCATACTAAATTTAAAAATCCCCTTACTATAACCCCCTAGTTTACCTGCCGGAAACTCTATATATAAAGCTATATATCCAAAATCCCCTTTAGCACTATTTCTACTAAACCTAACCGTATTAGCACTTAGTAACCCTAACTTAAAGTCCCTTCTAGCTTTAGGTTTAATAGAAAAATTAGTATATAGATCTATAGTAAATCTAAAACCCTTTTTAGCAGCACTTGGTGCTATAAAGAACTTAAACACCCTTTTACCTTCTTATGCTTTAGGTTTAATTGCATATAGCGCAGTGCTTAGTACTATAGTGAATTCAAAGTCTCCTTCTGTAAAAGACGTTGGGATAGGCATCTAAGTGCTGTCTTCGGCTTTTAAAGTTAAGGGGCCCATTTCAGCGCTTGGAGAAATGGATTCTCCTTAGCCACCGCTATTAAGGCTAGGTTTTGGCGAGTTTGTATAAAGCGTATAAATAGTAAAGTCTTCCGTTTGTTTTATTTAACTACTAGCCTCCGTTGGTTATAAGTCTATATCTCCATAAGTATTTCTAAAATAATATAATCTTGCGACGTACTCTTCTTAATATACGTTATAAATAGTGTAAATATTTAAGTCCGCGATAAAGCTTTCATACTATAAGCTTTCCGCTTATATTAAAGAAGACTAATAGGAGAGTTAAATTAGTAGCTATACGGCAGACACGTATCCTAGTTAAGATAACACCTTAAAATCTTATGCCTAAACCCCTCTAAAGTTTTAATATGCTTATGATATAAATCTAGACGCTAGTAATTTCTATTATAATCTTTAATAGGATAATCCTACTCTCCTTTTAACTTTGGGGATCGAAAATGTCTAGCTCCTATATAATGCTTAAGGGCGAGAATATAACCGGTGACGGCTTTAATAAAGGCGGCTTCGTCTACTTATATTATAGGCGATAGCCTAAACATCTCCTTTAAAACACTAACTCGTGCAGCGAGATCTTCGTATAATATAAATGAACGGTATTGTGGGTCGGCATCTTTTCTCTTTAACGGACATCGGCGTTTAGCATGTCGGGGGTGAGGTAAAGATGTTTTTACGGATGCATTTATCGTATAAATTAGTTTTTTTATAAATATTAGTGTATATACCGTCTATAGCGTACGAAGAGCTACTTACCGCTATCCCATTCAAAAGCTATCGGATATGTTTGACGGACGGGCGGTTGGCAGAACGTTATGAGTACACATGCCGAGGTTTAGAGTACCTCCCCACTGCGTGCACGGTCCTACTCAATGCACGGTTTTCCTCACTAAAATTTGCTCAAATACCCCTTTTTAGACTACCTATTACTTAACAACCTTTTAGTAGAATTTTATAAAAATTTTAATATAGCTTATTAAATACTATGTTTATACTTTTATATAAAAAAAACTTTAAAAACTTTAAAATATTTATACTAAAAATAAAGCTAAAAAAGCTCTTTTTTAAGATAAATTAAAATTATTAATAATAATATTAGTAGGCCTGTTATATAGCTATATTATATATAAATGTATAGCAATTATATAAATAAAGCTTTTTTATATCTATTAAGCTTAATAGTTATGTTTTTATATAAATTATAATAAGATTTAATATAATTCGAATTTATATATTTATATTATAAATAAAGTTTTAAAGTTATAATTTAAAGTCATAATATATTTTACAATAACTATAATTAGTTATTAAAAATATAATATGGCTTATTATTATATTTAATAGAATATTTTAATTTTTCTACTATAGAGAAAAGTAAGGTTTTTTAGTTTAAGCTATAATATATAATATTTTTATATTTTTATATCATAAAAAGCTTAAGTTACTATACGATAAACTATATTTCAATTTTTATATTAATGGCTTTTATAGTTATTTAGTTATAAGCATTTAAAAAATGCTATATTTTATATAACGGTTCGTCTACATAGCTACTATTGAGGCGTCGTCGGTCACGGATCAACGTTGCCCTAACGTTGCCCCGACGACCGAACATGTATATAGTCGTCTACCGCGCCCCTTTCTTTAAGCCCTTACCTTAGTCTATTCATAATATAGCCCCTTATTATTGCTTAATCTATCGGACCGCTCTTACAGGAAGCTAGCCGTGACATTTTAGTATATTTTAATACTATATATAAGCCGGTTGCGTATATAAGCCGATTAAGTTTTTTATTATATTTTTTGTTATAAAATCGTAGTTTTAGTATTTAATAAGCTATATTTAAATTTTTATAAAATTCTATTAAAAGGCTATTAAGTTATAGGTGGTACGAAAAGGTATATTTGGGTATATTTTGGTAAGGAAAACCGTGCATTAAGTGGGACCGTACACGGAACGGGGAGAACCTCTACCCAGCCTACGTCCGAGGTCTTACCGTCCAGGGGCCGTTCCAAAGCAAGTTTCGTTCGGGCCGGACATACACAATGACTATCATTTATTGCTAGGTTTGGAACACATCAAATGCTTTATTAAAGATAGTTTGGTTTCTCCACCCTAAATACTTATTTACAGTACATTTACGAAGAAGAGAGTTGTATATAACCTTTGCCAGCAATGCGCAGCCCCCTTCACGTTTATTAAATTATTTCCTCCTTTGCCTTCTTATGCATATTCGAGTAAGCCTCTTAGTTTGATATGTATTTGCAGTCACTTAGAAGAAATTCTTATATAAGCTTTTTAGGCCTCTATATAGACCTACAGAGGCGCACCATAGTTTTTATTAAGCCTATATTTACTATAACAGAAAATTAGTTATATATTAATGGCTTAAGTATTTGCTCTTATATTGCGACAACGTTTACTAGATATCTTTTTTGCGTCTCCTAGTATTTTATACACTAAGCTCTTATGGTGTAGCGGAGATAAATACACTTATAGTGAACCTAGGTATAATTATATATTACTAGTAGCAAATAGAAGGGAATGGATATTAAAGGATATTAAATAACAGCAATAAATTTAAGCATTTTATTCTTAAATAAAAAGGATTACTAATTAAAAGAGTGTATATCGCTTTAAGCGTTAAAAAAGCAGGGTACCTAAGATCCCCGTTACTACTAAAGAGTGCTAGGAATTGATAAAGTATTTACGCAGGAGCTTATATTATGTAATAATATATAGGGCCCTCTAGATAAACACTAGATAAGTAATAAGTATATCCCCTTTACTATCTTAAGCTACTAGGATCTATTACTAATACTGTTAAATCTAGTACGTATATTATAATTAGATTAGATCTTAATATAGGGCTCTTTATACTAGTGCTTACAGTATAGAGTGTCTATAATTTGGTAGTCCTAATGCAGAAGTGTCTATAATTTGGTAGTCGTAATACGAAGGCGTCTATAATTTAGTAGTTGCGATGCGAAGGCGTCTAGGATTTAGTAGTCACTATAAGCCACTAAACTATTTAGGGTTCTGCTATAATTTAGACAAGAGCTAATTAAAAAGCTAATATTACTTTCTTTCCTCTTAATGTTATTCCGGATATAATCTAAGCCAAATTATAGGAGATCTTTAAGGTTAAATAACCTAAGCCTTATTCTACAACTCTCTATATTCTACAAGCCTTTAATATAATTATTTAATAGGCTTAGTAGGAGCCAATTAGATTTATCCCTAAAGCTTATTACCTATTTAAGAAAATAAGCCGTCTTAAAACTAAAACAATTTAGGAGTATATATACTCCAAATAATAGCAACAAGTATAACGCGTGTTCCCTATAAGTATCACAAGTAATTAAAGTAGCCCTTTTCCCTTGCTTACTCCTTCTACCTATGTAGCGTTTCCTAGATATAGGATTCTCTAAAACTTCTAAAGGTTCCGCTTAGTAGTCCGCTCCCTAACAATCTATCTTTTTAACTTTTTATATTCTACTCTTTTACTATCTTTTATATATAATATTAGTGTTAGCGCCACGTTTAATACGTAGAAACCTTATATCCCGCCTCCTCTTAGTAGTCTATATCTCTAATTCTATATATTTCTACATTTTAAGTATATAACCCATACTCCCTCCCCCGGGGATATTAGAAGTAAAACACTTATATACTACTACCGTTCCTCTCTCTTCCGCAAGAATCTTTAATATAGCCCCTTCTAATATCCGGCTGCTATATTGCCATGCCAGAGACAGCCGAGGTAAATATCTGTTTAGTCAATCAATATAATCCGATGCTAAGTTTTGCCTATAGAAATCACGGGAATATAAGCGTATAAACTAAGCCCGTTTTCGCCAACGCTAAAGAGAATTAATTAAAAACCTTAAAAGAAAAATTAAGCGCCTGTTAGAAGAGAATAAGAAGCTTTAAAGCTTATTAGAAAAGAAAGGAGCCTTTAAAAATAAGATAAAGAAATACAGTTTACAAAATTCTCAAAATCCAGATTAAGAACTTTTGGTGCTACTAGATAAGGGCCTAGAGTAGTTACTAAAACCAATGCAGAATGCGGTACATTCTACGGATATATAGTATTTTACAGACGGCGGGTTTACTAACTCTTCCACTAAATCTTCTCTTTCTTAGCAGTGTCCTTCAACTCCTAAAGAAACTTCTATTAACGGCTCTTAACCTAACGTGGAGCCTATTACTTTAAACGTAAGGCAATATACTGGCTGGAAACGAAGTACCTACCTTACTTACTGGAGATCTAAAGCACGTTATAATGGAGCTTATCTATGCAGTATGTGTAGAGAGAGGAATAAGGATTGTAAGTATAAAGGTCAAGACTTTAGAAATGGTAATAAAGAAGAAGTTAATAAGGAAAGCATCTTAATTAAATATTCGGGGGGACTTAACGAATTATTCTCCGCGGAGGAGCCGGGTAACTATAGCTAGGCTATACTAGATATTATATTCCTAATATATTTATACCCGCACACTATATAGGCCAATCCCTTTACTAACCCCTTTACTATTCCTTTAGTTCCATTAGCTTATCCTAGTAAGTATATACCCACCTTAATAAGGAATAAGATATACTTAATTACCTTAGCGGAAGAGTTCTCTTAAATAGAGATGGAGAGAGGCGAATTATTTCCAGAAAGATATCCGGGAGATTGGTAAAGCAGTCTAACCCTACCTAAGGCCAGGGATGCATATATATTAACTAGGATCGGATTTGTCTTAGTTACCTACCCCTTCTATTCCACCTATTTTAGTTACTAC
>Ga0307515_10012653_pt1 | contig 15850 bp, 15 predicted proteins | sample 17_EM_MG_FD_194513 | JGI IMG/M metagenome (GOLD analysis project Ga0307515, IMG submission 194513) | Populus trichocarpa ectomycorrhiza microbial communities from riparian zone in the Pacific Northwest, United States - 17_EM | ecosystem: Host-associated > Plants > Roots > Unclassified | place... | reverse complement strand
GGGAGATCGAGCGCCAGTACAAGCGCTGGTTCCTGCGCAAGCTGCCGCTGTCGCAGACCAGCATCGACTTGCCCATGAGCGCCCAGCTGGAGACCATCATTCAGACGATGGCGGTGAAGGCGGAATAGGGGCGGCGGCGGGCATGCTAGAGGTACAGCGCCACCACCTCGACCACTTCGCTCTCCCAGACCACAGGTATCGCCAATAGCGCCGTGGACCCGATCGCCGTCGCGGCTGCGGCGGAAGCGCCGGGTTCGGAAGCCGGCCAGTCATTGATCGCCGGTGTCCCGCTGAGCCAGGCCCTGGCGATCGATCCCATCGGCACTGACAAGGGCAGCGTCGCTTCGATCAGCGAGGCGCCGCCATGCAGTTCACTAAAGGCGTAGACGCGCCGCAGCACGCTGCTGCGTGGCCCAGCGGGAACCCATCGTTCGATGCGGCGTGCCAGCGGCAACGTCGCACCAGCAAGGAAGGTCACGACATGACTGTCCTCGAGCCGCGAACCAGCCGGGATGGCCAGACCTCGCAGAAGGCCTGCGTCGGCCGCTTCCTGCGCGCGCAGGAACCGTCCGGGGGCGGCCGGCAGATCTTCCAGGAACACCGCTTCGCCGCGCTGCCAGGCCAGCCCAGGCAGGCCCACGCCGCGCGGCAGGTAGGTTTCCTGCGAGGCCGATTCGAAGGCTTGGGCGCTCGCGCCAAAGGCGCCATCGACGAGTTTCATGTCGCTGGTGATGCGCGCGTCGTGATGCCAGAGTTCGAGACAGCTGGCGGTGGCCGCCTCGTGGCCGCAGAAGATCACGAGCACCGAAGTAAGGCTGTCATGCACAAAAAGCGGCAGCGCGACGGCGCAGGTCAGGCCGGCGTCACGGGCAGCCGAATTGCGGCGGAAGTTCGAGCCCTCGAACTGGCGCAGAAGGATCGGCCTGCCCTCGTCCCAAGCGCGGCCCGGCAAACCTTCCCCTGGGCCGAAGCACATCTCCCTGCTGATGGCCGCGAATCGCCTGGCGGGACCGAATGCGCCGCTTCCGAACTCGAGCAAAGAGCCGTCGTCGTTCGGCAACCAGACTTCTGCGGCCTTGATGAATGTTGAAGTCATGAGGCGGCCTGCATACGAACAATCTCAAGCAAGTTGCAAGCCACCGCGTCCTGTGGCGCCGCAGCCGTTTCTTGCTTCTACAACTTGTGCGTGGACAGCAGGATGCTCGTCTCGGTATTCGAAATGCTCTTGATCGCGCGGACAGTGTTGAGCACTTTGTCGAAAGCCTCCAGCGTGTCGGCGCGCAGCTCGGCCATCAGGTCCCAGCGACCGTTCGTCGTGTGCAGCGCGACCACGTTCGGGTGGCCCCTCAGCGCACGGCCCACTGCATCGCCGTGGTGGCCGTCGATCGAGATGCTCATGATCGCCCGGATGCGATGCGCCTCCGCCTCCGGCTTCAGGCGCACCGTGTAGCCGACGATCGTTCCGTCGGCTTCCAGCCTTGCGATCCGGTTCTGCACCGTGGCACGCGCCACGCGCAATTTCTTCGCCAGCGCGACCACCGGCATGCGGGCGTTGTCGCGCAGCAGTGCGATCAGCTGCCGGTCCGTGTCATCCATGGGCTATTTGCAAAATGTCTATCAACTAGAGCGAAATGTAATGTTTGCGATCGAAACTGCCAAGTTGTATGGTTCATATTGGCAGCTCGTCCCGGAACAATGGCGCCATGGCGGTGCATTTCGACCGCCCTATTTCCGGAGATACCCATGACCCGCTTCGTAGATGTCCCCACCATGTCCCGCCTGGTGCAGGACATCGGTGTGACCCGCTTTATCGGCGAGCTCGCCGATGCGATCCGGCAGGACTTCCTGCGCTGGCCCGAGTTCGACAAGTCCGCCCGGGTGGCCAGTCACTCCGAGATCGGCGTGATCGAACTCATGCCGGTGTCGAACGCCACGCGCTATGCGTTCAAGTACGTCAACGGCCATCCGAGCAACACCACGCGCGGCCTGTACACGGTGATGGCCTTCGGCGTGCTGGCCGAGGTCCAGACGGGCTATCCGGTGCTTCTGTCGGAACTGACTGTCGCCACCGCGCTGCGCACCTGCGCGACGTCCCTGATGGCGGCACGGGCACTGGCGCGGCCCGACGCGCGCCGCATGGCGCTGATCGGCAACGGCGCGCAGAGCGAGTTCCAGGCGCTCGCCTTCCACGCCCATCTGGGCATCGAAGAGATCACTGTCTACGACGTCGACGCCCGCGCGACGGACAAGCTGGTCCGCAATCTGTCGACATACCCGTCGCTGAAGATCGTTCGCGCCGGTTCCACCGCCGAGGCGGTCCGCGGCGCCGACATCGTGACGACCGTCACCGCCGACAAGACCTACGCCACGATCCTCACGCCCGGGATGATCGAACCGGGCATGCACATCAACGCCGTCGGCGGCGACTGCCCGGGCAAGACCGAACTGCACGCCGACGTTCTGCGAAATGCACGGGTGTTCGTCGAATACGAACCGCAGACGCGCATCGAGGGCGACATCCAGCAGCTGCCGCGGGACTTCGCTGTGGTCGATCTGTGGCGCGTGCTCGCCGGCACGCAGGAAGGCCGGCAGCGCGCCGATCAGATCACGGTGTTCGATTCCGTCGGCTTCGCGCTGGAGGACTATTCGACCTTGCGCTACGTGCACGAGCAGACCGAGAAGCGCAATCTCGGCATGGGCGTCGAGCTGGTGCCTTGGGCCGAGGATCCGAAGGATCTGTTCCGTCACACGCGCAGCGGCGCCTCGCACGCCGTCATGCGCCGCGTGGCATGAACAGGACCGTCGCCATGCCTTCCATCCAGGCGCCCGCTGCCGTGGTCATGGTCCGCCCGCACAGGTTCGCGCCGAACCCGGAAACCGCCGCCGACAACGCGTTCCAAAGCCTGGCCTTGACGGAGACTGCGCAGGCCGTGGCCAGCGCGGCGTACCGCGAGGTGACGTCGGCGGCGGAGCGCCTCGAAGCGGAGGGCGTGCGCGTGCACCTGTTCGAAGACCGCGGCGAGCACAACACGCCGGACTCGGTCTTCCCCAACAACTGGTTCTCCACGCATCCCGGCGGGCATGTGGCGATCTACCCGATGCGCGTGCCGAGCCGGCGCCGGGAACGGCGTGCCGATGTGATCGAGATGCTCAAGGCCGAGTACCGGGTGCAGGACGTGATCGACTATTCCGGGCTGGAGCAGGATGGTCTCTTTCTCGAAGGCACAGGGGCGATGGTGTTCGACCATCTCGCACGCGTGGCGTATGCGGCGCGCTCGAACCGCGCCGATCCGGTGGCGCTGGAACGCTTCAGCACGCACTTCAACTTCGAGCCGATGCTGTTCGACACGGCCGACGAAGCTGGCCGGCCCGTCTATCACACCAATGTGCTGATGTGCGTGGCCACCCAGTTCGCGATGGTGGGTTTCGAGATGATCTCCGATGGCCGGAGGGCGGCCGAGCTGGGCGCGCGGCTGCAGGAGTCGGGGCGCGAGATCATCGCCCTCGGCGCCCATCAGATCGCGGAATTCGCCGGCAACGCGATCGAGTTGTCGGGTCGCGATGGGCGCATCCTGGCCTTGTCGCAGCGAGGCTTTGACAGTCTCGATGCTCGGCAGAAGGCAGCCATCGAACGCTCGGCGCGGCTCGTGCCCCTGCCGGTCCCGACGATCGAGACGGCCGGCGGGTCGGTGCGCTGCATGATCGCCGGCGTCCATTTGTCTCCGAGGCCCTCATCGCTGTAAGGGCCTGGAGTGGTGCCCGGGGCCGGAATCGAACCGGCACACCTTTCGGTGGGGGATTTTGAGTCCCCTGCGTCTACCAATTTCACCACCCGGGCACGGAAGGAAGGCAGCTCAAAATTATGGCACAGTGCCTTCCATGAATTACCCGACGATTGAAGATGCGATCGGCAAGACGCCGCTGGTCGCGCTGCAGCGCATCGACGCCGCCGCGAACGCGAAGCGCGGCAACGTGATCCTGGGCAAGCTCGAAGGCAACAATCCCGCCGGCTCGGTCAAGGACCGCCCGGCGCTCTCGATGATCAAGCGCGCCGAGGAGCGCGGCGAGATCAAGCCCGGCGACACGCTGATCGAAGCCACTTCGGGCAACACCGGCATCGCGCTCGCGATGGCGGCGGCCATCAAGGGCTACCGCATGGTGCTGATCATGCCGGAGGACTTGTCGGTCGAACGCGCCCAGACCATGAAAGCCTTCGGCGCCGAACTACTGCTGACGCCCAAGAGCGGCGGCATGGAATACGCGCGCGACCTGGCCGAGCAGATGGTGGCGCAGGGCAAGGGGCGCGTGCTCGACCAATTCGCCAACCCCGACAACCCGCGCATCCACTACGAGACCACGGGTCCCGAAATCTGGATCGACACCGGCGGGCGCATCACGCACTTCGTGAGCGCCATGGGGACCACCGGCACCATCACCGGCGTCTCGCGCTTCATGAAGGAAAAGAACCCGGCGGTGCGCATCGTCGGCGCTCAGCCCGAAGAGGGCTCGCGCATTCCGGGCATCCGCAAGTGGCCGGAGGAGTACCTGCCCAAGATCTACGAGCCCAGTCGGGTCGACCAGGTGGTCAACGTGAGCCAGGACAACGCCGAAGAGATGTGCCGTCGCCTCGCGCGCGAGGAAGGCATTTTCGCGGGCATTTCGGCGGCCGGCGCGTTGTGGGTGGCACTCGAGATCGCCAAGACGGTGGAAAACGCGACCATCGTCTTCGTGGTCTGCGACCGCGGCGACCGCTACCTGTCCACCGGCGTGTTCCCCGCTTGAGCGACGCCATGGCCGATCCCAAGTTCTGCCAGGTCTGCGCCACGCCGCTCGCCCACATCGAGCAGGCGGAAGACGGCGGGCCGAAGTCGCGCCTGCGCTGCCCCTCGTGTGGATGGACGCACTGGAACAACCCGACGCCGGTGCTGGCCGCGATCATCGAGTACCGCGGCCAGGTGCTGCTGGCGCGCAATGCCGCGTGGCCGCACAAGATGTATGCGCTGATCACCGGCTTCATGGAGGCCGGCGAGACGCCGCAGGAGGGCATCGCGCGCGAGATCAAGGAAGAGACGAACCTCGACGCCAGCGAATTGAACCTGGTCGGCGTCTACGACTTCCAGCGCATGAACCAGGTGATCATCGCCTACCACGCGGTGGCCGACGGCGAGGTCCGCCTGTCTCCCGAACTGGTCGACTACCGGCTCTACGACCTGGCCGCGCTGCGCTGCTGGCCGGCCGGCACCGGCTATGCGCTGGCCGACTGGCTGCGCACGCGCGGGCACGAGCCCCAGTTCATGGACTGGCCGCGTCCGGCGGCCCCTGCGGCCGAATGACCTGCCTAGAATCGGTGCAGCATTAAGGACAGCGATGGACATCCACAAAGAAATCGACACCCGCGGACTCAACTGCCCGCTGCCCATCCTGAAGGCCAAGAAGTCGCTCAACGAAATGCAGAGCGGCCAGCTGCTGAAGGTGGTGTCCACCGATCCGGGCTCGGTGCGCGATTTCCAGGCCTTTTCGCGCCAGACGGGCAACGATCTGGTCGAGCAGCAAACCGTGGGCGCCGACTTCATTCACGTGTTGCGCCGCCGCTGACGGTGCTGCCGTGAAGCCCCGTGCCCGCCGCATTGCCGCTGGGGCTTTTGCGCTGGCCGTATCGGCCGCTGCGCTGACGCTGATCCTTTGGAGCGACGACATGCCGCCCGACGCCCTTCAACGCCCCGTGGCTTCCAAGGCGATCCCGCTCGCGGTGCTGGGCGACTCGAACAGCCACTCCTACCAGGACAACGCCTGGTTTCCGGCCGATACGACCGAGCGCGGCGGCCCGTTGCGTTCGCGCACCTTCCAATGGACCGAAGTGCTCGCGCGCATGCGGGGGCAGGAGCTGGACCTGGGGCCCTGGGTCCGCTGGGGCCGGCCAGGCGTCGTCGCGCGAGCGCGCGAATGGCTGGGCCTGCACGGCGGCCGGGCGCCGAAGAAGGAGGACTATCTCTACAACTTCGCGAACTCCGGCGCGGCGTGCAAGAACCTCATGGGCGGGCGCTTTCGCCAGGCGCCGCGTCTCGTGACGCTGATGGACGAGGAGCCCGAGCGCTGGCTGCGCGGCGTGGTGGTGATCCGCATCGGTCTCAACAACTGGGCCGGCCTGCTGGATCTCCAGGCGCGCGACCCTCATGCCCCTGAGCTGCGCGCGGCCATCGCCTACTGTGCCGGCGAGATCGGCGATGCGGTCGCGTTGATCCACGCCGCGCACCCGTCGACGCGCATCCTGCTCGTGGGCATCGGCAATGAAGCGGACGACCCTGGCAATTTCGATCGATGGCAGTCCGCTGCCGAAACCCGGAACATCGAAATCGCACTCGCGGACTTCAACGCGGCGATCCGTCGCTCGACCCGCGGCGACGCGCGCGTGGCCTACTTCGACGATCTCGCGTGGTTCCGGGCCCGCTGGGGATCGCGGGACAGCGACGGCAAGCCGGACTACAAGACGGCGGCCATCGGTGCTGCGCTGCGCGTGACGAACACGGCCGGCGACGATCCCCACAACGCCATGCTCGCAGACCACCATGCCGGCCTGGCCTGGAATGCCATGTGGGCGCAGTCGCTGGTGGCCCGGCTCAAGGACGCATTCGGACTGCCGCTGACGCCGATCAACGACGACGAACTCGCCCGTTTCGTCGAACCGCTCGTGAACGGGATTAGAGCTCCAGGCTCTTGAGGTACTCGCGGAACTCGCCGCCGACTTCGGGATGCGCCAGCGCGAGCTCGACGGTGGCCTGCAGGAAGCCTTCCTTGCTGCCGCAGTCGTAGCGAACGCCCTTGTAGGCGTAGGCGTAGACCGATTCCTTCTTCATGAGGGCGGCGATGCCGTCCGTCAGCTGGATCTCGCCGCCGGCGCCCTTGGGCTGGTTGCGGATCTCGTCGAACACGCCCGGCGTGAGGATGTAGCGGCCGGCCACGCCGAGGCGCGAGGGCGCGTCTTCGGGCTTCGGCTTCTCGACCATGCGGTTGACCTTGACGAGGCCCTCTTCGATCGTGTCGCCCGCCACGATGCCGTAGCGCTTGACGTGCTCGAGCGGCACTTCCTGCACCGCCAGCAGCGAGCCGTGCAGCCGTTCGAAGGCGCGCGTCATCTGCGCGAGCACCGGTTCGCCGCCGTCGGGGCCGACCATCAAATCGTCGGCCAGCAGCACGGCGAAGGGCTCGTCGCCGACCAGGTGTTCGGCGCACAGCACGGCGTGCCCCAGCCCGAGCATGCGCGGCTGGCGCACATAGGAACAGGTCATGTCGTCGGGCATTACCGAGCGCGCGATCTTGAGCAGCGAGAGCTTGTTGCTGGCCTCGAGCTGGCTTTCGAGCTCGTAGGCGGTGTCGTAGTGGTCCTCGATCGCGCGCTTGTTGCGCCCGGTGACGAAGATCATGTCGCGGATGCCCGCGGCATAGGCTTCTTCGACGGCGTACTGGATCAAGGGCTTGTCCACCACCGGCAGCATTTCCTTGGGCTGCGCCTTGGTGGCCGGTAGAAAACGGGTGCCGAAGCCTGCGACGGGGAACACGGCCTTGCGAATGCGCGTTGGAGAGGTGGACATGGGCTTTGCGTCTGATCAGGAAGGATGGATCGGAGGAGGGCGGCGCACCGCGCGCCGAACCCGAATACTAAAGCTCTCTGATGTCGACAGTCTGTCAGCCGAGGCGGACAAGCTGATCGCGCAGCCTTTCGAGTGTGGCGCTGAAATCCGCGAGCCGCTTGCGCTCCTGCTCGATCACTGCGGGCGGCGCCTTGGCGACGAAGGCCTCATTGCCGAGCTTGGCGTTGACCTTGGCGATTTCGCCCTCGATGCGTGCGATCTCCTTGCCGATGCGCACCTTTTCTGCAGCCTTGTCGATTTCCATGTGCAGGCAGAGGCGCACATCGCCCACCACCGCCACCGGCGCCGCTTCGGCTGCTGCGGCCCAGGCGGCCTCGTCGTCGAAGACCTTGACTTCCTTGAGCTTGGCCAGCGCCTGCAATACCGGCGCGGCGTCGCGCAGGAAGCTGCTGCTCACGGCGTCGTCGGCCACCGCGTAGAGCGGCAGCCGCGTGGCGGGCGAGACATTCATCTCGCCGCGCAGCGTGCGGCAGGCGTCCACCAGCGACTTGAGCCGTGCCACGTGGGCCTCGGCCGCTTCGTCGATCTTCTCGGGCTGACTCTTCGGGTAGGCCGCGACCATGACGGATTCGCCGGCGCGGCCGGCCACCGGCGCCACCTTCTGCCAGAGAGCCTCGGTGATGAACGGGATGACCGGATGCGCCAGGCGCAGCAGCGTTTCGAGCGTGCGGATCAGCGTGCGGCGCGTGGCGCGCTTCTGTGCATCGTTGCCCTGCTGGATCTGCACCTTCGCGATCTCGAGGTACCAGTCGCAGAACTCGTCCCAGGCGAACTGGTAGATCGCGTTGGCGACGTTGTCGAGCCGGTATTCCTCGAAGCCCTTGGCCACTTCGGCTTCGACGCGCTGCAGCTGCGAGCTGATCCAGCGGTCGGCCTGGCTGAATTTCAGATAGCCGTGGGCCGGACCGCCGACGGCGCATTCTTCCTTGGTGTGCTCGCGCAGGCCGCAGTCCTGGCCTTCGCAGTTCATCAGCACGAAGCGCGTCGCGTTCCAGAGCTTGTTGCAGAAGTTGCGATAGCCCTCGCAGCGCTTGGGGTCGAAGTTGATGTTGCGACCCAGCGATGCGAGCGAGGCAAAGGTGAAGCGCAGTGCATCGGCGCCGAAGGCGGGTATGCCGTCGGGAAACTCCTTCTGCGTGTTCTTGCGCACGGCGGGTGCGGTCTCGGGTTTGCGCAGGCCCTGCGTGCGCTTGTCCAGCAGCTCGGGCAGCGCGATCCCGTCGATGAGGTCGACCGGGTCGAGCACATTGCCCTCGGACTTGCTCATCTTGTGGCCGTGTGAGTCGCGCACAAGGCCGTGGATGTAGACGTGCCTGAAGGGCACCTGTCCGGTGAAGTGCTTGGTCATCATGATCATCCGGGCGACCCAGAAGAAGATGATGTCGTAGCCCGTGACCAGCACGCTCGAAGGCAGGTAGAGATCGTAATCCTGCGTCTTCTCCGGCCAGCCGAGCGAGGAGAAGGGCACCATGGCCGAGGAATACCAGGTGTCGAGCACGTCCTCGTCGCGCGTGAGCGTCTTGCCGGGCGCCTTGGCCTGCGCCTGCGCTTCGTCGCGCGCCACGTAGACCTTGCCGTCCTCGTCATACCAGGCCGGGATCTGGTGGCCCCACCAGAGCTGGCGCGAGATGGTCCAGTCCTGGATGTTTTCCATCCAGTGGTTGTAGGTGTTGACCCAGTTCTCGGGCACGAAGCTCACTTCGCCCGAGCGCACGGCATCGATGGCTTTCTGCGCGATCGACTGGCCGCTCGCATCCGGCTTGGTCATGGCGACGAACCACTGGTCGGTCAGCATCGGCTCGACCACCGCGCCCGTGCGGGCGCAGCGCGGCACCATGAGCTTGTGTTTCTTGGTGTCGATCAGCAGGCCCAGCGCGTCGAGGTCGGCCACCACCGCTTTGCGCGCGACGAAGCGATCGAGCCCGCGGTACTTCTCGGGGGCGTTGTCGTTGATCGTCGCGTCCAGCGTCAGCACGCCGACGGTCGGCAGGCCGTGGCGCTGGCCCACGGCGTAGTCGTTGTGGTCGTGCGCAGGCGTGACCTTGACCACGCCGGTGCCGAACTCCTTGTCGACGTAGTCGTCGGCGATCACCGGGATCAGGCTGCCCACCAGCGGCAGCTTCACGCGCCGGCCGATCAACTGCATGTAGCGCTCGTCCTCGGGATGCACCATCAGCGCGACGTCGCCCAGCATGGTCTCGGGCCGCGTGGTCGCCACCGTGAGCGAACCCGAACCGTCTTCGAGCGGGTAGGCGACGTGCCAGAGGAAGCCGTCTTCCTCTTCGCTTTCGACCTCGAGATCGCTCACCGCCGTCTTGAGCACCGGGTCCCAGTTGACCAGCCGCTTGCCGCGGTAGATCAGGCCTTCTTCATACAGCTTCACGAAGGTGTCGGTGACGACGCTCGAGAGCTTCTCGTCCATCGTGAAGTATTCGCGGCTCCAGTCCACCGTGTCGCCCATGCGGCGCATCTGGTTGGTGATGGTGTTGCCGGACTTCTCTTTCCATTCCCACACGCGGGCGACGAAGTTCTTGCGGCCCAGTTCGTGGCGGCTGGTCTTCTGTTCCTGCAGTTGGCGCTCGACCACGATTTGCGTCGCGATGCCCGCATGGTCGGTGCCCGGCACCCATACCGTGTTGTCGCCCTTCATGCGGTGGTAGCGCGTGAGGCTGTCCATCACCGTCTGGTTGAAGGCATGGCCCATGTGCAGCGTGCCCGTCACGTTCGGCGGCGGAAGCTGGATCGCGAACGAGGGCGCGCCGTCTTTCGGTTTCCCGGTGCCGCGGAAGCCGGCGACCGAGTAGCCTCGCCGCTCCCATTCGGGACCCCAGTGCGCCTCGATGGCGGCGGGTTCGAAGGATTTGGAAAGGCTTTCGAGGCCGGGTTGGGACAGGGTGTCGCTCATGGCGGTGCAAAGACGAAAACGGCATCCCGCAGGATGCCGCTTGTGGGGGTGGACGAACGAAGGATTTTATTCGACTGCAGCCGGCGCCGTGTTCAGCGCGCCGGCACGTAGTTCACCGGCAGCCAGACATAGCCATTGCCTTGTGTCCGCAGCCGGCCGATGCCGGGGAACGAAAGATGGGCGCCGGCGACCAGGTAGCCCTGCGCCGCGGCTTCCACGTAGGCCTTGCGGCGCTGGACGGCAGCGGCCTTGGAATCGGAGTCGAACTGGATGGTGATCGACGGGTTCTCGAACTGCACGGCCGCCACGTGCATCAGGTCGCCCCAGAACACCATCTTCTGGCCCTTGCTCTCTGCGATGAAGACGCTGTGTCCCGCGGTGTGGCCGCGCGCGGCCTTCGCCTTGATGCCGGGCAGGAGATCGGTGTCGCCATCGAAGGGCTTGAACTTGCCGACGCTGACGTAGGGGTTGAGCGAGGCCATGGCGCCCTGGAAGAAGCCCTTCGCATCTGCGGGGGCCTTGTCCAGGTTGGCCTGGCTCAGCCAGAAGTCGGCATCGTGCTTGTCGGCGCGCACCGTGGCGTTGGGGAAGGCCGGCTTGTCGCCCGCCATCAGGCCGCCGACGTGGTCGGGGTGCATGTGGGTGATGTAGATCTCGTCCACCTGCTCGGGCTGGTAGCCGGCTGCCTTGACGTTGGCCGCGAGCCGGCCCAGCGTCGGGCCGAACAGGCTGCCGGCGCCGGTGTCGATCAGCACCAGCTTGTCGCCGGTGTTGATCAGGAATCCGTTTACTGAGGTCTCGAGCGGGCTTTGCAGATAGGACTTGGCCAGCGTCTTCTTCACCTGCTCCGGCGTGGTGCGCGTCAGCAGCTTGTCCACCGGCAGCGCGACCGTGCCGTCCGACAGGGCCGTGACCTCGAAGTCGCCGAGCGTGATGCGGTAGAAGCCGGGCGCGGCTTCCTTGGCGAGCGGCGCGGCGGCGCGTGCCGGCGCGGGGGTCCACAGTGCGGCGGTCGCGCACGCGGCGACAAGAACGAACGCACCGGTTCGCAGAAGGGGAGCAGCCCTCATTGCAGATCTCCTGGGGGTGGGGTTGGGACGCAGGCCGGACTCTATACCGCTTCGCAGCGAGCCGTCCGCCCCGCGGATAATTCGCGGATGCTGTTTTTGATCTCACCGGCCAAATCGCTCGACTACGACACACCCGTACCCGACTCGCTGCCCGTGACGCAGCCCCATTTCGAGGGCCCGCGGGGTCCGGCGGTCGAACTGATCAAGCTGCTGCGTCAGAAGTCCCCGCAACAGATCGCCGAACTCATGCACCTTTCGGACAAACTCTCCGCGCTCAACGTGGCGCGCTATGCGGCCTGGGCCTCCAAGGGCACGGAAAAGAACGCGAAGCAGGCCGCGCTGGCCTTCGACGGCGATGTCTACGGCGGACTCGACGCCAAGACGCTGAGCGCGGCGCAGCTTGCCTGGGCGCAGGAGCATGTCTGCATCCTGAGCGGGCTGTATGGCGTGCTGCGTCCGCTGGACCGCCTCCAGCCCTACCGGCTCGAGATGGGCACGCAACTGGCCAACCGCCACGGCAAGGACCTCTATGCCTTCTGGCGTGCGCGCATCGCCGGCTACCTGAACGAGCGCCTCGCGGCGGACCGCACGCCGGTGGTCATCAACCTGGCTTCGCAGGAGTACTTCAAGTCGGTCGACCAGAAGATGCTCAAGGCGCGCGTGATCGAGTGCGTGTTCGAGGAATGGAAGAACGACAAGTACAAGGTCATCAGCTTCTTCGCCAAGCGCGCCCGCGGCCTGATGGCGCGCTGGGCTGTGCTGCACCAGGCCGCCACGCCCAAGGCGCTCGAGAAGTTCGATCTCGAGGGCTATGTCTTTCACGCGAAAAGCTCGGTCCCCGAGCGGATGGTTTTCAGGAGGAAAGCGGCATGAGCCTCGGACAGGCGATCAGTCCCGAACTGCGCGAGTGGGTCGTTGCCCAGCTCGCGGCCGGTCATTCGGTGCCCAGCCTGCGGGCCTCGATGCGTGACGCCGGCTGGCACGGCGACGTGGCGGACGCTGCGCTCGCCGAGGTCGAGGCGCAGGCTGCAGGTGCGGTCGCCGTCGCTCCGGCGCGCACGTCGATGCCGGGACCGGATCTTTCGAATGCGCCGCTCTACGTCGACGCCGGCGATCGCCAGGTCCACGTGCTGCAGACGATGCGACACCCGCGGGTCATCGTGTTCGGCGACCTGGTGTCCGACGAGGAATGCGAGGGGCTGATCGCCGCGGCGCGGCTGCGGCTCGCACGTTCGCTCACGGTCGAGACGCAAACCGGCGGCGAGGCGCTCAACGTCGACCGCACCAGCGACGGCATGTTCTTCGAACGCGGCGAGAACGCCATCGTCGCGCGCCTGGAGCAACGCATCGCGTCGCTGCTGCGCTGGCCGCTCGAGTTCGGCGAAGGTCTGCAGATCCTGCGTTACAGCCCTGGGGCGCAATATCGGCCGCACTACGACTATTTCGATCCGGCGGAGCCCGGCACGCCGGCCATCCTGCGCCGCGGCGGCCAGCGCGTGGCGACGCTCGTCATGTATCTCCAGGAGCCCGAACAGGGAGGCTCCACCACCTTCCCGGACGTCGGGCTCGAGGTCGCGCCCAAGCGCGGCACCGGCGTCTTCTTCAGCTACGACCGGCCCGACCCCGCGACGCGCACGCTCCATGGCGGCGCACCGGTGCTCGCCGGCGAGAAGTGGGTTGCGACCAAGTGGTTGCGAGAGCGCGAGTTCACCTAGACCACGAAGACCCCCGATGAAACTGACAGCCAACGGCATCCAGATCGAAGTCGAAGACAGCGGCGGCGAAGGGCGCCCGGTGATTCTCCTGATCATGGGTCTCGGCATGCAGCTCATTGCCTGGCCGGAGCACTTCGTGCAAACGCTGGTTGATGCCGGCTTCCGCGTCGTGCGTCATGACAACCGCGACATCGGCCTCAGCCAGGGCTTCGACGAGGCTGGTACCGGCAACCTGCTGTGGCAGAGCGTGCGGCAGCGCATCGGATTGCAGGTGCGCTCCGCGTACACGTTGCAGGACATGGCAAACGATGCGCTGGGCGTGCTCGATGCCTTGGGCATCCGCCGCGCCCACGTGGTGGGAGCGTCGATGGGCGGGATGATCGCGCAGCGGCTGGCCGTCACTGCGGCGCAGCGAGTTACCAGCCTGGTCAGCATCATGAGTTCGAGCGGCGCCCGCAACCTGCCGGGCCCGCGGGCCGATGTGGCCGCCGCGCTCATGCGGCGTCCGCCCAGCCGGACCGAGGCCGCGCTGGTGGCGCACAGCCTGCGCGTGGTTCGCCTGATCTCGAGTCCCGCGTATCCGCAGGAAGAACGGGCGCTGACCGATCGGATCACCCGCGGGTTGCGTCGCGCGTACCGGCCGGCCGGCGTCGTGCGGCAGATGCTGGCGATCGGCGCCGACAGCGGCCGCGACGACCTGTTGGCGCGCATCACCAGCCCGACGCTCGTGTTGCACGGCGACGCCGATGCGCTGGTGCCCATCGCGTGTGGCCGGGACACCGCGCGGCGCATCCCGGGCGCTCGCTTCGTCGACATACCCGGCATGAACCACGACCTGCCGCCTCAAGTGGTCGACATCCTTCTCCAGCACATCGTGCCCTTCCTGCAGACCGCCGAAAACGCGCATGAGCCTCGACAACACCCCTGAACAGTCCCAGCTCGGCCGTGCCTCGGCCTATGTCGATCGCTACGACGCCAGCCTGCTGTTCCCCATTTCGCGCGCGACGCAGCGCGAAGCCATGGGCATAAAGGCCGATGCGCTGCCCTTCTTCGGTGCCGATCTTTGGACTGCCTTCGAGCTGAGCTGGCTCAATCCCCGTGGCAAGCCGCAGCTGGCCATCGCGCATTTCACTGTGCCCTGCGAGACGCCCAACATCATCGAGAGCAAGTCGTTCAAGCTCTACCTCAACAGCTTCAACAGCACGGTGTTCGCCGACACGGAGGCTGTGCGCGAACGCCTGCGTGCGGACCTGAGCGAAGCGCTGTGGCGCGGCAGCGATCGTGCCGCCGGCATCGGCGTGAAGCTGGTCGCGCCGGACATGTTCGACCGTGAACAGGTGCACGAGCTCGACGGCCTGGATCTCGACCGGCTCGACATCGAATGCACGCAGTACCAGCCGGCGCCGCAGCTGCTCACCAGCGACCTGACCCAGGTACCCGTGACCGAAACGCTCAGCAGTCGCCTGCTCAAGAGCAACTGCCTGGTGACCGGCCAGCCCGACTGGGGCAGCGTGCAGATCCGCTACAGCGGACCGCCGATCGAGCAAGCGGGGTTGTTGGGCTATATCGTGAGCTTTCGCAATCACAACGAGTTCCATGAGCCTTGCGTGGAACGCATGTTCACGGACATCTGGCGCCGCTGCCAGCCCACGAAGCTGGCCGTCTATGCGCGCTACACGCGCCGCGGCGGGCTCGATATCAACCCGTTTCGCACCAGTTGGCCGCAGTCACTGCCGGCCAACACCCGCATGGCACGACAGTAGGTGCGGCACCGCACGCAAAAAGTTGGGCGGGCAGTTGCTCGACGCTCGAAAACCGTGTCATAATCGAGGGCTCCGCTCAGTGCGGTTGGCGCGAAGGTCTCTGAAGGGGATTGGAGGGCGAATCGAGGAGGGTGGGTTGAAAAGAGTTTGAAAAAGTTTGACGGATCTTCAAAATTCGTGTGATAATTTAAGGCTTCGCTGATCGCAGCGGAGGTGGTGTGAAGCAGAGATGTTTTGCACTGGGATCGTTAAAAATATACAGCCGATAAGCGTGGGCGTTTGAGGGCAATTGCCAAGTTCTTCGGAACGAAGTCGCAAGACTTCAAACGCTCATGAGAATAGAAGTGAAGTTCACTTCAATTCCGTTTTTATGAGTAATGCTTGACCGCGAGGTTGAGCGCAAAAATCAAGATCGAACTATAGAGTTTGATCCTGGCTCAGATTGAACGCTGGCGGCATGCCTTACACATGCAAGTCGAACGGCAGCACGGGAGCAATCCTGGTGGCGAGTGGCGAACGGGTGAGTAATACATCGGAACGTGCCCAATCGTGGGGGATAACGCAGCGAAAGCTGTGCTAATACCGCATAAGATCTACGGATGAAAGCAGGGGACCGCAAGGCCTTGCGCGAATGGAGCGGCCGATGGCAGATTAGGTAGTTGGTGAGGTAAAGGCTCACCAAGCCTTCGATCTGTAGCTGGTCTGAGAGGACGACCAGCCACACTGGGACTGAGACACGGCCCAGACT
>Ga0307515_10012652_pt1 | contig 15850 bp, 17 predicted proteins | sample 17_EM_MG_FD_194513 | JGI IMG/M metagenome (GOLD analysis project Ga0307515, IMG submission 194513) | Populus trichocarpa ectomycorrhiza microbial communities from riparian zone in the Pacific Northwest, United States - 17_EM | ecosystem: Host-associated > Plants > Roots > Unclassified | place... | reverse complement strand
ATAATTATAAATTGGACTTAAAAAAAAAAAAAAAAAAAAAAAAAAAAAAAAAAACTGTCCTGGAAAAAAGGTTTGAAGAGATGGGCTACACTAAGCACCAATCAGTATGTTGTAATATTTTTTTCAGTATTGACATCATGCTCATTCCATAATAGCTGTGTGTGTTGGCTCTCTTGGAGTGCACTCTTCATCTTGAGCACATTTCAAAGACCCTTGCAATCCCCCCATCCAAGTTCAAGGTGCACTACATGTGGAAGCAGGCAAACCCAATGAGATGATTGCTGGTTTTTGGGTACATTCTCCTTGCTTCTCAGACAGTCTCTGGGCCTTTGTGTGTTCATACATGATGTATTATCATTCTCATTTGTGCTGTATGCATGTATCTATGTTATGTATAAATATCTGGATCAAGACTGGCCTAAACCCCGTCTCATCCTGAACTCTCATCCCAATCTCTGAGTCTTATCCTGAACCATAAGCCATGCGCTGGCTAGTCTTGAATCCTCACATGTGACAGAAGATCAGCTTACCATCTAGCCACTGCATGTCCCAACTCTCCTGTAGTCTTAATCCTGCTCTGACCCCTCTGTTGCCCCCTGTTGCTTGCTAAATCCTGTTGCACTCTGTATCCCCCATCTCAATCAGCCATCTTACCTCTGCAGAGAGACACCACTGTTCCTCTGGTACACACCTCGTCACTGCAGTCCACTCCACATGATCCACACCTACACTCCCTTGGGTCAATCCCCTCAGTTGGACAAGGTTACGACAGTGTAGTTTCTTTCAGAGCAGCAGATCATGGAACTGTGTGTGTGCCATCAAGCAAGAGAACATAAGTCATCATTGGGACAATGTGTTTAATTTCCCCTCACTCTCACAGTCACTGTTACTGCTTCATTTCTTGTTTCTTGTTTCTGTACCATGGCTTTCCAACTCCCAAACTTCCTTGTCCTCCCTGGCCTCATCATTACTGATGAGGCTGACCCTGATCATGGGGAAATGACCATCACATGCACTGACATTGGGACCTGGAACACACAAGTCATGAACCAGCTCATGTTCTTGAACCCCACCCACAGTTATACAGGGGTACTCCCTGCAAACACTGCCCACAATGCAGGTGCTGCCATCAAAGTGGCCAGGTTGGCAGAATTCCACACTTATATGCATGGGTTATTCCCCATTTATGCCCTTGCCTACACTACCACTGTTGCAGCATTGATCCCCAGAGTTGTTCCTCTGGCACCAGCACCTGCACCTCATGTTCGACCACCTAAGACTCAATTGCCCACCCCATTCCTGGGGAAATCAGCTGCTGCTGCCTGCCACTTTATCCAACAATGTGTCAATACATTGCAATCACTCCAATGGCTGACCCCAAGACAGAAGTCCATTCGATAATATCGCCTTTTTCCTTCCTCTTCCTCACCATTCTGACAATCTCTGCTCCCTCCGATCGCCTCCATGTCCCTCCTCTAATTCTGCTCCCGCTCCCGCTCTCCTCCCGATCCCCTCGTTCTCTTCCCTGTTCCCTATGACTCATGTTTCGTGTTATGGACTCTTTCTCGTGTTGCCTGCTTGTATACTATATCTCTGCTTGCTTGTATCGCTCCCTGCGCGCTGCTGGACTTGTTCCTATAGTGTAGACCTGCCTCTGCCCTGCATGCTCCACTATTTCCTCTTCGCTTCCACTCCCGTTCCACCGCACTCGCATGGCCTCCACTTCACCGCCTGTGTGTAACCTCCACTTCCACACCACCCCCGCCTCTGCTTCTCTCCACTTTTTTTTTTTTTTTTTTTTTTTGTGGGTCAGGGAGGCGGCTCTGCCGCCGAAACCAAGAAAAGTCAGAGAGGGGATGTGGTCTCCCGGCCCCAACAGCTGACAGATCCGTGGAGTGACGCCCCATCGTCTGGCACCGCCTGCTCTCTAGAGCTCTCCCTACCGTCACCCGCAGGAATCTGGTTTAAGACCCCGTTGCCTGTTGGAGGCGCCAATACAGCCGAACTGCCGACCGAGGGTGAGCTGGTCTCCCGGCACCCAAGGGGTAAGCTTCTGTCGACTTCAGAGGCCGGGAGTGTGGGGGTCGCCAACGGATGGAGCATCCACGGAATACCCACTAAACCTGCGGGGGGCCTCCTGTCCGGCATAGGCGTTGATGCCCTCCGCCTGCGACTGACGGAGCTAGCCGTACCGGACCGCCCAAAACTCATTTTACGTCCCTCCCTGGGGCTCCGCCATCTGTCCGCAAGCAAACTCAGGCGGAGGCCTCTATCCCCCACCTTACAACCGGAGTGGGACCGGCTCCCAGAGGGTGAGGAAAGGGTTTTGAGGACGACGTATCTGGTATTTTTATGGTGTAAGTAGTTACGGCAGTGTCATGTCCACTACGTGTAGGCACTGTCTGTGAGAGCACGCAGAGCACTCTCTCTTCCTGTGAGAGAGCTTGCTGCTCTTGGTGGCGGCTGTGCCGCTATGGCGCGTAAGATCGACTTGCCTTTCGAGGAGAGGCGTTTTTCAGCCTCATCCCTCAGCAAGCATGAGATGGGAGGAGGGAGTAAGGACGGGCCCCCCCCCAGGTTGACTGGTCTCGATTTGGTCGTCTCGACTGTGGTCTTATCTGCTACCATGTTGCCTTCCGAGGTTTCTTGTAGATGGTCAGGTAAGGGCGTGAGCAAGATGTCTCGAAGGGCTCCGACGCACATCAGGGGAACGAACCTAAACCTGTCGTCATGAATCTCTTTCATGCGCCATTTCCAGAGGGCCCAATAGTAGTTCCCTATGAGCCATTCTCTGTGTCGCCTAGTTTTCTTCATTTTTTTAAGGAGCACCTTTCTCCCCTTCCGGATGGGAAGCGCACTCTCCTCTATTGCTTTTAGTGCCAAGAGTGGGTACCATGGCGAATGGCCCCATTCCTCTGGGTGTAGTGTTTTGAACGCACTATCTGGAGAGACCTTGCGCAACGCATTCGTTAGTTCGTCTAGGAGGTTTTGTAAAACGTAGGCGCTGCAACCCAGCAAGATGTGCCGCAAAGACATCTCTTCTTCGCAAGCGCAGAACCGACCCATGTCCGACTTCACCAGCCCAGTGCCAAAGTACCTATGGCCCAAGACCTGCGCTCCGTTCATCTCTTTCCAGAGGACCTCCTTCAGCCCTTCCGGGATAGCGAGGCTCCAAACATTCCCTATGTAACTGCCTGGGTCCAGTACAACACCGAACATATTGCCGATCGTCACTGTCCACCTATCCGAGAATGCCTCGAATTTGAGAGTAGTCGACAGAGCTCAGACCATAGCCCGTACGGACAGCTTTGTCAGGTAGTCGAGCGGCTGGTGGCATAGGACAGGGGATGCGTCCACCCACCCCGTGGGGACGCGGATAGCACTTATATCAAAGACTCTCCCATCCTTCCGGCCTTCATTGGCTAGTGCGTCCGCCCTGTTATTCATGATATCGGTGTCGTGGGCTTTGGCCTTCATGAGGCTCAGCCTGCCTGTCCTGTCACGCAGCAGGTACAACAGAAGCTGGAGCAGTGGCGTAGGGGGCCCTCTGCTCATGTGCCGGGGGGCGTCTCCCCATCCGTCCCACTCCATGGCTAGTAGGCCCCCTTTGAGCAGGCCGAGGACATACGTGGAATCAGTATGTATGACTATGTGGGCATTCCGCCATGCGAGGAGGCACAAAACTACCACCGCCACTTCCGCCATGTTATTGGACAGTACCGCTCCTGTCAGCGAGATCTTGTCGCTGAGTTGCATGTCAGAGATCCATGCTGATCCTGCCGTGCAGTCGTTATACCCGTTTTTGTCTGCAGAGCCATCCGTCCATATGTGTATATCCCGGTCATACAATATGGCCTCCTGTGGGCGGGAGCTCGTCCGCACTATCGGTGCATAGTCCTCCCTAGGCTGTCTGACCCGGGATGCTTTATAGGCATCCCGGACCATTCTCCCCACCACAATGGAGCGAGGGGCGGTGAAGGCTCGCACGCAACCCAGTGGGCCAGCCATGTTAGGCCAGATGTTCACACTGTCGAATCTCTGGCCGCCGTAGTTCTTCAGGGGTGACCAAGAAGAGCTCTCCACAGCCTCCCGAAGGGCTGTGAGAGTTTTACCAAGGCCTGTCCCTCTCATAGGGGGCGGGGCGTACAGGTGGAGTACTCTGTGCACCCCGACGCCCCGGAGCTTCAGCATCTTCAGGAACCTCTGAGAACTTGGCCTGGGCAAGGCAGGGTGGTTCAGCACTGGGGCCTTCATCCTAGCTCACATGGATGGTGTCGCACATGCCAGGTCCAAGCCGACTTTCCTGGCGGTCAAGAAGGCCTGTGAGACACGGTCTTGCAGTAATGTCGGCTTCGTGTATGCCATCTGTAGGAGGGGGTTCAGCCCATCATAAGTACCTGCTCTACTGGTGAAGGAGGCCATCTTCAAGTCCATCCAAGTCCATTGCTTCCATGGTACTCGTTGGTCCCCGGTGACCAGATCACTCAGGAACTTCAGGTCAACGGCCAGTTTTCGCGTGGCAAGGGAGGGGGAGTTCAGGCCGCCCTCCGCCAGGGGGGCTTCCAGAGTTTTGAAGGCCATCGCAGAGAACTTCCCACGGACGAAGTTCATGATCTTCCCACTTATCTTTCGCAGAATATGTGGCGGGATCCCATTCCCGTCCATGAGGAAATGGCACCTGGACAGCATAAGAGCTTTGGCCAGGAGGGCTCTATTTCTGGCCTCTGCTTCTCTCCACCTCCACTATGCGATGCCACCCACTTCACCGCCTTCCACTCCACCGCCTCCTGCAGTCTCGTAGTCGCATGTTGTAGATTTAGACTTTGTACTTAAGCTCGGACTCGATGAGGAATGTCCCTCACTCGACGTCTTGATTATAGACATTTGTTATTGCGCCCTGCCTCGCTCATATTGAAATCCCAACTCGCTCGATTGCCCCTCAGCCTGTCGGACTTCGGCCCTCAAGCCCGTGTGGATCATTCCCCCGCCCTCTCGTGCTAACTCCCACCCGTAGCACCACCGGGCTAGCCAGCCGGACCGAACCCCCGCTTCAGTCAGCCCCTTTGGTGTCGTACCTAGTCGGAGTGCGTAGCTGCCGAGACAGATTGGGCGCCCGTCGTGCTTTTGGGCAGTCGCTTGGGTATTAGGTCCGACAAGCCCGTAAGTCGTCGTACCCATCCCTTCCTCCTCTCCCCGGAGTTTATATTCCTGCCGGCGCGCATGGACGAGCGGAGAACTTAATTTCGTCAGTGAATGGACTAGCCTCAAGCCCCCCTTTTATTCCTCTTTCGGCTTCCGTTCGCATGTCTCTGTTGGAGACTGTCAGAATTACCGATTCCATCACAGTACGTCAAGTACCCTACGAGGCGCCGCGCACTTGCATGACCAGAACGTTCGCGAACGTAAATCGCAGAACCAGAACCCGACCCTGACCTCGAAACCGAAAACCCGAACCCACCGATGGCCCCGTTTGTTGCCCCGAGGTGGACCCCGAAGGACAAGGCCTTACCCTTGAAGGATGAGATATCCGCTTTCCATGCACAGGTCACACGATTCCGAGACCGCGTCGAAGGAGCCCTGCAGGACTTCCCCAACCTTGCGGATAAGCTCGAAGACACTCCCGCCTTACTCAATTCTTTTTCCGACAAACCTCAGAATCTCGCCCACGTCACCGACCTCCTCTCTTTCCTCACCGACGTCTGGGTCCTTTATGAGGATGCCCAACGAAAGTGTTCAGAGGCCACGCTGTCAACTAGGTCAACTTCTTCAGGGCCTGCTCCGATGGAGCGTGGTGGAGCCCTGAAGGTGGTGCTCCCCTCGCATTTCAATGGGTCATGCTCTAAAGCCCGTGTCTTCCTCGCCGAGTGCAACAACTTTATGGCACTCAACTTGTCACGATTCGCCTCTGACGAAATCTGCGTCCAGTGGGCTCTCCAACTCTGCACCGATAAAGCCGCCAACTGGAAGCGCGTCCAGCTAGAGCTCGCCATGGACGAAGACCACGCCCCCGCCTACCTTATGAACTGGAGGTTATTCCAGCGGAATTTCCTGAACAAGTGGGTGGACCTCAACTCTAAGCAGAAGGCTCACAATCGTTTCCACGCTGGCCTGAAGCAAACCGGATCGGTTCGCTGATATGTCGAAGCTTTCGAGGAGCTCATCCTCGAGACGGAATTCCACGACGATGAGATGATCACGTCCACATTCTATATGGGCCTCAAGTACGAGGTCAAGCGAGACCTAGTCAGACAGCGACCCGACAACCTCGAGGACCTCAAAGCCCTTGCCATCATGCTTGACGAAGAACGTATGGCCACCCAGGATCCCGATCGACGCAACACGAAACCCAAGTCCGCCTCCCGCACGTTCGAATCAGCAACTCCAACACCGCGATCCGACACCGCGTCCCGACAATCGACTCCCGAGATCAAGGCCGAATCTGCCCGCATCGGTACTCGCCTCTCGGAGTCCGACCGACTCCAATATCGAACTGAAGGCAGGTGTTTCGGTTGTGGAGAAAAGGGACATATCCACCCGAATTGTCCCAAAAAGCCCAAGGCACAGGTTGCAGTGGTGGAGCCAGCTGTTGATGACTGCCCCTCGGAAACTACCCTGACTTGCAATGAGTCAAAAAACTAGAACGTCCAATGGAGCCTGTCGCACCCGTGGACTTTAATGTATCAGACTCTGCCTCTGAATGTAGTTCGGAATTGTCTTCTGAGAATACAGTATTGGTTTCGGCTGTCACTCCGTACCAACTTGTAAGACATTTAACTGCACCGATCACACTTGCAGATACGATCAAGACGACAGCCATGGTGGACTCGGGCGCCATGGGGAATTTTATCCACCCAAGATTTGTCGAATTACACACACTGGTCACTAAAAGCCAAAACCCGCTCACCGTTAATGATGTAAATGGCCGTCTCCTTTCACGCATAGACCGACAGGTTGAGATCCGGATGGCCGTTGGCAACCATTCCGAGACCCTCACCTTTGACGTCGCACCACTGGGAGGGCATAACATCGTACTCGGATTACCGTGGCTTCAGCAGCACGATCCGCAGATACATTGGTCGAGTGGTAAGGTCACCTTCGCATCGGATTACTGTGAGAAGCACTGCCTTGCATTACCCGCAAGTATGTTCTTCAGTCAACGCCCCCTCATCTGAACGTCGGAAACAGTTGAAAATATTCCCGACACTGAGTTAGATCCACTCACCGCCGAGGAGATCGAACTCTATGCAATCGACATCCCGGAGCGCCTCCAATCGATAGCTACGGATATTCCTGAGTACTACCACAACTACATGGACAGGTTCAACGGAGAGAAAGCTGCCACTACTCTCCCCGATTTCTGACCGGATTCCAACTTCACAATCGACCTCGACCCGTCGAAACTACTCCCAAAGCCAAGTCGACCATACCATATGAACCAGGAAGAGCGTACCGAATGCCGAAAAGTCCTCGATGAGATGCTCAATGCCGGTTGGGCTGAACCCGCCGATTCTAACTGTCCGATCGCCACTCCAATGTTTCTCGTTTGGAAAAAGGATGGAACCCGCCGACCAGTCATTGATTACTGCAAACTGAATGTGTTAGACTAGCGCAGCGAGTGAGCGGGCGATAGAACCGTGAGATGTATACATAGTTAGCATACCTAGCGCAGCGAGTGAGCGGGCGATAGAACTGTGAGGATCTTTCGCCCCCTCGCTCGTCATGTCTATATACATGATCGGAACAATAGGATGTGTGGCCAGTGGCCTACAGATAAGAGCAATCTACACAGAAGACGTACGGACAATAAGGCAGACCTAATAGGGAAATAGTGGCACAGAGATTGTGCCCATGTGGCTTGGGCGTGTAGGCCACAAACAGGGTGTGTGTGGCCAGACAAAGGTGAGGCTGGAGTGGGGCAAGTCTGAGGCTGGAGAGGGGACGAGTCTGAGGCTGGACCGATATGTCATAGCAATCCAACATGACCCCCTCGGCCCATCAGGGGCGACCCCTAGACGTGCATCGGTCCAGGGATAGCTCGTCGGTCAAGGGTGTAGGCCAAGCATAGCTTGGAACTTCGTGAACTTGAGCCTACCAAGCGGTTTCGTGAAAATATCGGCGGGATTCTCATTACTGGGAACGTGCAAGACGGTGATCTGCTTCTGATCAACCAGGTCGCGGATCCAGTGATATGCACGATGGACGTGCTTCATCGTTGATTGGTGCTCAGGGTGTTTGGCAACCTGGATAGCGGATTTATTATCAACCAGAAGCGGGGAGGGGCGTGAGACATTGTAGCCCAGTTCCTCAAGGAGGTACCTCATCCACACAACCTCACAGCCGACCTTCGAAGCCGTCGTGTACTCGGACTCGGTGCTAGAGAGAGACACGTGTGGCTGAAGCCGGCTTCCCCATTGAATAGCGCCTCCGCCAATGCAGACAGCGAAGCCACCAGTCGATCGGCTGTTGTCCGGATTCCCGCTGAGGTTGGCATCTGAGTAGGTGGTGAATAGATCGGGCGTGGAAGAACGTGAATAGACGAGTCTCATGCCCGTGGTTCCCTTAAGGTATCGGAGAACCCGCTTGGCGGCGTGCCAATGCGGAAGACCGGGGTTTTCGACGAAGCGACACAGCACACCGACCATGTAAGCGATATCGGGACGAGTGGCGATGGCAAGGTAGAGTAGCTTCCCGATCAGCTCACGATAGGGAATGGCCTTCATCTCCGATCGCCCTTCAGGGGTGTCTGGGGACATTCAGGCTGAGAGCTTCTGGTTTTCGTCCATCGGGGTGAGGGAGGGATTGCAGTCGGCCATTCCAAACAGTTCCAGGATCGATTCCACGTAGCCTGGCTGAGAGAGAGAAATGGTGCAGGCGGCGTGGTCGCGTTCGATCTTGATGCCAAGTATCGACGTGGTCGGGCCTTGATCGTGAATCTTAAAGTGGGTCATGAGATCAGACTTGACACGTTGGACGGTGGCCTTTGAGTTCGATGCGAGAAGGAGATCGTCGATGCGAATTGGCATCATGATGTGATCATCGCCGCGCTGGTACACATATACCGAGTAGTCGCAGTCTATACATTCGAAACCGATGGAGGTGAGTACCAAATGGAGCTTCAATGCCCAGATGCGCGGGCCCTGCTTAATACCGTATAGGCCCTTTAGGAGGTGCACTACCCACCGCTTTGGGTCTTCCCCAGGCCGAGGATCACCTTCAACCTCAAGTCCCTCTGGAATCTTCATGTAAATCTCCACATCTATATCCCCGTTAAGGAAAGCGGTCGATATATCCACTGACTCCAGTTCCAGATCCTCCGCTGCAGCAATGGCTAGCATGGCGCACATAGCAGCCATCCTGGCCGTTGACGCAAAAATCTCATTATAGTGTATACCCTGAACCTGCGAGTACCCCTGTGCCATGATGCGCCCCTTGTACTTATTGATAGACCCATCAGGCAGGCGCTTGATTTTGAACACCCAACGGGAGCCTATCGCGCGCCTACCAGGGGGCAGCTGAACCAACTCCCATGTGCCGTTCTGCAGGTGCGCCTCAATTTCCGCGAGGGCGGCAGCAACCCACCTGTCTGCGTCGGGCCGCTTGAGCGCATCAGTGAGGGTCTTCAGCTTGATACTGACGCTCGTATTCAGTGCACACTCCACGGCATCCACCAATGGAATAGCGAAGTCATGGGAAAACCCGGCCGAATTTGCCTTGGCCAAGGCACTGGGGAGCCGAGCCCTGGAGACGTGTTTGGGTGGGAGCGGGAGCCCGAGCGAGGGGTGATGCTCGAAATGTGATGTCAGCTGTTTGACAGCGGGTGGGGTGCGGGGGTGCTCTGGTAGGTCGTGGAGTGCGCGTGCGGGCAGCTGCGGTGCGAGGTCAGGCTGCCCATTGTCCAAAGGGTCAGCTGCGGGTGCAGGTATGGGTGCAGGTGCAGGATCGGGCTGGACTGCAGGTGCAGGTAGTGGAGCGGGTGGGTCTAGCAGATCGGCCGGGATTGCAGGGAAAAGGATGGCAGGAGGCCCAGGTGGGTCAGGGGTCCCAGCATTGACAGGTGGAATAGGATCGACAGATGTGTCTATCCCAGACAGCCCAGGTTTTCGGAAAGGAAAGACGGACTTGCGGAAGACAGCGCTGTCAGAGACGACTGCCTTGTGCGTCTGCGGGTCCCAAAACCTCCAACCCTTATAGTCTGTAGGATAGCCGATGAGTACACACTGGGTCGCATGGGGGAGAAGGGCGGGGCGTTGGTCCTTTTGCAGGTGAACGTATGCGAGGCAACCGAAAGGGCGCATGGACGATAGGTCGGGCTTACGACCATAGAACAACTCAAATGGGGTAAGTGGAGCAGTGGCGGATGATGGGAGCCGGATTTTACCATGGAGCCAGTGCGTCGCGGCATCCTCCCACCAAGTGCGCGCAAGGCCGGACTGTGACAGTAGGGTAGTTACTCCCTCAGCAATCGACTGATTCATCCGTTCAGCGACTCCGAGCTGCTGGGGCGTGTCGCGGATGGAGTGCTCACGTCTGATCCCAGCCCCGGTCAGGAAATCATCGAAATCGCCTGACATGTATTCGCTACCCTTATCGTCTCGTAGGATGCCGATCCGCTGTCCAATGACATTTTCAGCCCAAGCCTTGTACTTTCGGAAAGCACCGTAGACCTCCGATTTCCTGGCGATGAAGTAAACGGCCGGAAATCGTGAGTGGTCATCGATGAAAGTAACCCAGTAGCAATGACCTTGCCGGCTACGAATCGGTATCGGGCCATGCACATCTGAGAAGACCCGGAGCAGCAGACGCTCGGCACGGGCGGCAGGCTTTGAATGGGGTGCCCGGGTGAGCTTCCCGTTGACACAGTCTTCACAGAAGTCATCTGTGGCGGCCCCAGTAATGCGACCCGGGATGCCAGTGATAGAGCCGGCCCGAATGAGGTGCCGAAGTGCCGAGTGGGGCATGTGGTTCAGGCGCGCGTGCAGCTCTTCAATTGAGACGCTGGCCGATTCAACTGCCTAAATAGGCTTCCAATCGAGATATGCTAAGTCATTCGATCGGATCGTGGCAGTGAACTCCATGGCCCCTGTCCGGCGATTGATCCACTTGCGCTTCGGGTACTCTGCAACCTCTGAGTGCGTATTGTGGTGTTCCCTCGCGAACTTGTTGGATGCGAATAGGCTGATGGTAAGGAAGGGTACGAAGAGGACATTGTGTATTGTAATTATGTAGCCGCAATCAGAGAGAAATCGTATAGAACCCAGACCTTCGGAGTAGATAACCTTTCCATCAGCCAAACGAATCGCGCGCCGATCCGGCTTGAGACTCAAGAAGGCGGAGCGAATACTGCTCATTGAGCTTGAGGCGCCTGAGTCGCAAAGCCAGTTGTCAGCGGCGCGCAAATCGTGGGAGAGGAATGCGGTAGCTACCCCTGCGGTCTCCTGGGTGGCCGGTGCAGGCACGATGTTGTTGGTAGGGCTGGTGCTCGTGGCATTGGCAGTGGCAGTATTACTGCCGCGGCCTCTGCCCCTTCGGCGGCCGCCCCCATAGTTGCCATAGTTATTGTTATTGTTGTTGTTGTTGTTGCCGTGGCTGTTGCTGTTGCTACCGCCGGCACTGGCGCCGACACACTGGACGACGAGTCGCGCGATCGCCTCGAAATGAGGGCAGTCCCTCGCGTAATGACCAGGCTGATCACACCTGTGGCATCGAAGGGAGAAAGCCGCACTTGCCGACTCGATCTCAGACGCTACCGCAGCGTCCCTGTCGGTGCGGATAAAAGTGGAGTAGGCGTCGTCGAGGGTGACCTCCTTCTGGGAGACCAGCTGGCGGCGAAGGGGATCGTCTGTGTGGAGTGCGCTGAGGATGGTAAAGAGGGCAATCTCGTCGAATCGATCCTCCTGGGACTGGTTAGCAGGCGTGATGCGGACGATTCTGCTGCGAGCATTGTCGACACGGCGATAGAGATCAATGTAAGTCTCTCCAGACCGCCTGCGGGTACCGAGGAGCTGCATCCAGGCTTCGTGGCGAAAACTCGTGTCGAGCGAAACGTGCTGGGCCTCGATGGCCTTCCAAAGGGGCCAGACACCGCCGTGTTCGTGCTTGGAGAGGAGCTCGTAGTGCAACTTGGCAGCAGTCCCCATGATAACGCCCATTGCGTGTTGCTCAGAACGAATCCACTTCTCTGCCCCGGTCATGTCAGTTGGCGCCACCGGATCAACCAGGCCGCCACTAGCGTCCTTCGTGCGTCTAATGATGTGAACATGACCACCTGGAGTGAGGTGGGCCTTGACACTGAGTTGCCACTTCAGATAATTCTCCCTGGTGAGGACGGGAACGTGGGAATAAGAGTGAGGAGCGTTGTCGTGCTCAGCATGGGACCCGTGAGTAGGGCCAGTGACGGTTGGGCTCGGGGCCTGCGGGCTAGGCGTGGAAGAGCGGCTCATAACCTGTTAGACTAGCACAGCGAGTGAGCGGGCGATAGAACCGTGAGATGTATACATAGTTAGCATACCTAGCGCAGCGAGTGAGTGGGTGATAGAACCGTGAGGATCTTTCGCCCCCTTGCTCGTCGCGTCTATATACATGATCGGAACAATAGGATGCGTGGCCAGTGGCCTACAGATAAGAGCAATCTACACAGAAGACGTACGGACAATAAGGCAGACCTAATAGGGAAATAGTGGCACAGAGATTGTGCCCGTGTGGCTTGGGCGTGTAGGCCACAAACGGGGTGTGTGTGGCCGGACAAAGGTGAGGCTGGAGTGGGGCAAGTCTGAGGCTGGAGAGGGGACGAGTCTGAGGCTGGACCAATATGTCATAGCAATCCAACAGAATGACATCACGATCAAGGACAGTTATCCGCTTCCGCGTATTGATGAGATGATGGACCGCATCTGCAGATCGGAAATCTTTATGAAGTTCGACTTGAAATCCGGTTACAACCAGGTCCGCATCCGACCTGGTGACGAATGGAAGACCACGTTCATGACTCCATTCAGCCCCTTCTGACTCCGCGTTATGACTTTCAGATTTACGAACGCACTGCTGTGCTTCCAACGCCTCATGGACAAGGTCTTCGCCCCTCTGCTCTACAAGAACCTCGAAAACTACCTCGATGATGCGCTCAATCATCATCGGACTTTAGAGGAACATATCGCGGGAGTCCGCCAAACGCTCCAATGCCTTCAGGAAGCAAACCTCTTCTGCAACCCGAAGAAGTGCGAGTTCCATAAGCCGAAAATCGAGTTTCTGGGTGTTGACATTAGCCAACATGGGTTTGAAATGGACAAAAAGAAGACTTCCGTGATCGCAGAATGGCAAAACCCGATGTTGGTACAAGGCGTTCAGGAGTTCATCAGATTTGTGAACTTCTATCGACGATGGATCCCTGGTTTCTCCGATGTCACTTGACCGCTCCACGACCTATTCCAGAAGAACCAGGCTTGGCAATGGACCGAGAACGAGCAGATGGCCTTTGAACTCTTGAAGTGGCGCGTTTCTCAGGCTCCTGTCCTTGTCCATGCTGACCCCGACACTCAATTTCGCCTGGAAACCGATGCCTCGAACTATGCCTACAGTGCCATCCTCTCGCAGAAGCAGACTGATGGTCGCCACCACCTGATCAGCTTTATGTTGAAATCCATGAACCCGGCTGAGCGGAATTATGGGATTCCCGACAAGGAAGCTCTCACAATCGTAAAAGGTCTTCAGAACTGGCACCACTGGCTCAAACGGACTCGTCTCCCGGTCCATATCCTCACTGACCACAAGAATTTGGAGTACTTCGTGAAACCTCGGATCCTAAATCGACAACAGATGCGCTGGCTGGAGTTACTCACCCACTACAACTACGAAATCCACTACCGACCTGGTGACAAAAACTCCGCCGCCGATGCGCTGTCCCGACGCGCTGAACTCCAACCTGCGGACGGTGAGGACGAGGTCCTGCAGTCTCTGATTCCTGCCGAGAACTTCACAGAGCTGGCCGCTTGTGAGGCTGAGATGACCCCTTCGGACTGGGAAGGTCTGGGAGAGGTCTTTGTGGCTGCCCTCGCCGTTTCGGACTCGGATATTCTAGCGGAAACCCACAGGATCGCTGTGGACTGGGAGGATAAACCCGAAGGACTGGTTTGGGATGACAGATTAGGATGGAAGGATGGACGGATTTGGATCCCTGAGTTGGATGACCTCTGGAAGAAGGTTATGGGACTCTACCACAATTCTCCAGTCACTGGCCACTTAGGAACTTCAGGAACCCTTGAGCTCGTTGGTCGCAGCTACTGGCGACGCGACTTAGCAGCTTGGGTGAAACGATATGTCCAAGGGTGCCATACCTGCAGACACACAAAGCATCAGAATCAGTGGGAATTTGGAAAGCTCCAACCGATTCCCGCCCCGGACGGACCTTGGCAATGGATTCAGTTGGACTTTGTAGGCGAACTCCCTAAATTGAGTGGGTTCAATGCCATCTACGTTGTCTCCGACAGATTGACTAAGATGGCTCACTTCATCCCTACAACGACCGACATCTCCGCTCCCAACTTGATGAAATTGCACATCTGACACATCTGGAAACTGCATGGAATCCCACTGGTACATGGGACTGACCGAGGATTGACCTTCACTGCCACGTTTACGAAGAGTTTATACAAGGGACTCGGAATTGAACCCTGCTTCTCAACCACCTATCATCCGCAGACACAGGGACAAGTTGAGAACAACAACAAGTGGATGGAAACCTATCTCTGCATGTTCTGTTCTCACCGTCAGGACGATTGGGCTGACCTCCTTCCGATGGCAGAGTTTTCGTATAACAACCACCACCATCCGTCAATCGATACGACTCTGTTCTTCGCGAACTTTGGTTACCACCCGACTCTCTCGAACGTCCCAACTGCGGCCCAATCCGATGAGCCTGATGTGCGGATCCGGCAGATTCACGAAGCCCAAGAGGAGTGTAAATGCGCTATTGAACGGTCACAGGAGATCTCGAAACGGGCCTATGACAAGTGGAAACGCGATAATCCCGGTTTCCAAGTCGGAGATTCCGTTTGGCTCGAAGCTACCAACCTCGCGACTGATGAGCCATCTCCGAAACTCGCTAGTAAACGTCACGGCCCATTCCGAATCAAGGATAAGCTCTCGGACTTGACCTACCGACTCGAACTGCCCACTCAATGGAAGATCCACGACGTTTTCCATGTCAATGTCTTGTCTGAAGCAACTCCCGACACGATTCCGAACCGCGTAAATCCTGCTCCACCTCCTGTCAAGGTCAACGATGAGGAATTCTGGGTCATAGAGAAGTACCTGGATTCCCGGTGGTTCCGAAACCGATTCCAGTTTAAGATCCGATGGGAGGGTTTCACAGAAGAGCATGACACTTGGGAAAATGCCGAGGATATTGACTCCGACACCAGACCTCGCCTCCTACAGGACGGAGACGATGATTTCGACCTCGAGGAGGACTTCTACCACAGACATCTGGACGCTCCCAAGCGAACCGACCCTCCTGCCGCTCGCGCACGACCTGCCAGACGACAGAGGGTTCGTCAATAGTCAGCAAGGACGCTGACCCTTGGTGGGGGGTACTGCAATAATATCGCCTTTTTCCTTCAGGAAAAACCACAAATTCTGACATGCAGTCACTCTGTTCCTATGTCACTTGCCCTCCAGTTCCTTGGATATGCTAAACAGGCATGAAAAGTGACAAATTCTGACATTTGATCCTCTCCACCCTTCACTGCTTTTCTTAAAGCCATTCAATTGAGGTAGAATGGTGTGAATACTCAAGTCCAAGGAAGATATAGAAGCACCAGGTTGTTGCTGCAGTACTAAATTGTTCTGGCTCCCA
>Ga0307515_10012651_pt1 | contig 15851 bp, 8 predicted proteins | sample 17_EM_MG_FD_194513 | JGI IMG/M metagenome (GOLD analysis project Ga0307515, IMG submission 194513) | Populus trichocarpa ectomycorrhiza microbial communities from riparian zone in the Pacific Northwest, United States - 17_EM | ecosystem: Host-associated > Plants > Roots > Unclassified | place... | reverse complement strand
GGCGAAACGCGCGGAGCGCCGGTACGCCGCCTCGTCCTCGACGAGATCGTGGATCGTCCCGGCGCTCGGCGCCGGGACGGGACGGCCGTGGACCAGAGCCGAGTAGACGACACCGACCCGGCGCGCGATGATCAGGCCGCTGAACCCGTCCGCCGCCAGGTGGTGAACGCGCTGGTACCACAGGTGGCGCTGAGGTCCCAGGCGCAGAAGCGCGCCGGTGGCCAGCGGCGCACGGCCGAGGTCGACGGGAGCCGCCAGGTCCTCGTCCATCCACCGCCGGGCGGCCCGTTCCGGATCGGGTTCTCCGCTGAAGTCCAGGTTGAGGAGGGCCCAGCCGGACAGCTCGGCCAAATGCTGGCGCACCGTGCCGTCGTCCTCGGTGAAGTAGAGCCGCAAGCTCTCCATCTCGGCGACCACCCGGGCCATCGCGCGCGCCATCAGCTCGCGGTCCAGCGGCCCGTCGATGTCGGTGTACTGGGCGACGTTGTACTGCCGCCCGGCATCGGCGAGCTTCTGGGCGAACCACAGGCCGTGCTGCCCGGCGAGCAAGGGCAGACCGCCGTCCCCGATCCGCTCGTCCATCAGGCGGACTGCTCGTCCATGCGCCTGACCAGACTGGCCGGGCGCATATCGGTCCAGTTCTTCTCGACGTAGTCGAGGCACTCCTGCCGCGACGCCTTTCCGAAGGCGACCTGCCAGCCGGCCGGGACGTCGGCGAACGCGGGCCACAGCGAATGCTGGTCCTCGTCGTTGACCAACACGAGGAAGGTGCCGTTCTCGTCGTCGAACGGATTGCTCATCAGGTTCTCTCCGATTCCGTGCTCACTGCGACTCAGGACAAGGGCGTGACGCGGTAGGCGGTCGCGAGCGGCGGCAGCCGGACACCGGCGAGCCGCAGCTGGTGGACGCGTGAGGCGACGGCCGCGCCGCGAAGCAGGTGATGCGAGACGTCGACGACGGAGCGGTTCTCTGCGCTCGCGAGGTAGGTCCCGGTGACCCACCGGTTGAAGGCGCCCATCGCCGGCCCGCACCAGATCTGGTAGTCCGCCGCCCGCTCGTCGTCACCGGTGGACGCCCAGCGTGAGGAAAGGCCGAGGTACCAGCGGAAGATCAGCGCCATGCGACGCCGCGGATCGCTCTCTGCGGCCGCAAGCTGACCCGGGTCGCGGCGGCCGAAGTAGTCGACGACCTCGGCCCACACCTCGTCGACCGTCCGGCGCAGCACCACCGTCTCCAGCCACTCGCGTTCCTCGGCGGGCAGGGCTTCGAGGCTCTCGTAGCGGTCGTAGCACCGGTGGAGCCTGCTCGCCCGCTGAGCGAACATGGTGCCGCGTTTGAGGACCTGCACCCGCGAACCGAACTCGAACATGTCCGCCGACGGCGCCAGGCCCACGTCGGAGATCTCGGCCGCCGCGAGCATCCGCCGCGCTCTCATCGACGTTCCGGCCTCCCGGCAGGACTGGTTGACCGAGCCGGTGACGACGTAGTCGGCGCCCATCGCGAAGGCGGCGGCCACCGCCATGGGCGTGCCGATCCCGCCGGCCGCACCGATCCGCACCGGGGTCAGGTCACGGCGGCGGTCACGGAGGGAGTCTCGAAGAGCGGCGATGAGCGGGAGCAGGACGCCGAGCGGCCGCCCGTCGGTGTGCCCTCCGGAGTCGGACTCCACGGTGACGTCGTCGGCCATCGGCACGAAGGCCGCCAGCGTCGCCTGCTCGGCGCTGATCAGACCGGCGTCGGCCAGCTCCGTGACGATGCCCGGGTCGGCCGGGGTCATGAACCGTTCGGCGACCTCCGGCCGCGACACCTTGGCGATCACCCGGTTGGCCGCGACGATCGCGCCGTCGGTGCTCCGGTGCAGCCCGGCGAGGCGGTATCGCACGAGCGGCGCGGTCAAGCCCATGAACGCCGAGGCCTCGACGCAGCGAACCTGATAGCGCAGGCACAGGTCGACCACGGCCGATTCCGCGGCGGGCTCGTGTGGGGCGTGCAGGAGGTTCACCGCGTACGGCAGACCCGCCGCGTCCGCGGCGAGCCGTCGCAGCGCGTCCTCCAGGCGAGCCGGTGGAACGCCTCCGGCCCCGTACACGGCTAGGTGACCGCTGCGGGCCATCGCTGTGACCAGCTCGGGCGACGAGATCCCGCCCGCCATCGCGCCGGCCATCAGCGCGTACCGAACCCCGTGCGCGGCCCGGAAACCCGGGTCCCCGAGACGCGTCGCGGGCAGCGGGCCGAGTGAGAGGACCAGCCGTTCACCACGGCGTGGCAAGGTGTGGGAGAGCCCGACACCGGCCGCCGTGGCCACGACGTGACAGGGAAGCTCGACGGCGGTGAGGACCTCGTTGACTCCGGCGGGATCGGTCCGCGGACCGGACAGGACCGGGGCCGTCACGCCGCACCGTCCCGGCGGACCGCCAGCGCCACGCCGCCGACCTCGTAGATGCGCAGGTCGCGCTTCCACAGGTTCGCGTCGGCGACCACGACGAGACCGTCGTCGTCGCGCCGGATGTCGGTGATGTGGACGTCGAACACCATCTCCGGGTCCTCTCGCAGGATCTGGCCCCGGTACTTCCACGTCATCGGAATCCCGGCCGGCCGGACGAACTTCGCCGGGCCGAAACCGTCGACCAGCCCGCTGCGCATGACGAACACCTGCAGTGCCTGCAGGATCGCCTCGACGCCCAGAGAACCCGGCATCACGGGGTCCATGTGGAAGTGCCGGGCGAAGTACCAGTCGGCGGGGTCGACCCGGCGTCGGGCCAGCAGATACCCACGACCGTGCGAGCCGCCGCCGGGAACCAGGGACGCCTCGTCGATCAAGGTGAGATGCCCGGTGCCGAGCCGGAGACCGTCACCGGGACGGGGCCGGCGCCAGTCTTCGTCACCGGCGATGTCGACGCGTTCGGCCCGGGCCGCCGGCTGGCCGTCCAGCCACGGCGGAACCTTGCGGCCGCCGTCGAGGCCGCTCTGGTTGGCGAGCGCGGCGTCGCTGAAGTAGCCGAACAGCGATCGTCCCTGGTAGAACTCCTCGCCGTCGGTGGTCAAGGTGTAGGCGAGCTCCTGCAGGATCGCCCCGGAGAGCCGCTGTGTGGACAGCAGCGTCGACTCGTGCCGGATGGTGCGGCCGATCAGGTCGATGTCCCGCAGCACGGTGGCAGTCCCGTTGAGGTTGCGGATCGAGTAGGTCTCGTCCGGGTCGCCGAGAATCGACCCCAGGTACGCCGTCGTCAACGCGGCGGCCTGGAGCGAGGTCTCCATGAGCACGCAGTTCGGCATGTCCGCGATGCCCGACTCGTGCGCGTACCACGACTCGGGCGAAGAGTCGTATTCGGAGATCATCCGGCTGCCGTCGGCGACGGCCGCGCGGGTGCCTTCCAGCGACATGATCCGGTCGACGAACTTGAAGTCGCCGTTGGCGCCGCGCGGACTGCGCCGCCCGTCGTAGACGGCGAACTCCGGTCCCATGCCGGTGGGCAGGTCGCCGAGGCAGATGTTGGCCATGTGGAACTCGTTGACCAGGGCCTGCTCGCCTGCGGCATTGAAGCGGCCGAGGAAGCGGGCCGGACGTCCGCCGAGTTCCGGGCGGTAGGCGGCGCCCGGGCGCTCGCGCACCTGAAGGGCGAAGTCCTGGATCCGCACGACCGCGCGCTCGCCGTCGTAGCAGGTGATGTCGGCGACGACGGTGGGGCGCGGCAGCAGGTCCACGTCGGTGACCTCGACGACGTAGCGCAGCGCCGCCGACGACGGCGTGACCTCGCCGCGCATGGTCAGCGTGCCGGGCCGACCGGCGACCGGCTGGAACTCCGCGTCGGGGAAGACCAGGTGGAGGCCGAGGAACATGGCATAGGTCGAGAGGACCTGCGCGGCACCCTCGACGATCAGGGAACCGGGCACCAGCGGATCGCCGGGGAAGTGGCAGGCGAAGAACCAGTCGTCCGGCGTGATCAGCTGCACGGCCTCGATCCGGCCGAGCCCGCGCGGCCCGCCGAGCCGGTCGATCGCGGTGATCTCGTCGAGCACCAGCATCCGTCCACGAGGGAGCCGGATCGCGGGATTCAACCGCACGCCGCCGTCGACCTGCCGCCAGGCCGGGCCGAACACCTCGGCGCAGTTCCCCTCGGAGAGCTGCTCCAGCGCGGCACGGTCCAGTCTGGTCCGCGAGGTTCGGGCCAGGGGCTTGAACCAGCCGGGACCCATTCCGGCGCTCCGGCGGCGGTCGGCCGGTGTGCTCACGATCCCGCCGGCCGCGTCCAGCGTCTCCCGGGTGAAGAAGCCGGCCCGCGCGCCCGACAGCGAGAACACCGGCAAGTCTCCCGCGAAGCAGTCGGTCCGGAATCCGAAGATCAGGTCGTCGCCCAGCCCGGCGACGTTCTCGATCTTGGTCTCATAGCGCAGCGTCTGCCCGGTTCGGGGACGCGGGCCGTGGAACACCGCTGCACCGCCGAGCATCCGGAAGTACCGTTCGGCCGGACGGTCCAGGTCGACGCCGAGGTAGGCGGCGAGCACCACGCAGCTTTGACCAGCCTCGGTCGCCAGTCCGATGGAGACGTCGCCGTCGGCGGCGAACCAGGCGTCGTGCGGGATGTCGTACTCGACGGTGATCGCGGCCGGTCCGAACTCACCGGTCCGTCCCTCCAGTCGGGTGACGCGCGAGGCGAACATGAACGGCGGCGCGGGCAGGCGCGCCCGCCACGGCAGAGCGTCGACCGGGGCGAACCGGGGGCCGAAGACCTTCGCGATCGAGCCGGTGGCGAACTCCAGCAGGTCGGCCTCGTCGAGGACGGGCCGGTCGCCGTTCTCCAGCTCGCGCAGGATGCGCTCCTGCACGGCGTGCTGGGCGCCGATCGCGGCGAGGTGGGCGCGTACGACGGCCGCGCCGTGTCTCTGCACGGCTGAGGTCTCCGCAGGGACGGCGAGGTCGTCGTCGAGGGTGATGGCGTCGGGGCTCGCGGACATGTTCCTCCTCATGAGGTGGCCCGGAACTTGTCGTTGAGCGCGGCCGCGCCGACGGCTTCGAGGTCGTCGAAGACCGCGAGGACCGTGCCGTCGGCGGCGCAGGCGATGAGCGTCGCTCGGTGAACGCTGTTCTCCGACACGACGTCCCGCACGACCGCGTAGAACGGGGTGTCGTCGGGCAGCGGGTGGAAGAGCCGGAATCCGGCCGCGCGGCTCGGCAGACTGCTCACCCCGTGGTGCCGCCGGACCCACACCGACAGGCTCTGGAGGAGCAGGTCCAGCAGCGCGGGCCGGTACTCCGGGCTGCCGTAAGCGCCGTGCCCCAGGTCGGGGTCGCGCAGTCGGCAGGCCATGATCAGGCCCGTGTCGTGGTCGGCGAGCAGTCGCCGGATTCCTTGCAGGGCCGGGCCGTGGAACAGGGTTCCGGACGAGTAGACGTCGATCGCCTCACCGCCGTCGAGGGCCGGCAGATGCCCCATCGCCGGAGGCGGTCCAGGTGGAGCGGGGAGAACCTCGGCCTGGTAGCGCGGGCGGCCGGTCTCATCGCGGACCGCGACCCTCACCGCACCGTCGATCGCGACGGTCTCGAACCGCAGTTCGGCGGGACCGGTCTCGTCCAGCACCACGCCCCGGTACACGACGATCTCCCGCGCGGTTCGCGCCGTGGCACCGGCGACGTTGAACATCGCGCCGAGTGCGCCGGTCATCGGCAGCACCGGTTTGCCGTCGATGGCGTGCGACAGCACGGCCGGGTCGGCCTTGAGCGGCGCGAGCGACCTGTGCACGGAGCCGATCCGGGGCGGGCGGTCCGCCGTGCCGGTGAGCGGCGCGTCCGGCCCCACGACAACGATCGTGTCACCGCTCGACGTGCCGGTCGTCATCCGCTCGACGAAGACGCGCGCCCCTTCGTCGGCCGGGATCAGGGCGACACCGCGCTCGGTGAACATGCGGGCCAGCTCCGGGGTCACCATGCCGCCTGCCCAGGCGCCCCAGTTCAGCGACACCACGGTGGCGTCCTCTCCACGGGAGCGGCGCAGAGCCGAGGCCAGCCGGTTCAGCGCCTCGTTGGCCATCGCGTAGTCGGCCTGTCCCGCGTTGCCGCGCCAGCCCGCGATGGACGAGAACGCGGCGACGTGCCGCAGCCGGTCCGGATTCAGCGCGGAGAGAAGCGCGAACCATCCGTGCACCTTCGGCGCGAGAACGCCGAGGGCGTCGTTCGCCGTCTTGTCCGCGATTCTCTGGTCGGCGAGCACGCCTGCGCCGTGCACGAACCCGGTGACCCGCTCCCGGTGGGGCGCCAGCGCGGCCCGCACGGAGTCGGGGTCGGTGACGTCGGCGACGACGTACTCGACGGTGGATCCGGCGGCCCTGACGGCTTCCAGGGTCGTACGGACCTCGCGTGCCGCGGCGAGCCGACGGTACTCGGCCTCCACGTCGCGCGGGGTCGGCTTCCGGCCGGCGGCGCGATGCTGGGCGACGATCTCCGCGCGCAGTCGGCCGTCGGGCACACCCTGCGCCCAGTCCGGCTCGGCGGGAATCGCGCTGCGGCCCAGCAGGATCAGACCGCAGCCGGTGCTCTCGGCGAGCGCGACGGCACAGTGGGCGGTGATACCGCGGCCGCCGCCTGTCACGACGATCAGATCGTCCGGCCCGGGCCCGGACATGTCACCGGGCGCCGCCGGCAGTGGAACCGAGGTCGGTGTCCGGCGGCGGCCCTCGATGTGAGCGACCTCGTGGAGGTCGTCGCGCGGGTCGGTCAGTTCGGCGAGCACCAGTTCGGCGCAGGCGTCGGCGTCGATCTCCGGGGCGATGTCCAGGGCGCGGCAGAACAGCCCGGGGGCCTCGATCGCGAGGGTCTTGACGAGTCCGGTCACGCCGCCGAGCACGGCGGCCGGGCCGTCGGCGCGCTCAAGACCGAACGCGCCGTCCAGGCGGGTGAGCGTGACGAAGGCCGCGCGGCCCTCCTCCCGCTGAAGGAGCGCCTGAAAGCGGCCGGCGTTCGTCAACGTGTCGGCCAGGAGTTTCGTCGCGGCCTCCACGTCGGGCGTCGTGGGCAGTTCGACGAGCACGAGCCCAAGCCGGTCGGTCTCGGCCGGTTCGGTGTGCACCCGCCAACCGGCGGCGCGGAGCCGCTGGGCGATGGTCCCGTCGCCTCCGAGCACCAGGGCCACCGGGTCGGCGCCGAAGCCGTCGGCGATCCGGTCCGGCGGCGGAAGGTCGATCAGACGGCAGACCCGTTGCTCGACGACGTGGTCGCCGGGGCTTTTGGGGAGCCGCCCGCCTCCCCCGCCGTCGTGCCGTCCTGCACCGAGCCGACCACCGTGATGATGTCGTCGAGCGTGCGGGTGGTGGCCAGGCTCTCCGGTGTGATGGTGCGGGTGTCCGGGAAGCGGGTGGCCAGTGCGGACATGATCTCGACCTTCTTGATCGAGTCGATGCCCAGGTCAGCCTCGATGTCCATGGTGGAGTCGAGCATGTCGGCCGGGTATCCGGTCTTGTCGGCCACGATCTCCAGCAGTACGGCGCGCACGTCGCCCGGCGTGGGCTGCGCATCGGCGGGCATGGACGCCGGAGCTGGAGGGGCTGGAGCCTTCACAGTCGTCGGGACTGTGACCGGTGGAGCGAGGACGGTGGTGGGAACGGGTGCGGGCGCCGCGATCGGCGTCGCGGTAACACGCGTGGGCGCGTAGACGGGCGGCATGGTCTCGACCGGCCACTGCGTCTCGATGTAGGCGCCGGCCGTGGCGCCGTCGCCGCCTCCGGCGAGGGCGCGCAGCACGTCGCTGGCCTGTCCGTGGCTCTGGCTGATCGCGATGCCGTGTTCGGTCAGCGCGGTGATCCCCGACAGCACCGACTCCCGCGGCTCACCGCTGACCTCGCGCTGGAGCAGCGCCGCGACCCGCTCGGCGATCTGAAGCTGGCTGGCGAGGTACCGCCCGTGCATGGCCAGGTGCTCGGCGGCGAGCGTGGCCAGCTGCCCGGGCGCGGCGGGCGAGGGCGGTGGCGCCGACGGGACCGGAGTCGCGGCGAGCGCCGAGGTGTCGGCCGCAGGCTCCTGGGAGGGAACACGGTAGCCGTTCTCGAGCGCGTCACGGTACTCGTCGCGACGCTCCTGCGGAACGTAGTTCGTGCCGTCCAACTCCACGGTCAGTCCCTTCCGGGTGGGTTGCTCAACATCGGGCGCGACGTGGCGGTTGATACCGGTCAACGGCAGACCGAGCACGGCCAGCCGGGCCGCGAGCTGCTTCACCGCGCGGTCGCCGTCACCGCCTGGTCCGTGATCGGCGGACAGGACGACCACGTCGGAGCGGTCGCCGAGGGTGGCCCGGACCAGGCCGGACAGCACCGACCGGGGTCCGAACTCGACGAAGACGCGGAAGCCCTCGTCGTACATCTGGCGCAGGCGGGGCTCGAAGGAGACCGCCGAGGTCACCTGTGCGGCCAGCACCGCGCGGTTGGCAGCCGCGTCGGTGCCGTACTCGGCGCCCTCGGTGTCGGCGTACACGGGAAACGCCGGCCCTCGAGGATCGACCTCGGCGAGCGCCTCGATCCAGTGCTGGGCGGCGTGCGCCACGTACGGTGTGTGAAATGCCGCGGCCACCGGCACCTTCCGTGCGGTGAGGCCCTGCTCCCCGCATGCGGCGATCAGCTCGTCGATGGCGGCCGTTCCGCCTCCCACGACGGTCTGGTCGGGTGCGTTGAGGTTGCAGATCAGCACATCCGGGTGCTCGACGAGCAGCTTTTCCACCTGCTCGCGGCCGGCGGCCAACGCCGCCATCGCACCCGGGTCGGACAGCTCGGCGGGTCGTCCCGCCATGGCCCGGCCGCGAGCCTGGGCCAGCCGTTGGAACTCGTCGTCGGTCAGGCTTCCGGCCGCCCACAACGCGGTGAGTTCTCCGAAACTGTGCCCGAGTGCCCCGTCAGGGCGGAATCCGAGGTCGCGCAGGTACCGGTAGAGGCCGGCGGAGAGTGCACCGATGGCGGGCTGGGCCCGGTCGGTCGCGCGCAGCGCGGTCTCCTGCTCGGCGGAGGTCTCGGTGTCGAAGGCCGGCGGCGGGAAGATCACCCGGCCGAGCCCACCGTCGTCGGAGGCCGCCGCGGCCGCGTCGAAGGCCGCGAGGACCTGCGGAAGCGCCAGTGCCGCCGCGCCGCCCATACCCACGTACTGGCTGCCCTGACCGGCGAAGAGCGCGGCGACCTTGCCGGGTGCCTCGGCGGCCTTGCGGAAGTGGACGCCGTTGCTCACGTCGAGCCGTTCGACGGCCGGGTCGGCCGCGAGGCGTTCACGGGCGGTCTTGCGGAGTGCGTCTCGTTCGGCGTCGTCGCGATGGACCACGGCGACGCGGGCGTGGTCCGGCGGCACCGGACCGTCCACATCGCCCCCTTCAGCCCCGTCGGCCAGTGCCTTGAGAAGCTCCGGCACCGAAGGGGCGTGCCACATCGTCACCCGGCTGGTCCGGTGCATCACCTGGGTCACGGCCGCCGGGTACTCCTCCAGCACACAGTGGAAGTTGGTGCCGCCGAAGCCGAACGACGACACCGCCGCCCGACGCCGGTCCACACCTGGCTGCGCGATCCACGGCCGGGTGAGGCTGTTGACGTAGAAGGGCGAGTCGTCGAACCCGGCGGCGGCTCGCGGGCGGCTGACGTTGATGGTCGGCGGCAGCACCTTCTGGTGCAGGGCGAGGGCCGATTTGATGAGGCCCGCCACGCCGGCGGCGCCCTTGGTGTGCCCGATCTGGGACTTGACGCTGCCGACCGCGACGCTCCCGGCGGCGGCGCCCGCCTCGGTGTAGACGTCGCGGAGGGCCGAGAGCTCGGTGAGGTCGCCGACGGGTGTGCCGGTGCCGTGGCATTCGACCAGTCCGATGTCGCCCGGGGTGAGTCCGGCGTCGGCGTACGCCCGCCGGAGCGCGACGGTCTGGCCTTCGCGCCTGGGCGCGTAGATGCTCTTGAAGCGTCCGTCGCTTGAGGACCCGAGGCCGCGGATGACCGAGTAGATCCGGTCGCCGTCGCGTTCGGCGTCGGCGAGGCGCTTGAGCGCCAGCATGCCGAGCCCCTCACCGATCATGGTGCCGTCGCCGTCCTCGTCGAAGGGGCGGATCCGGTCGGTGCGGCTGAACGCCGGAGTCTTGCTGAAGCACATGTACATGAGGATCGTGTTCTCGGCGTCCACGCCGCCGGTGAGCATGAGGTCGGCGCGTCCGCAGTTCAGCTCGTCGACGGCCATCCGCAGGGCGGCCATCGAACTGGCGCAGGCGGCGTCCACGGTGCAGTTGATCCCGCCGAGGTCGAAGCGGTTGGCCACGCGCCCGGCGATGACGTTGCCGAGCATGCCGGGGAAGGAGTTCTCTTGCCACGGCGCGAACGCCTTGACGAACTTGGCCGCGATCTCGTCGGCGTCCCGCTCGGAGAGTCCGCAACTGCGCACGACCTCCTTGAGGACGGGAGTCTGGAGACGGTTCACGAGCGGCTGCACGAGCGAGGTGGGTCCGGTGACCCCCAGCACCACTCCCGTGCGGTCCGGCCGGTACCACGAGCTGTCGTAGCAGTTCGCGTCCCGAAGGGTCTGCTCGGCCACGACGAGGCTGAGCAGTTGCAGGACCCCGGTGACTTCGAGCGTCGCCGGGGGGATGCCGTACTCCATGGGGTGGAAGGCGGTCCGGGGGATGAACCCGCCGCGTCGCGAGTAGGTCTTGTCCGGCGCCGACGGGTCCGCGTCGTAGTAGTCCTCGATCCGCCAGTGCGTCTCGGGGACGTCGGTGATGCAGTCGACTCCGTCGACGATGTTCCCCCAGAATTCACGGACGTCGCCGGCCTCGGGGAACAGTGCGCCGAGGCCGACGATCGCGATCGGGGATTCGCCCAGCGTTCCGCATTCACCGTGCCCGGTGGACTCCGTCACGTCAGACTCCATTCCTGCTGCGCGAGATTCGGAAGGACGGTGCCGACGCTAACGAGCGCGTCTGGAATCGCCATGACATCGATATGGAACAGGCGATCAGACCCAATGGAGACAGAACCGAATAACACTTCCATAAAGAGCCGGCGGCGTCATCGGTCGAACAACCCACACCGCTTCCCCGATGGAAATTGTAAGTTCACCGAACGTGTTCATTGCTGCCGGTATCCTGCCGCCGTAGCGCCTGGTGCTCGACCTGTTCACTGGGTTGACTGATGGTCGCCGAGCTGAACGGAGGCCCCGGCCTTGATCGCCGCTCGGCGGCCCGCCGAGGACCCGGGCCGACAACGGCACACATCAGGTCATTATCCGGCATCTCATTGCCTACACCGAATACCACGCCATCTCGACCGGGGCCCATGACAATTTCCGAACGTCTCTGCGGACACGCATCGGCCCTGTGACCAGCCGCCATCAAGATGAATTCCAGTCGGCGGCGACGGCTTCGCCGAGAAGTCGACCATCGGCGCGGCGAGCAATCGTGGCGAACAGTTGCCCGACTGGCCTAGCATCGCCGCGGAACCACGAAAGAAGTACGTTCGAGGCTCATCGCAGAGGAGCGTCACGTCATGCAGGATGCCTTGACCTACACAATTCTAGGACCATTCAAGGTCAGGCAGAACGGGCAAGAAGTCGATATCGGGCATGCACGCCAGCAAGCCATTCTGGCGATACTCGTGCTCTCGGAGAACCGGCGGCTCACCGCCGATGAACTCGTGCGGGCCGGGTGGGGCGGGGAGGCCCCGGCCAGCGGTGCCAAGATCATTCCGCCGTACATCTATCGCCTCCGCCGGGCCCTGAGCACGGAACCGGCCCGCGCCGGCGACCAGGCCGAGCCCGACCGGATCCTGCGCCTCCGCGACGGCTACCAGTTGCGCCTCGACCCGAGTTCCGTCGACGTCACCGAGATGCGGGCGCTCGTGGAGGAGGGACGCGCCGCCCGACAGGCCGACGACCTCGTCCATGCGCGTGAACTGCTCGCCGCCGCACTGGCCCGCTGGCACGGCGAGCCGCTCAGCGCGCTCCCCGGGCCGTACCTCGCCGCCTATCGCACCCGGCTGCTGGAGACCCGCCTCGGGTTGCTGGAGGAGCAGATCAGCGTCGACCTCGCGCTCGGCCGGCACATCGAGGCCACCGCCGAACTGTCCGGCCTGGTCGTGGACAACCCGCTTCGGGAGAGCCTGGTCGGTCTGCTGATGCTCACGCTGTACCGCAGTGGACGGCAAGCCGAGGCGCTGAGGCTGTACCACACCACCCAGGAGGCACTCCGCGACGAACTCGGCATAGATCCGGGCCCTGAGCTGCGAGCCCTCCACACCGACGTGCTTCGTGCCGACCCGGCCCTGGACCCGCCCGTGCGTCCAACGGCGACGACCGAGCCCACCGAACCGCCGAGGCTGAGATCCGCCGCGCACGTCGCCCGGCAGCAGATCGCCATGTCGTCCACGGCCATGTCCGTCGTACGCACGTCCGCGCCGCCGCTGTTCCACCGTCCGCGCCGGGACCTCCCCCACGGCCTGGCCGACTTCGTGGGCCGCCGCCAGGAGGTCATGACACTGGCCGGCACGGCCGTCGACCCCACCGCGCCCACGGCGGCATGGCCGATCGCGATCGTCAACGGCATGGCGGGCGTCGGCAAGACCAGCCTGGCGCTCCACGTCGCGCACCTGGTCGCCGAGGCCTACACCGATGGGCAGATCTACCTCAACCTGCACGGATACAGCCCCGGACAGGATCCCAAGACCGCCGGTGACGCGCTCGCCAACCTGCTGGGCGCCATCGGAGTCGCCGCCGACCAGATTCCGCACAGCCTGGAGGACCGGGCCGCGCTCTGGCGCTCGCACCTGGCGGGCCGTCGCCTGCTCCTCGTCCTCGACAATGTCCTGTCCACGCAACAGGTCCGCCCTCTGCTGCCGGGCAATCCGATGTGCCGGGTGCTGCTGACGAGCCGACACGACCTGGCCGGTGTCGACAGCTCCCAGCGGGTGTGGGTCGCCGGATTCGACGTCGACGAAGGCCTCATGCTGCTCGAACGGATACTCGGCCACGATCGTGTCGCCGACGAGCGGGACGCCGCCCGCCGACTGGTGGAACTCTGCGACGGCCTGCCCCTCGCCGTCCGGATCAGCGCGGTCCGGCTGCGGAAACGACCCCACTGGCGCATCGCCCGCCTGGTCGGACGCATGGAGTACGAGGACCGGCGGCTGACCGAGCTGTCCACTCACGACCAGCGGCTGACGGCCGCGTTCACGGTCTCCTACGACCGGCTCCCCATCGCCGAGCAGCGGATGTTCGTCAACCTGGCGGCCCTCCCGAACGACTTCGACGCGGTGACCGCCGCGAGAGCCGGTCACGTCACCAGGACCGAGGCCGAGGACGCCCTGGAGAACCTGCTGGACGCGAACCTGCTGATACAGCGACGCGCCGACATCTTCTACATGCCGTCACTTCTGCGCGGATACGCCAAGACCCTGACCACCGACACGAACCACGGACGCGTGATCGTGCGGCAGTCGGCCAGGCTCAAACCGCTGAACTCGGCACATCCCGACAGCCGGGAATGTCTCCGGTGACCGGTACCGGCGGCCGCGACCATCGGAATTCCATGACTCCTCCACGCGCCATGTCTACCGTCGGTCGCAGCCCGAGAGCCTGGGGGACCCATGGAGATACTGAGCCCGCCGGTCGCTCATGACGCGACGGTCACCGAGCAGCCCGGCTCGCGCTCGCAGTTCGGTCACCGCCTGTCCGATGCCGTGGACATCCTGACGAAGGAGGATCCGGCACTCGCCGCCGTGCTCTACGACGCGCACGCACGCCAGGAGAACCGACTACGGCTGACCCCTGAGGCCACACTGACCGATCCGACCGTCGCGGCGTCACAGGCCCTGGCGGCGTTCTGCGACGAGACGATGGGCGACCGTGTCGAGCGACTCGCCCTTGACCGCGCGCGGACCCTGTTCGGGGCGCCGCTCGCCCGGCTGGTGACGCGCTCGCCGGCCGAGACCATGGCGTCCCTGGCGGACGGTCCGGTGATCGCCGTGACGGACGATCCGTTCATCGGCGCCGAGGACGTCCTCGCCCAGGCGCAGGACGCCGACCACAGGACACTGGCGGTCACCATCTCCCCCTCCCCCCGGGCGCCGGACTTCGAACGGTGGCGCCAGATCGCCGACAAGCTCGAAGCGCGGCTGATCGTCGACACCACGGGGACGACCAGACTGGTGGCCGCGGGTCTCCAGCCGAGTCCGCTTCCGCACGTCGACGTATGGGTCACCGCACTCGGCGAGGCGACGCTGATCCTCACCTCCGACCCCGTCGAGGTGCCCGGAGACCATCCGAACGGAGCCTCGGCGGCGTGCCTCCTCGCCCTCGCCGCCGGGAAGGACTACCGCACCGTCACCGTCGAGGCGGTCGCCAACGCCCGCGAACTGGCCGGCGAACTGCGGACCCTGGGCTGGACGCTCGCCACCGACGGCACGGACACGACGGTGGTCGCACCGTTCCTCGACGGCGAAGCCGACGCCACCGCCGTCCAGGAAGCACTCGCGGCGATCGGGGTGCACGTCGGCGCACACGGCCCCCTCCTTCTGATCGGGACGCTCGCGGTGACACAGCAGGGTTTCCGAGCCGGGGAGATGCGCCGGCTCGCGGCATTGCTCACCGAGACACGACGAACGCTCACCGACCCGCGGCTGATCGACTTCGCCCGCCGGTCCGGGCGGGAGACGGTCCGCCGCCTCGTCGGCGAGTTCCCGGTACCCAGGCGTTCCCTCGCGATCCAGCGTCCGGACGAGTTCTCGTGAACCGAGACCTCGCGCTGCGTTTCGACCTGATGCGCCGCTCCTGCCAGCCGACCCCGACGGTGCAGCTGCCCGACGACGACCTCGACCTGTTCGTCAAGCTGGAGTACGCGAACCCGCACGGGAGCGCGAAGGACCGGGCGGCGCTGTGGATCCTCAAGCAGGCCCTGGAACGCGGTGACATCGACACGGACACGACGGTCGTGGAGTCCTCGTCGGGGAACTTCGCGGTCGCGCTCGCGGCGATCTGCCGGGCCCTGGGCGTCGACTTCGTCCCGGTGATCGACCCGAACGTCAACGCTTCGACCGAGGCGCTGCTGCGAACCCTGTGCGACCGGGTGGAGAAGGTGGACGCCACCGAGCGCGACGGCCGCTTCCTCGAAGCGCGGCTGGCGCGCGTTCGCCGTCTCCGCGCAGAACTGCCCGAGGTCTACTGGACCAACCAGTACGGGAACGTCGACGCCGTCGAGGGCCACTACCGGCTCACCGGCGGCGAGCTACTGCAAGCCTTGCGCCGGATCGACTATCTGTTCGTCGGCGTGGGCACCGCGGCCACCATCGCGGGCCTCTCGCTCCGGGTCAAGGAGTCCTCGCCGCACACCCGGATCATCGCGGTGGACGCCGAGGGATCGGTGACCTTCGGCGGGCCTGTCGGCCGGCGCCGGATTCCGGGCATCGGGTCCGCGGTCGGCGCGCCGCTGCTGCGGCACGCCCTGATCGACGACGTCGTCATCGTGCCCGAACTGGACGCGGCCATCGCCTGTCGCGAACTCCTGCGCCGGTACGGCGTCTTCGCGGGCGGTTCCACCGGCAGCGTGTACGCCGCCGTCCTCTCCTACTTCCGAGCACGCCCCCATCGGCGCAAGCCGACGGTCGCGTTCCTCGCCGTCGACCGTGGCACCGGCTACGCCGACACGATCTACGACCCCGACTGGGTGAGCCGGTTCCTCGGCGGCGACGCCGAGTCGCCCGCCATCGCCCAACTCGCCACCGCCTAAGGAGAAGCGTGTCTCCGACCGCACCCCCGCTCACCGTCCTCACCGGCCCCGAGATGGCCCGGCAGATCGAGGGCGCCCGGCCCGCATACTTGGAGGCCGTCCGCAACGGTTACCTGATCCACGACGCCGCCG
>Ga0307515_10012650_pt1 | contig 15851 bp, 11 predicted proteins | sample 17_EM_MG_FD_194513 | JGI IMG/M metagenome (GOLD analysis project Ga0307515, IMG submission 194513) | Populus trichocarpa ectomycorrhiza microbial communities from riparian zone in the Pacific Northwest, United States - 17_EM | ecosystem: Host-associated > Plants > Roots > Unclassified | place... | reverse complement strand
CTTGGCATGGCATCCTGACATTTATTCCCAAGGACTAGATAGACTAACAGTTTACAGGGTTCAAAGTGTTGACGACAATATTGTAAGAAATACCAGACTGTACTGTGTGTGAGTAAATACAGATGGAAACTTCCGTCGGAAAAACTGTTAAATCTGTGCATGGTAGTGTGTGAATAGCTACAGTATATAAGGGTTTTTTTGTTTTTAAGGCAACTTATTTAATCGATGGCATGGCAGGTATATATGCAAAACTTTACTGCAAAAGTAGTGAGCATGATGCAATCAGAGAATTTGTATGCTTCACAGGGAGGTCCAATCATACTATCACAGGTTCAATTTGCAATGAAACTATGTGAGTGGGTATGTCTGTTGAGGATTATTAGGATCTAATGTTTCTCACTTTTATAGATCGAGAATGAATATGGCACAGTACAGAAGGCTTATGGTCAAGAGGGGCTAGCATATGTCCAATGGGCAGCACAAATGGCTGAGGGACTTCAAACTGGGGTGCCATGGGTTATGTGCAAGCAAAATAATGCTCCTGGTCATGTGGTTAGTCTTCTTTTTCTGCAAACTAGCTTGCAAGTTTCAGGAAACTGTAACTTATAGGGCACAGGTTCTTCTGAATCCCTTCCTTGAACACATACGAACATTTTTATAACTCAGTGTACTCTATATCACAATGAAGAAACATTAATTGAGTGTAGTTTGCAGATAAATTCATGCAATGGAATGAAATGTGGACAGACATTTGTTGGTCCTAACTCACCAAATAAACCATCAATATGGACAGAGAATTGGACAACTCAGTAAGTATATGTTTATGTACTGATGCCTTATTCTTCCCCTTCCTTTGACGAGCACTATAGTTGTTCAACTAGGAAGGTATACAAGAGATTTTCTCCGAACTGATTCCCATGTTTCTCTTTTAGCTATCAAGTATATGGTGAGGATGCACCACTGAGATCTGCAGAGGACATTGCATTTCATGTTACATTATTCATCGCTGCAAAGAAGGGAAGCTTTGTAAACTATTACATGGTATTACAGTCCTCTGATAACTATATATATGTTCACAAGCTATTTCCTCTCACATTTACATGAGTCTCACCCTGCAAGTAATATCAACAAGCATACGAGATGAAATATATGTGCCAGCCTGCTGGAAGAATTGATGATTTGTTCTCGGATGCACTTTAGACCATGAAATAATTTCTGCTAAGGCCTAATTTGCCGTTTCAGTATCATGGTGGAACCAATTTCGGGAGGACAGCCTCTGCATTTGTAACAACTAGTTATTATGATCAAGCCCCACTTGATGAGTATGGTAAGCTTTCGCATGCTTCTATACCTCCTTTCGTAGTATTTTCTGTGTTGTCTAACAGAAAATCTTACCAGACATATCTTTGATGAAATTTAGGATTGACTACACAACCAAAATGGGGTCATCTCAAGGAGTTGCATGCCGCAATAAAACTATGTTCAACGCCTTTGCTTTCAGGAGTGCAAGTTAATCTCTACCTAGGCCCACAGCAACAAGTAAGGACATCAGAAAGGAATTCTTAGCATTTTTCTTTCTTTTGGATGCAAAACAGAAAAGATTTTGTACTGTTGAAATTGACACATCTGAATAGGTATATCAAATTTTCTGTGAAATCTCATTGGCAGAATGCCATACGATTCCCATAAATCAGATGGTTCATGAAAAAATTGTGCAGAACAGCACAACTCTACATAGTAATCAGTATTGTATTGTGCTGCCATATTGTAGGCCTATATCTTTAATGCAGTATCAGGAGAATGTGCTGCTTTTCTCATAAACAATGACTCAAGCAATGCCGCATCTGTTCCCTTTCGAAATGCTTCATACGACTTGCCTCCAATGTCAATTAGCATCTTACCTGACTGCAAGAATGTTTCCTTCAATACTGCAAAGGCAAGACTCATTTCCTGACCCTGATCCGAAACTGAACACCTTTTAGTACTGGCTGAAATGTTTGTAATTGTTAGGCTTAATTCTTGAACCTCTTGAATCTTGAACAGGTCAGTACTCAATACACCACAAGAACTATGGGAAGAGGCGAGGTTTTAGATGCTGCAGATGCGTGGCAGGAATTCACCGAAGCAATCCCTAACTTTGACAGCACCTCAAAAAGATCAAAAACGTTATTGGAGCAGATGAATACCACGAAAGATTCATCTGATTATCTTTGGTACACATTCAGGTATACTGCAATCAATTTTACATTAATAATGAATTCAGTTCTTTGACTGAACTTGAAATGCTTGAGAAAAACTATACTAGTCTTGTGATCAACTTTGATTACAATTACCATACACGTTCACATTTCAATCCAACTCAAATGTAGGCCTCTTAATTTAAATCTGAAGTAAATGCTTAACTGAAAAATGTTCACAGATTGTCTTGTTCGGATTACTAATTTTTTGAATTGTTTACATTTTTCATCAAAAGGTTTCAGCATGAGTCATCTGACACACAAGCCATACTTGATGTGAGCTCTCTTGGCCATGCTTTGCATGCATTTGTCAACGGACAATCCGTAGGTGAGCTCTATTTCACCTATGCGAAAGAAACGAGTCTGTATTTAGCAATGGCCATGTATACATTTGTGAAAATAAATTTTATTACCCAAGAAAGATACCAACACATAATTTCTTAACTATTACTGCAGGTACAGAGAATAAATATTGATTAACTTCTTGAATCTGGAGTTTGCTCTTTTAAGTGAAATTCTTCCCTCGTTACTGTCCAAAATTTAGCATAACAAGCAACTTATAGATTTGTTGTGTTTCAGGATCTGTTCAAGGAAGCCGTAAGAATCCAAGGTTCAAATTCGAAACAAGTGTTTCTTTGAGTAAAGGGATTAACAATGTCTCCTTACTGAGCGTGATGGTTGGAATGCCGGTAATATTCAAATTCCACCTTCCTCGCACTACCAGATTTTACAGTTAAAGAAATTACTTCTTAACATGCTAAAGAAATTTCAGTGCACCTTGAAATTTATTCCAATGGTGTAAAGGATTCAGGAGCATTTTTGGAGAATAGAGCTGCAGGACTGAGAACCGTGATGATTAGAGATAAACAAGACAATAATGACTTCACCAACTACTCGTGGGGATATCAGGTACTGTCTTCTGCTCTTTCCCTGAACTCATTTTTCTTCTTTATTATTCCTGCATGACTTCTAATTTAATCATCTTAACTTCAAATAATGATTTTAGACTTGTTCTGCTCTCACCACTCATAACTACTTATCTTTTGATGCAGATAGGATTGCAGGGAGAGACATTACAAATTTACACAGAGCAAGGATCAAGCCAAGTTCAGTGGAAAAAGTTTTCAAATGCTGGAAATCCACTTACATGGTACAAGGTAACCAATTTTTTTTTTTTAAAAAATAGAACTTAATATCTCATTTATATAATGTATAAATGTTTCATGTGATAGTTCTCATTTATTTCTTATCTATTTTGTGGATGGTTTATATGCCAGACTCAGGTTGATGCACCTCCAGGGGATGTTCCAGTTGCCTTAAATCTTGCCTCCATGGGAAAGGGTGAAGCTTGGGTTAATGGTCAAAGTATTGGTCGATATTGGCCCTCGTATCGTACCCCGAATGGATCAGCACAGACGTGGTACGTGATTTATAGTATCAGATGCTTTTGGTACATTCTGTCAAAGTTAAATTTACTGCTGAAGATGACATAAAGAGGCAGCCATGGCATTTTACAGCATTATTTCTGAGTGATCCTGAAGTTCCCAACTCAATTTGTCGAAATAATTGCACACGTACATGTTATAAGCACTCTCAGATGTTGTGTCTGAAAATACTCCATGGGAACTTGGTAGCTGAGCTTCCTTGAAGCTAAAAACAACTTGCTGGTCACCATTAAAATAAGCTTGTAGAATTGCTTTTAGAATGTAGATTTCATTTCCCTAAGTGTCAAGGTCCTGAATGTTACCTAATATATATGCCTAACCACTTTTCATCTTAGGTATCATGTGCCAAGATCATTCCTCAAACCTGCAGGAAACCTATTAGTTTTACAGGAAGAGGAGGGTGGGAACCCCCTCCAAGTATCCTTGGACACTGTCACAATCTCACAGGTGTGCGGTCATGTGACTGCTTCTCATTTGGCTCCAGTGTCTTCATGGATAGAACATAACCAAAGAGATAAAAGTCCTGCGAAGGTCAGTGGAAGAAGACCTAAAGTACTGCTAGCTTGTCCTTCAAAAAGCAAGATTTCACGTATTTCGTTTGCAAGCTATGGAACCCCACTTGGTAACTGTAGAAATTCCATGGCTGTTGGAACTTGCCACTCCCAAAACTCAAAAGCTGTTGTCGAAGAGGTCAGTTATTTCATCACAGTATTTGTTTTCATTATCGCATCAATCAATGCTCCTGTTAACAACTCAAGCAAGCCTTTTACTTCTCTATGCAACTTTCTAGGCATGTCTAGGGAAGATGAAGTGTTCCATTCCGGTATCAGTTCGGCAGTTTGGTGGCGATCCGTGCCCCGCAAAAGCAAAATCGTTGATGGTTGTTGCAGAATGCCGATGATTGATATTGCCATATCATTTAAAGCTTTGAATGATTCTTATACATAGTTTCATTTTGAAGAAATTTATTTTTTGGTTATCCCATATTAATGTTCATGTGAATAACAGAAGACATTGTTTGAGGCTAACTGTTTATATTTCCTTGATGGTTTTTAATTCATGACTTGTACAATGTTGCTATTGTTGAATGTAAGTGCAGCAATTCATTGATGAAAATGGTGATATATCCACTCCTCGTACTTCAACTTTGAGTCTTTTTTTTTTTTGTAATAACTTTGAGTCCTTCACAAATCACAATCAATCTCGTATTTTTCCCCATGTTTAATAGAAGACGGGATTCAGGAGCATGTCCTAAGAGCATCAAAAGTGTACCCCATCTGTTCTCGAGAGGCCAAAGCTGCAACATTACCTCCGATTGCCTCAACTTCCCTAGCAATGCACAAATGATTCCTGTTTCTAGTACTCTTGATTCTAAGAGCATCAAAAGAGTCTTGAATGCCATTCTTTCAAGTAAAGCGTGTGGCTCTGCATGAAATGGGCTCTCATAGACAGAACCGCAATCAAGATACAAGCCTATGGAGGCTGCAGGATTCTAATCAACCAAACAAAATAAGCTTCTTTAAAACTGCAAAACAAGAAAATGAAATTATTAATTTCAACTCAGGGAAATTTGGAGTACAGGTGGGAAAAAAGTCACAGCATATACTGATCATTCTTCAAAGTATATCATCAAACAATTTCCAGAACTTTTGATTTAGCTTTCCTGGTTCAACTTGATCAGGGCAATGAAGGTGGGAAGGAAATACCTGCATGCGGTACTTCCAAGGGAGGAACAGACCTAGCCAGTTCTCCAGTCAGCTAGCTTTAGCCTGATGAGGATGCCTCGAACCTACAGTATTTGGAGTATCATACTGGGAAATCCCAAGCCTTACAGATTAAAAATAGCAATTTTCTCAATCATTAAACGAGAATTTTATTTACATTAAAAATCAGTAAAGGCAGCTGAAAAATTAACCCAAAAAAAAAGAAAAAAACTATTTCTAGTCTATAACATTCCAGGGACACCAAGCCTTGCAGATTTCATCGGAGGAAATCCCAAGCCTTGCAATTTCTCGGGTTAGAATCAGTATCCAGAATCCCACAGCTTCCTGTAAGTCAGTTCTACGGTATCAAGAATCTCGTGATTTGAAGTTTGCTTCATTCTTGCTAAAAGAATAGGATGAACTTTATTTCCCCAAGATGCAGTAATACTTGCAATAGTTGAGGCTGCTCTTCTTTGATAGAGAAAATATCATCCATTGAAATTCAGGATCCAATCCCAAACCAATACGGCGCCTTGCCAAAGCATACAGGCAATTGGTCATCACCAAGAAGCAGGTCATCTACATTGCCACAAACAAATTGAGGACCAACTTTGGGGCCATCACGATCATCCTCCTCACCTTAACGGGCTAACAACCCAACCTGTAATAGGATTCTGCTTGCGAACTCTAACTTTTCTATGTGAACCACTTTGCAATCGTGCAAGCACTGAATATGTAATTGAATCAGGGATTAAACCTTGCTGTTTGAGTTTTGCATACAAATCAACAGCTTCAGCAGTCCTTCCACTCCTCTCAAGACAGTCAAGTAAGATGTTGTAAGTTACAATATTAGGATAGCAACCTTCAGCAAGCATCTCATCGAATAACCTGCAAGCCATGTCAACTTTATCCGTTTTTCCAAAGCACTCTATGAGAGTGCTGTATGTCACAACATCAGGATTCAATCCTTTTTCACACATTTCCTTAAACTTCATGTGAGCTTCATCAAGATGACCATTCTTCCCAAGGCAATTTATCAAAGAATTATACGAGCATGTATCAGGTTTATAATCACTATCTTCAAGTTCCTCAAATATTTTAATAGCCTCGTCAACTTTCCCTGCCCTACCAAAGCTTGAGATCAGAATATTGTAGGTGAATGTGTCAGGCAAAGGACCATCTTGCTTCATCTTTTCATAAAGATCATGAAGAGGAGATATTTGTTTTAACTTGCCAAGTGCACTGAATACTGTATTATACATGACTGTATCAACACTTACTCCTTTCTCGTGAATTTTACCCAGCAGGTCAATGGCCTCTGTTGTTTTACCAGCACTGCATAAACACTCCAACATGGACACACATGCATCCCTATCCCCCCTTTCATGGCAGTTCCACATGTTGCAAAACAGCCTGTGAGCTTCACTTGCATGGCCCAATTTTTTCAGAGTCCTTACAAGATATGCATATATTGACCTACTCATATATTTCTTTGACACTTCCACAACCTCATCCAGCTTATGAAGTTTCCTCTCTGTAGCCAGAAGATGGAGGATGACGCTATATGTAAATTCACTAGGCCGGCACTCTTTCTCCACCATCTTCAAGAAAAGAAGAATGGCCTTATCCACCATCCGGGCATTAGCAAGTGCCTGGATCATGGTGTTATAAGCAATTAAATTAGGAGAGTAGCCCTTATTCAACATTTCCTCAAAGAGTTCCAATGATTCATCAGGTTTACCAATCTTTCCAGTCATTCTAATCATAATGGTATACGTATATTCATCTGGCTCACAATGCTTCCTTTTCATGTCCTCAAAAACCTTATAAGCATGGTCAACCTGTCGAAATGCTGCATATCAGCTAATCAGCAAACAATCATCAAACAGAGCAGCAATGCTGCAATTCACACAAGCACCGGCCACATGCACAATAAATTAGCTTTATCGATTCAATTTCTCTATGTTAGTTATAGCATTATTCCTTTTCTTTAAAACAAAGAAAAACCCACAAAAATAAATTCACAAAAATCAAACCTCGCTATCTTTGACCAAGGCATCCAAGAGCATATTATAAGCAAAAATATCAAGCGTGTGGCCTTTCTTCTTCATCTCCAAATAAACCGCAAAACCCTTTTCAGTATTGCGTGACCTCAAATAAGCTTGAACCAAGCACTTATAAGTATATCCTGTCATCCTCAATCCCCATTTCTTTATCAGCCCAATACACTTCTGCAGGTCCTCACTATTCTCATAAAAACCAATCAATATATTAACGGTGGAGATTGACCCACGAACCCCATTCCTCTCCATCTCAGATACGATGGACCTGGCGAGGTGGAACCTATCGGGGAGGTTGGATTTGGAGAGGATGAGGATGATGCGAGAGTAGGTGAAGCAGTCGTGGTGGAAATTAGGGGAAAGGGATGGGCAAAAGTGGAAGAACCTGAGAGCGAGAGACGGGGAGTTCAGGGATTTGAGAATCTCGGAGGCTTCGTTGGGAGTAAGAGAAATGGAGAGGGCGGAGAGGTAGTTTTGGAGGCAAAGGAAAGGGTCGGTGGGGTCAAGGAGTTTTTGGGGAGATCGGTGGGTTTGGAGGAGAATTTGGGTGGCTTCGCAGATGAGTTGACGGCGGGGGATTGGGTAGCCACGGGAGTCGGAGGGGAGAGGTTGAGGTGGGGTTACTTGGGCTGAGACTGTTCTTCCCGTTGGTGATGTTGAGGTTATTTTCGCTGTATATTTTGTTCCGTACCGGCGGATGAGTATGGCGGTGGTTGTTGTAGGGAGGAGGATCTGGCCGCGGTAGATTTTCAATCTCATGGTGGTGTTCCTTAGCGGAGCAGGGAGCAGGGAGCAGGGACTTGTTAATTATTCAAAAAAATAATGCTCTATAAAGCATAAACCTTGCGATAGGGTTTTTCAAGCTTATAAATTTTTAGTTTCCTGTGAAGTGATAAAATATTATTAGAAGCTTTTTCTTTAATAAATTATTATAAGTATCGATAATAAAAATTGATAAATTATATGTATAATTATTTTTCATTATCAAGTAAATTCTTTAAAGTTTATCCATCTTTTTGTTAATAATAATTATATTGTGAGTTTTTTGTGTGGCTTAGGCCTATAAGAGCATCTACACCGATGCTCTCAAGTCTCAATTGAAGCTCTTTAGCTAGAACTAGTTTATTTTACCGCAATTGTTAAAAAAATATTTTTTTTTGAAGTATGAGGAAAATTTTTAAATGTTATTAAACCTGAATAAAAAGATAAAATTTTAAATTTCTTAACTTGGATCTTTATGTAGCATTATATAAGATTATATAAGAGTTAATTGGATATGAATTGATTTATTTAATAGGTTTAAGAAAAATGATCTTTTTTTATTTTAAAAAATTAATGTTAAACAATAAAATCAAGAAAAAAAACAGTAAAAAAAAATATCAAGCTAAGTAAAATTTTCAAACTCGTAATCTAGATTATTAGATCGGAAATATCTTATATGAAAAAGCAGTGAAACTCAATTCCCAGTAAATCTAACATTAAATTATGAATCATCACTATTATTATTATTATTATTAATATAACTATTACTATTACTATTACTATTACTATAGTTATCACCATTATTACTATAATCAATAAATATCATTATTATTATTATTATTATTATTATTATTATTATTATTTATATGATTACTATTATCATCGTTATTATTATTATTGTTAATGTTATTGTTATAATAATTATTATTATTATTACTACTACCACTAATATTACCATTATTTTTATTTTTATCACTGTTATTATTGTTTTTGTTATAATCACTACTACTATTATTATAACAAACTATTATTACCATTATTATTACTATTAATAATAATATTATTAGTATCGTTATCATTATTACAATTATTAGCACTACCACCACTATCAACATTATCATTACTACTACTACTACTATCATCACTACCATAACTATTATTATAATTATAATTATACTATTATTATCACCATCACAATTACCACTGCTCACCACCATTATTATTATTATATTACCACTATTACTATTTTAATAAACTATTATTATCACCACTATTATCACTATTATAGTCGCAATTAGTAGTATTATTATTATCATTATCATTATTGCAATCCTACTAATATTATTATTTATTACTATTATTATTACCGTTATTACCATTACCATTACTATTAATAATATTATTACTAATACTATCATAATTTTTACTATTATTATTATAATCATAATTATTACTATCATTGCAATTATTATTGTCATAAAAAACTATTATTATTATTACAATTATTATCACTATCATTAGCATTATTATTGGTTTCATTGTTACTATTACTTTTATTACTATTATTATTTTAATTATAATTATTATTACCACTATCACCATTATTATTATTATTATTATTATTATTATTATTACTACTACTACTACTACTATCATATTAAACTATTATTATTACCACCGTTATTAATATCATCATAACTATTAGTATTATTACTAATAATATTGTTAGTATCGTTATTATTATTACTATTACTATTATTATTATTACAACTACTATAATTATTAATAAAATAACAAAAATCATAAATTTAATTTGAAGGATACAATTAAAAACCATAAAAACTTTGACAAAAGAGCAAATGAAACAAATAAGAAATTAAAAGAAGAAGGACTAAATTGAAATAAATATTATTACTATTGAAAAAAAATCATAAATTTAATTTTAAGGATAAAATTAAAAATTATAAAAACTTTGATAAAAGAGCCAAAGAAAACAAAAACAAAAACAAAAGTAGAAGGACCGAATCAACAAATATCATATACACAAATTAGAATTGAGGGACTAAATTGAATACAAATAAAACTCTAACAAAAGAGAAAATGACTAAAATCAAAAATCAAAATTGAGAGGATGGATTCTGAAACACGAACAAAAATCAAGGACAAATTTAGTTTTTTGGAGGTAGGAGAGAAAAATGAAGAGGAAAAAAAAAACAAAAGGTCATCGGTGATAAACTGACTTTTTTTAGATGATATGTGCCACATATAAAGGAAGAGGACACGATGGAGAACAAAATGACACGCTGAAAGCATAATTTTTACCGCCGGGAGACGCCACATGCACTTGCATTCCCAAAATGCACGGTGCCTCTCACTCGCTAGCGCGTGCAAGATAGCTTTTTCAACTAAAATAATAATAATAAAATGGCAAATTAAGTTATCACCCTTGACAAACCCAGCAACTACAAAAAAACCAAAATGAAAAATACAAATATAACCCTATGACAATGACTTAATTTTTTTTTAACTCCAATGTTAAATTTATAATTTTACTATATATTAAAATGTGAAATGCCTGAAAAGACCCTAACCAGAGTTCAATGATTTTTTGTTTTAAGGGTAGCAAAGTAATTTTACTGTGTATAAACATGATAAAAGACAATAAAATCTCTGAACAATTATCAAATGATAAATTGACCAAAGAAAAATACTATATTACCCCTATAAAGACAACATTTTAATAGTTTTTTCAATGGTAAAGTCATTATTTTACTATAATAATCTACAATAAACAAAGATGCTATGCATTGTAGATTTTCTTTTAATGTATTTTACCGGACCATTGATGCTTTCTCTCTCTATATATAGCTAGTTATCTATTCAAGCTTTGTGAATAGTACAATACAATCAATTTATAGAATTCATAGTAGCAGGAAATGAGAAGATTATAGTGTTGCATGCGTGAAAATAAAAGAATGGAGGGCTGATAAAAGGGCTTTTGTTTGGGGTGGATCAATACACAATAAATCACTCATAAAAAGGCCAGACAAAATGCTTGTTTTGTTTACTCTCTCTTTGAATCTTCTCCATCTCGAACTTCAATCAAGGTAAAAGTTATCGATTTTTTTTTATGTCTCCCTACAACTTTTGTTTCTTCATCTTTGTTGGGTAAAAATCCAGACCAATAAAATGAGCCCAGTAATGGCTTTCTTTGTCTCAACCATCAAATTCTCCCTTAGATCTCTCAACCAGTTCCTTTGGTGTTTTTACTAGATTTACCACCATGAAATCTATTCATGACTTCTCTGTGAAGGTTGTAATTATTTTGAGAAACCTTTTTATTGGTTTCTCTCCCTAAAGATGATAGTGTTTGTGGTTGTAAGATTTGAAGTTTTTGATTTATAATTGGCTATAAAGTGTAAAGTGTGGAATGACTTCCTATTTACTCAAATTCTACACATGTTGACAAACAAAATGGAAGCATTGGAGAGCATATAAGAGATTACTCTTGTTGATTTCATAATCTTCACTTATAGAATGTAATAACTCTTTATCTTTTATTATTAAATTATTTCAATGTCAAGATATTTTCTTTATGCTTTATTATAGATCTTGTAAAGAAATCCTATATGGATTTTCTTTAAATCGGTTAAAGAAAGCTATTTTTTTTATTGAGTTGAATTCACCATTCAATGCTTTTTATTGGGTTTAGGGTTTGATTATGCTTATTGGTTAGAAATTTTAAAAGGGTTGTTGTATTTTTTAGTTATTATAACAATTAAGGTTCTGGACAACTATTATGACATAGTATGTGTTCTTATTTTTTAAGCACCATCCTCATGGAAATGTTTAGGAGTAGCCATTTTTTCTATGAATGTTAGCTGCTATTGCACCACCTTAATCTTGTAAGTTTATCATAGATTATGTTTATGTATCATAGACGAAATCTTCAAAGTTTGAATGTTTGTAAGATTGGTTCATAGTATTTGAGATAAATAGCTTATATTAGGTTCTCACTTCTTTAATAGGACTAGAATTTTCGTAGAAAGTAAATTGGTTCATAGTTTGTAATGATTATATGTTTACCCTAGTGGAAAGCATGGTCGATGCTAGTAAAATTAGTGGTAATTTTGGTAGTTAAATAGATTTGTTAAGAGGTGATGAGTATGGAAAGATCTATAGCCTCTATTGAGGACCAGATCATATGCAAGCAAATGACCATCTATGAAGTGTGTGACAAGTGAGTACTCTTGATATTTGTTGAACTTTATTTTTAATGAATGATGGTTTAATGATTGAAACCAGTGTTGAGAATAATGAAACCAAATGATTTATTCTTAATAAACTCAACTAAGATTATAAAAAGCTTGTTGTCAAGGATAATATATTATATATATTAAGGTGGATTAGGATCTGAGGTCTCTTTTCCCACTAAGATTAAGAATAATATATCTATTTTCCCTCGCATCCTAGCCATAATATATTATTTCAAAGTAGAAGTAGTAGTTATATTTTTAGTTTTTATAAACTAGTTTAACTATAAACTTGAATTTGGTGTAATTAATTCCATACTTGCTCATCTGTGTGGTACTGACAGGTTACATGGTAAAATTATGAGTTGCTTCTTCTAGGATATTTAAACTTTAAAGGATATGTCAATTTTAGTGGGATGGAGTTGAGGATCAATTTCTACATAAAAACTTTCAAGTGAAAAGTACTAGAAATTAAATGAAAAGAAGATATAATTATGCATATTAGGTTGTAAATGGACTTTTTGAGTCTCATTGTTCTCTAACTCTCTTAAATTAATGTTTTGTAGAAGCTTATAATAGGGATGCTCACAAATCTTGGTAACATGACATTAGATCACATTCATAACACTCTCAAGGTGAGAATGGTTTAGATTCTTAAACATATCTCATTACTTTAGTTGGTTATTTTTAAATTAAATCACTTAAAACATCATATTGGTCCAGATGTTTTGCATAACGAATCCCCTTTACGACAAGTCAGTCCAACAGTTGTAATGTTTTGTTTTTATCAAGTTTAGTTTTTGGAGAGAAGTTAGAACTAAGAGATAAGAAAGTAAAAGTTGTCATTCTTGTAATTCACCCATCAACTCATGAAATAATAATGATTTTTATTCTTGTCTCTTATTATATATAGTTTCAGTGTTCAAATGTAAAAGGACCAAGAATTCAAGGTGATAAAAAAACTCATTGTCATTATTGTGCATAGTTCTTCAACCAGACCATAATAATAAGTGTCGTGACCATATTTTTGTCTATAGCTCTTCAAACATATAATTTCTTAGTATATCATTAATACCTCTAAGATGAGGAATGCTATTTTTTGAATGAAACTTAAATTCATTGAGATAGAAGATAAAAGTGGTTTAACACTTGATAATCTCTTTTTTCATGAGGATGTTAGATTTTTATACAATTATCACAGCATGTTAGAGTTCACAAGAGTTTATCAGACTTTCTTTTCAATATTAAGTACATATTTTATATTAACATATTTCTATGTTCTACATAATTTGAGCCTTGATTGGTCTTCTAGCAGAGAAAACCTAAAATGCATGTGGTGTGTTGATCTTACTCTTAATTGCTCTTTTGCTAATATGGTTCTTTTACCCAGTGGTGTTGTGATGGGAACTTTAGACATTTTGATATTAAGAACATGTTTGTTTTTATATTTTAAAAATATTTTTGATTTTTTTTGTTTTTCTCTTTACTTCAAATTAATATTTTTTTTGTTGTTTTCATATCGTTTTGATGTGTTGATATAAAAAATAAATTAAAAAAATAAAAAAAATATTATTTTGATGCATTTCTAAGCGAAAAACACTTTGTAAAACAATTGATAGGTAGAAAGGCAAAAAAGAAACACATTAAAAAAAAGTTAATGGTAGCATAAGTTTTTATGTTGGATCAATCTTAGACGATTACAAGGAACATAAAATGAAAATGAAAATGAAATGTAAGAAGATGAGAAATTATGGAAAAAAATGTTTTAAAGAAAGAGAAAGCAAAGGCAAAACATGGCATGACAATGACAGAACAAGACAAGATTGATATTATGAAAGAAGAATTTTTATTGAAAAAACAATAAGATAAAAAGAGAATAATGTTGATAGATACGACAAACATGCATCGATATTTTACTGAATATTATAAGATACGTCAGATGAAGATATTAGCTAAACAATGTACTAGTGGTTTTAATTAGTATGCATTGTTTAAATTTTAATTATTTCTTTAAGTGTATGCATGTCCTTTAAAAAAACATTATACTATAATAAAAATAATAATTTTCAAAAGTAGATCACTAAATAATTAGAATTTTTTTAACATAATTTGAAAGAAATTAACAACTTGAAATAACATACACTTGATTTTTCATCTTACATATCATTTGAATATGAAAAATTAATAATAAAATATTCATGACTCTCTATTTCAAAGAGCATGAATGTGATCATATTTTTTTAGAGGACTAGCTAAAATGACTTTCTAGCTATTTTAGCTTAAATCCAGCTAAAAAATAGTCGGTGACAATGTGGATGCTCTAAGTATAGTTATAAGACCCAACTCGGTTTATAATTTGAATTAAGTTTTGGATCATGAGTTAGGCAGGTTAATCCACGGATTGGTGGATTAACCTTAATTTATTGGGTTTTTATTAATGAAATGATGTTAATTTGGATAAAAAACTGAAACAATATTGTTTTGAATAAAAATTAAAAAAGTCAATCAAACCTCACCTATATTTTTTTGATAAAGTCATTTGAATTATGGATTGACCAACTAGATCACTAGAGTTTGATTGGATCAACTCTTCAAGTTATTCAAAATCAAACCTAACTTAGGTCAGGCCACTAACTGGGGAGTCACTGGGTCAAACCACCAAGCTGAGTTTGATAAGTATGCTTATAAGCCGAAACCTAGGAGTTGTTCAGTAACTAAAACATTTTTCTTTTTCCATTTCTAGTTTGTCTTTTTATAATGAAAAACCATAAAACATGTTCATTTCTTTAAGTTCTAGAATATTTTTCTAACTTAGAAAATTGGAAAATGTATTCAAACTATATTGTTTTTTGGGAGGAGAAAAATGGCAAAATAAAATTGTCTTCAAATTAAATATATATTCCATGATATTCTTTACATTTTATATATTTTTCTCATATTAAAAGTATTGTTTATTATTTATTTATTATTTCTTCTCATGTAGTTGAATTTCCAGCCAACATACACAAACAAGAACTTCTGTGTGGCAGGAACAAAACTACCTGTGATGAATAATGAAAAAAAATGAAACAGCTATGATACGCAATACAACTTGGAGAAGCTGTGTCATGATGTTGCCTTTGATTCACACAGTTTCCTTTTCCTTATATATCCAAGCGTTTCTCGATGTCAAAGAACCATCTCAACCCAAAAACTTAAGCTCTTAGGTGAGGTCCCAAGATATGATTTATATTATTCTCTAACACACCCCCTCAAATGAAAGCCCTTTGGGCTTGAAACTTGCACAGGTCCACTTTACCTTGTGCTTGATTTTTATCAAATAAATGGGGATGGTGAGATTCGAACTCGTGACCGCTTGGTCATCAAGGCTCTGATACCATGTCAAAGAACC
>Ga0307515_10012648_pt1 | contig 15853 bp, 5 predicted proteins | sample 17_EM_MG_FD_194513 | JGI IMG/M metagenome (GOLD analysis project Ga0307515, IMG submission 194513) | Populus trichocarpa ectomycorrhiza microbial communities from riparian zone in the Pacific Northwest, United States - 17_EM | ecosystem: Host-associated > Plants > Roots > Unclassified | place... | reverse complement strand
CATTAGAGTATAAAAACCACTCCAAACCAAGCGAAACAGTTAAGCCCATTTGTTTTATTAACAATAATAAATAAAAATTCTTAAAAGAAGCCGGGAATTTATTGTACCTTTTCTTGTAAACTGCTATTTATTAAAATGATATTTTTATTTAATTTTTTAATTTTTTTCTTAATTTTCATTTTATTTTTCAATATTAAATTTATTAGAGATTAAGTTAATTGAAACCACACTTTGTGATTTGTTTTGGTTTACTTTTGATGGAGTTATCTCCCGTCTTATTATTTAGATCATAAATTTAACGGGTTAATCCTGGTTGACTCGAGTTATTTTTTTGTATTATTTTTTTAATTTTTTTTAAAATTTATTCATTAATATTGAATTGATTGAGAATTTGATCTTTATAATTTGTTATAATTTGTTTTTTATTGGATTATTCTGGTCTTATGACTCAGATCACGAGTTTGGTAGATTATCTCGGGTCATTTTCTTGGGTCCTTTTATAGTTGATTTTTTTTTCAGTTTCATCATTAAACGTTGAGTTTATTGAAAACTGATCTTTATATTGTGTTTTTTATTTGCTTTTTATGAGGTTATTACGATCTTGTGAGTCGGAGTATAGATTGACAAATTGACTCGAATCGATCAAACATGTTGTTTTAATGTTTATAAGAACAAAATCTCTTTTTAAATATTTATTTTAAATCAAATTATATTTTTATTAATTATTCAAGTTGTTTTTAAATTCATGACTAGTAATATCATATCAATCCCATATGATTAATTTTTTTTTTATAGACAAAATATAAGTAGTGATTAGATATTTTTTTATGTCAAAAAAAAATAAATTCAAACGACATTAGCTCGGGCCAGTATTCCAATTTAGATGTATTTAGACTAGCACTAGCCAGCCAGTTCGCCCGCGCTCTCTCATGGATCGGACGAAAGTCGCTGGCGTTATCAATGCTCCTTTTAAGAACCAATAAAAATTCTAGTTGTGAATTCAAAGTTTCATACGTGTGTGATGTATGGAATCGCTATTCTCTTATTTAACTCCTATATTTTATCACAATAGACTTTAACAATTAACGTACTTCTCTTAATTAAATTGGACTTTCATATTCTTATTTATCTCTTCATGCATTATTTACAATGTCTTGCGTAATAATAATTCTTTCAGATTTCATTTCTTGAATCCATCGCATTGCACTGAAAATGGTATACATCAATGCTAGAACACAATCAATAATCATTGTCATAACTTGCATCTTTTCATTGTATTTTTTTTATTTTTTAATGTGAGTATTCGGGAGAGCTTGCGCGCATCTCGACTAATTTCACGGATCCTAAAATTAACAATCATGTAAGCCTCCGGTGTTCCTGAGAAGACTTGAACTTGTAACAATTTGGGAACTACCTTTTCATTGTATTTTGATATGATGTTGAATTGTTGATGACCCCGCTTATTTTTTTTTGTTCTAGCTTCGTCGTTGCTTGAGCCATCCCTAAACCCTATAATTATAGCCAAATCTTCAAGCACCCCTAAATACAAGGTTATTTAGAAATGTGGTGATAGTTGTTTTTTAAAGTGTTTTTTTTTTGCTTTAACATGCTTTAAAATATATATTTTTATTTTTTAAAAATTTATTTTTGATATCAATACACTAAAACTATAAAAAAAACATTAAAAAATTATCTTGAAGCAAAAATAAATCAAATTTTCATGAAAAACAACTTAAACCATAGCTCTAAATATGCATTCTAGTCTCGAATTGACCCCAAATAACCTAGATGCTTTCCTAAGCGATCTTTAACATCTTATAGATGGTCTTAGCTTGACCCTTCCCTCACATGACTAGAGCTTGATCCTGAGGCAAAATGCTCGATCCATGCCCACCCGATTCTTAAAGGCCTCGAACTTATTTCAACCTAATCTCTAAACACCCTGCCTCCATCATTGTACAACAAGTTGTCCACTCAAGCCCTTGTGCGTTGAACTCGAGCTCGATCCAACTTACAAACAACATAGGTACATTCTTGATCCAAGCCCTAGATGCCTTGAGCCTAAATTCAATTTCTTTGTGGATTTGATCCTAACCCAATTACCAATATAGGGGTGAGCAAAAAACTAAAAAACCGAGAAAACCGGAAAAAAAAAACTGAAAAATCGAACCGTGAAAAAAAAAACCGATTAAAATTTTGAAAAAATTAATCGGTTCAGTTTGGTTTTATAAGCCTGAAACCGAAAAAACCGAGCCAAAGCGGTTTGAACCAGTTTTTCCCCAAAATAACCGAATCGAACCAAAACCGGTCGGTTTGAATTGGTTTTAGTTTTTTTTTCAAAAAACCGGTTTTGGTTACTTTTTTTTTTTTATAAAAACCAAACCGAACCAAAAATGATCATCCCTACACCAACATCTCCAAACTGATTAATTTCTGTTCGGTTCGGTTTTTTTCCCTTCCAAACCGGTTCAAACCGAAATTATTCCGGTTGAGTTTTTTCTGGGTTTTTTTTTTACCACAATTTTCAGCACTTTTGTTTTTGTATTTGCTTCCATTTTCCAGAAAATCAACTCCAATTTTTGTTTTGATAGATCCTTACCCAGAAGTTAAACCCAACAAAAAAATACACAAAACAAAGAAAAAAAGATATCCCTGGCTGCAACTGCTTTCTTTGAAGTTAGGTTAGCTAGTCCGCTATTTCCTGTTCTTCAAGCCCAATGAGCTTAGGGTGTTGTTGCACCCCTTCAATTAGAATAAATCTTGATTTAGTGTCCTTTCTTCCTGGGGTTTTGGAATTTCCTGAAAAGTGTGAAATAAGAGTGGTTAAAAGTAGGAATCGTTGGAACTAGATGAAAGCCAATGCCAATTCCCGAATATCCGATGAAGCGATTTCGAATACTACTCACACAATTTTGTAACAGGATAGCCTCAAAACTGGAATTCTTAAACCTTTCTGTGCATATTCCCGCCGTCTGAGATGAGAGATGAGAGACAGGGAACATGGAGGAGAAGAAGACAGATTTGAGAGATGAGAGATGAGAGGCAGAGAACATGGAGAAAAAGACGTATTTGAGAGATGAGAGATAGAGAGCAGAGAGAGGGGGCGACTGAGAAAGTGAGAATGCTGATTTAAGTTTATGGTTAGAAGAAATTATGCTATTTATAGTTGTTTTTTTTTTCAAGAGCCAGCTTAGTTGAACCGGTTTGGTTCGGTTCAATCAGTTTCAGACTTTGAAAACCAAACCGAACCATAAATATTTTGTGATTTTTTAATCGGTTTAATTGGTTTTTTTTCACGGTTCGGTTTTTTTGGTTATTTTGTTTTCCGGTTTTTTCGGTTTTCTGATTTTTTTGCTCACTCGTATTAATTATATTGTGATATTTTAAAAGTCCATCTTTTATCCGGCAAAGCTCTTGAGAACCGATTGCCAGTTATTTATTTCTTGGAAATCTAATAACCAAAATAAATAAGTTTTTATATCTCATTTTGAGAATTAAAAAAGAAAATAAAAACGAGAATGATATTAAACAACATGAACATTTGCCTATAACCAACCCCATCATGATACGAGACCTGCCCAACATGTCAACGTTAATGCAATAAATAAATAAAAGGAAACCCTAGGCATTGAACGTCGCCATTCACATAGGAAATAGGTAGCCGAAATCAAATGGGCTTTGCTTCTTTCTAGAAAAATCGGAGTGAAAAGATCTTTAACCCATCATCGGACGAGGAAAAATAGAAAGACTTCTCGTTTGCCGTTTCTTAACGAAAACAAAAATGGTAATGAATTCATCAGAAAAACAGAAAGGAAACATGTCTACTACACATACAAACCATTGATAAAAAGGGAAGTAAAGATGGTCGAGAGATATTTTAACTCAACCTACCTGTACTTTCCCTCTTTAACTTACTTTTCAATTTTAATTAATAATGCCTAAAATAAACAAATAAATAAAAAGCAGTAAAAACAGAATCTAAAGTAGGGTGAGTAAACCGATTAAATCAAGAAAACTAGAAAAAAAATAATAAAAAAAACCAAACTATAAAAAAAAACTGATTAAAATTTTAAAAAAACTGACCAATTTAGTTTCAGTTTTATAAGCCTGAAACCGAAAAAACCGAATCAAACCGAACCCAAACAAAAAAAAACAAAAAAAAACCGAGCCAAAGAGGAAAAAACCAGTTTGAACCGGTTTTTGTCCTAAAAAACCGAACCAAACTGAAACTGGTCGGTTTGAACCGGTTTTGGTTTTTTTTAAAAATTTTGGTTTGGTTATTTTTTTGATAAAAACCGAATCGAACCGAAAATAACCACCGCTAATTTAAAGTGTGTTTTGGGCGTTTCAATAAAAGTTTTTTAAAATTTTAATTATTTTAATATATTTTAAATTATTTTAATATTTTAATATTAAAAATAAATTTTAAAATTTATTTTTTAAAATAAATAAATATATATATTTAAAAATAAATATTTTTAAAACCAACCATTTAAATCCTGTTTTGGGACACAGTGGAGAGGACCAAAAACCAAACATCATTATCTTTATTTCTCCGACTACCAACTTCCCTCCATCGGTCGGTTATCACTTGGTCAATTGCCCTCATCTTTAGGACTTGACAAAATAATATTTTGTTTTTTCCCTTTTCTTTTCCTTTTTTTTTTCTCCTTTTCTTTGTAGGTTTCAAAAACCCAATAAAAGAATTTTTTTAAAAATATATATAAATATCTTACTGTATTTAATCAACTCCTGTGGTGGTGATATTGGATACTCAATTCACTCCAACATTAGAACAAAACCCTAAGGGTTCTTGTAAGACCCAATCGCCGCCAGATTGATCTTCTCCTTCAATAGAAGTATAAAACACTTTTCCTCTCTTGTTTCTTGAAGAAAAATTTCTTCTCTTTCATTATCTCTCTTCCACATACAATATTTGTTGCATGTAAACATGGTGCACAAAGTTGTGTACTTCGTTTCATGAAATTGATTATGTAAGACAGGAGAGGAAAAACCCATCCTTCTATGTTGCTGTTTTATGCTTGAAAATGGAACCTTTTTGCAGTTAGGACTGGGTAATTATATTCATCCATAAGGTAGGTGTAAAAGTTTTGATCTTTTTTCTAGTTAAAAAGTTACCATCTTCAAGCTGTAAGTAGGGTCTTGGCTATTTCAAGCGTATGCAAGTTTTAATTTTCGAGACTGTTTAGGGTGTGATTATAAGTTGTGGGTGTTGATCAGTTTTTGAGTTGTTATAGTGGGTAATGGTCAAATTGGAGTCTTGAATATGTTATCTGAATTGGGCAGGAGACCGATGATAGGAGCTAATGATGGATCATTCGGTGATGATTTAGAGAAGGAGTTAGGGTTATTGTTGCGTGAGCAACGTAGGCAAGAGGCTGATGATCGTGAGAAAGAGCTCAATTTGTACAGGAGTGGCTCTGCACCTCCAACCGTGGAGGGTTCATTGAATGCAGTCGGGGGCTTGTTTGGTGGCGGAGGCCATGGTGGTGCCTCTTTCTCAGACTTTGCTAGCGGAAAAAATGGGAATGGGTTCATAACCGAGAAGGAGCTTAGGTCTGATCCAGCTTACTTATCTTACTACTATTCGAATGTGAATTTGAACCCAAGGCTTCCGCCTCCTTTGCTGTCGAAGGAGGACTGGAGGTCTGCACAGAGATTGAAGGGTGGAAGTTCTGTTTTAGGCGGGATTGGAGATAGGAGGAAAGCTAGTGGAGCTGACAATGGTAATGGTAGATCAATGTTTTCAATGCCACCGGGGTTTGAATCGAGGAAACAGGACAGTGAGGTTGAGTCAGAAAACGTTTCTGGCTCCACCGAATGGGGAGGTGGTGGGCTGATTGGTTTACAAGGATTTGGATTTGCCAGCAAACAGAAGAGCCTTGCTGAAATCTTTCAGGTTAATTTCTATGATTTTGCTTAAGTCACGTTTCCTTTTGTTTGTGAATTTCTATTTTTTTTTGTGGTATCTTCTTTTTATCTTTATGGCATCAAGAATATCATTGGATTATTTTCCTTGAAATTTCAGATGTGGTATTCATTACTTCCTATTAAGGTTTGACACGTAATCTGATTTGTGCATGGAAGAAATAAAGAAGTGTTTTGCTGTCCTTTTCTGATTGCCTACTTTTAATGTTATTGAAAATCAGTTTTGTTTTCTTGGGCTATTTTATCTGTATTTGTTGAGTTCTCTATGGCTTGCAATCATTTTGCATTCAGTTTGTTAGTGTGCAAAAAATGGTATAGGTGATGTATCAAGAATCTGGCCATGACAAATTGATACAATAAATAGTTATTTTTATTCTCAAATACATGTGAAGTAGTCAATGAACTGCTCAGTATGTTTAACTTGTGAAGTCTGAGGAGCTTTTGGTTGTAATGTGGGATTTAGTTATGTCTGTGAATGTTCAGAGGCCATTGTGAGGCCTATGCAAGACATATACTTTGAACTTGAGCTTTGGATTGTGATTGAGTTTCAAGTGCATCATATATGGCCTAAAAGTTGCCTCCTTTGGATTGTTCACTCCGCTATTATTCTTATGATCTGGTGTCTTGTATCCATGCAGGATGACTTGGGCCGTACAACTCTTGTGACAGGCCCCCCATCTCGCCCAGCTAGCTGTAATGCGTTTAATGAAAATGTTGAGACCATAGGTTCAGCTGAAGCGGAGTTGGCTCATTTGCGCCGTGAATTATCATCTGCAGATAATTTACGATCGAGGGTAAATGATCAGGGCTCATCTTCTGTTCAAAATATTGGCCAGCCATCTTCTTATAGTTATGCTGCTGCTCTTGGTGCCTCCTTGTCTGGGAGAACTACTCCTGATCCTCAACATGTTGCCAGGGCTCCTAGTCCTTGTCCTACACCCATTGGACAAGGGAGAGCTACCACATCTGAAAAGAGAGGCATGGCTAGTTCAAACTCATTCAATGGCATCTCATCTGGTATGAGGGAGTCTGCAGAATTTGCAGCTGCCTTTTCTGGCATGAACCTGTCAACAAATGGTGTAATAGATGAAGAAAGCCATTTGCCATCACAGGTTGAACAGGATGTTGACAACCACCAGAATTATCTCTTTGGTCTCCAAGGTGGTCAGAATCATCTGAAGCAAAATACTTACTTGAAGAAGTCTGAATCTGGGCATTTACACATGTCTTCTGCTCCTCAATCTACCAAATTGTCATATTCTGATTTGGTTAAGAGCAATGGTGGTGAGCCAGACCTCATCAGCTCATCCTTGATGGCTGATAGGCAGGTTGAACTGCAAAAGTTGGCTGTTCCTAGTGGAAATTCTTACATGAAAGGATCACCTACCTCCACCCTTGGTGGTGGAGGTGGCTTGCCTTCACAGTATCAGCATCTAGATGGTATGAATTCATCACTTCCAAACTATGGATTGGGTGGGTATTCCATAAATCCAGCACTAGCATCCATGATCGCTAACCAGCTTGGCACAGGTAACCTGCCTCCATTATTTGAAAATGTTGCTGCAGCATCTGCTATGGCTATGCCTGGAATGGACTCAAGAGTGCTTGGAGGAGGTTTGGGGTCTGGAGCAAATCTAACTGCTGCTTCATTGGAATCTCATAATCTTGGGAGAGTGGGGAGTCCCATGGCAGGAAGTGCTCTTCAGGCTCCTTTTGTTGATCCGGTGTATCTCCAGTACTTGAGGACTCCTGAGTATGCTACTACCCAGCTTGCTGCTATTAATGATCCCTCAGTTGATAGGAGCTACTTGGGTAATTCATACTTGAATTACCTTGAAATTCAAAAGGCTTATGGTTTTCTGTCATCTCAGAAATCACAGTATGGAGTCCCATTAGGTGGTAAATCTGGTAGTTCTAATCATCATGGTTATTTTGGGAATCCTGGCTTTGGTGTTGGTATGTCATATCCTGGAAGTCCCCTGGCAAGTCCTGTCATTCCAAATTCCCCAGTCGGACCTGGGAGTCCCATAAGACACAATGAGCTGAATATGCGTTTTTCTTCTGGAATGAGTAACTTAGCCGGGGGCATCATGGGACCCTGGCACTTGGATGCAGGATGCAACATAGATGAAAGCTTTGCATCATCCCTATTAGAAGAATTTAAGAGCAATAAAACTAAGTGTCTTGAACTTTCAGAAATTGCTGGTCATGTTGTTGAGTTCAGGTATTTATTGCACAAAAAATCATCTTATGTTCATTCATTATGCTATTGTTTTGATTTAATTCAATGATTTGTAATCACTTACGAGCAGTGCCGATCAGTATGGGAGCCGATTCATTCAACAAAAACTTGAGACTGCCACAACGGATGAGAAAAATATGGTTTATCAGGAAATCATGCCCCAGGCTCTTGCTCTGATGACTGATGTGTTTGGTAATTATGTAATTCAGAAGGTACCAGATATCTATGCTTTGTCAATATACATTTTGTTATGTTTTTATGGTTTCTTCTTATGAAAGTGTCTGTATTTGTATATAGTTTTTCGAGCATGGGCTTCCATGCTTTGTTAATATACACTTTGTTATGTTTTAATGGTTTCCTCTTATGAAAGTGTCTGTATTTGTATATAGTTTTTCGAGCATGGGCTTCCATCACAGAGAAGAGAATTGGCTGGCAAGCTTTTAGGTCATGTTTTGACACTTAGCCTTCAAATGTATGGCTGTCGAGTGATCCAGAAGGTACCGTTAGCTTTTCTACCATGTTGCAATTTAACGTTACATGATACACCCTGAAACATCTTCATTTGTGGATTATATTATGATGGTGCCTGAAAGTATAATTCTGAGGAAAAAAATGTTTACTTCTGGTTCATGTGAAAAGTGTTGGTCAAATGGCTAAAAAAATCCTTCATTATTGGGGTTGTGGACACCAATTTGCATAATGAAGTGTCCTGCATTTGCACCTTGGTGACAACAAAGTTACCTATTCTGAAGGGTGCTTGTATTCGTGTCTTGCTTTGGCCATTGCACCATAGAATAGAGTAATTTGCCTTGATTATGCACGAATTTACGGAGATCCTTTGAAAACACTCACCAATCAACCTAAGTCCAATATTATCAAGTGCACCTACTGAAGTTGTTGATTGTAACATATTCTTTTTTATATTGTTCAGGCCATTGAGGTTGTTGACCTAGAACATAAAATAAAGATGGTTGAAGAGCTTGATGGTCATGTAATGCGGTGTGTACGTGACCAGAATGGGAACCATGTCATCCAAAAGTGTATCGAATGTATTCCTGAAGATAATATTCAGTTTATTGTCACAACATTCTTTGATCAAGTCGTGATTCTCTCCACCCATCCATATGGGTGTCGTGTGATACAGGTTTGAAATGGTTTCTTGCATTTTTCAATTCTGTGGACCTTTCTGGAAGAAAAGAAAATTACATGGCCATTTCTTTAATTTGCAGAGGATACTGGAGCACTGCAAGGATGCAAAGACACAGAGTAAAGTTATGGATGAGATTTTGGGAGCTGTTAGTATGTTAGCACAAGATCAATATGGAAATTATGTGGTTCAGGTTGGTTTTTCCTTTCAAGGACTCCCACTTTGGATGCATATATGCCACTACCTTTCTGATTGAGTGCTATAACTTTTATCTCATGTAAGCTACTGGGTTTGGACAGTACAGTTCTCTGTTTTTCATAAAAGAATTGGTGTTGATGTTTCCTTACAATTTATGAAAAGTGGTCAAGGTATTCTTGAGAAAACAGGAAGGAAGTCTTTGCAGTTTTTAGGAATTTTAATGTGTTTTAGATACAGCTTGGCTGAATCTCCAGCTCTATTGCCTTCATGTTTCTCATCCTTTATCTCTGTCAGTGCTTTAGGAACATCCATTCCTGCTTTGGAAGCTCTATCACGTGAATGAGTTTCTTGTCATTATCCCCCTCTAAGACGTGGTTCTATTTGGTAATTAGATAAATACAGCCATCAATAGAGTGTATTCCATTGCTTCTCTTATTTCTCTTACAAAAGAGTTATGTGCACCCCTGTATTTTTTTGAACTGACCAATAACATTTGAGTGCTACATAAGCAGCATGCTAATGACATTTATTTGATCCATATGCAAGCATACTGGTAATATTTAAGAAATAGATCGCTTCTTATGGAATTATGAATAAACTTTCATTTCTAAGATACAGATGCTGTCATTTCTTTTGTTACTGTTTTATGGCAGTTGGAATTTCTTCTCCGGATGCTTGCTTATTAGCCATGCTGTGTGTTTGTAGAAATTACATTTCCCAATTATTGTTAATCAGACTTGTCGTGTTGTCTTATTTTTAATCTCTATTGATTTGATTGGGTACTGGCTTCTGTTTTAACAGCATGTGCTGGAACATGGAAAATCTCATGAACGATCTGCTATCATCAAGGAGTTAGCTGGGAGGATTGTTCAGATGAGTCAGCAAAAGTTTGCCTCCAATGTTGTAGAGAAGTGTTTAACATTTAGTGGTCCTTCTGAACGTCAACTACTGGTCAATGAAATGCTAGGCACCACTGATGAAAATGAGCCTCTTCAGGTTTTGCAACTTTCTATGCACTTTTGCTTGCTAGAGTCAAAGAACTTTGTAATTTTCAACTATCTATATATATTTATGTGCGCGTGTGCATTTTTCAAATTTTGCATATGCCCATACCATGATTAAGCATAATCATTTCCCAATTTCTTCTGCTAATGTTTCCCCTCATCTGTCCAGGCAATGATGAAAGATCAGTTTGCTAACTATGTTGTACAAAAAGTGCTGGAGACATGTGATGACCAACAACGTGAGCTGATCCTTACAAGAATAAAAGTTCATTTAACTGCATTGAAGAAGTACACCTATGGAAAGCACATTGTTGCACGTGTAGAGAAACTTGTTGCTGCTGGGGGTAGGCATTATTTCATGCTTATGATATTAACCTGATTTTGATTTGTAAATATGTCTGTATATTTGAAGTAAATAGCACTAGTACCTTTTCACCTTCGTTGGGGACCTCGGCATGGCACATGCTAGTAAATTTTTGAACTGTTGTCACTCAGGATCCCTGAGAACCTTAGTGGAGCATTAGGCTCTGAAAGAGGAAGGTTAATGTGTTTAAAATAGCTGCTCCATGTGGTTTGAAGACATCTATCTGCCTCTCTCATTTGCAGTTTCAGTCTGTTTGAGAGCATGATTAGTTACCTGGAATTTACTGTTGCATCTTGAAGTTATCTGCCAATTATTTGTTCATAAATTTCACCAAACCAATAATTGACTGAGTTATTTTGCATTACTATGGGTTTGCATACATTTGCATTTGCATATAAGCATATGTTTTGCTTTGGAAAGTTGTCATTCAGTACCTGTGTATACATTCTTCAATTGACTTCCTCCAAAAAATGAGCCTATTGTTAAATGTTTCCTGAACGCTCTGTTGATTGACAATATAAATGTATAACTGAGACATGTTTATGTAAAGAAAGTTTATGCTTTCATTACCATTTTCTCCTCTATAGAAACAAAACAGACCTGGTGTATGCAAGACGAAGCTGGTAATGCTTTATAGCTATTTTGTTCTGAACTATATCTCATGTCATATTGCTATGTGGTAGTAAGACCATACAATTTCTTCAACATCGACTAGCTCTCATTAATCTTAAATTGCTTGCAGAAAGGAGAATTGCCGCGCAGTCCCTGCACCCTGCTGCTTAGTTCTAATAGGAAAGAAAGTTGTTTGTACAGCTAACCGAAGCTAGTGTGAGCTTCCTCTCTTTCTTCCTTCCTGTTTTAGAGCTACGTATTTACCTATCTTTTCAGAGAGGTATGGGCTGTTTGAAAATAAAGCTGCTTGTACCTGAAACTGTACATTCTGTAGTTTAAGGTTTATACATAGAGTCGAGCAAGCTGAGGTTCAGATGTTGAATACAACCTGATGCCCCCTGCAGAGGAGTTAAATGACATACGACTTTTTAAGGGTTTAAAAATGTGGAGGTAGTCTAAACGTGATATGTACAAATGTTGCTATGTGGAGAGCTGCTAATGTTTAGGTGAGGCCAGAGTTTCATTCCCATGTATCCGGATTTGACTTTTTTTTCTTCTCTTAAAGTACATTTTTCTTTCGTTATTCAAGTGTGGTTTATGTTTGTGCGAGTGTGATTGCTATATATCTATTATCTTGTCATGATGCTTCTGTGGTTCTCTTCTCGCTCCTGCGTCTCTTGCTAGAGAAAGAACAACCTTGTTCAGTTGTGATTTCTCATCCTTTATTTGTCTTCTGCGCTCCCCTTTTGGGCTGATCAAAGTTTGCTTGTTAGGCAGGGAAAACCAATTTTTATCTTCTTTTGAAGTTCACGAATTCTTTTAATGAGAGTAATAATAATACTACTCGAAAATAGATCGAGCATTCTCACATAATTGCTTCATGTGCTGATGGGATCTTCCTTCATGCTATCCCCCCGATTGCATTGCAGTTTTGAAAGGGTTGGAGAGATGTTCACTTGCCATAAAATATCACTGTATCCAGTTTCAATCTGTGGAGTTTACAGACAAGCAGGGAGAGACATGTTTTATATTTGTTGGTGAGAACTCTCGAACTTCAATTATTTTTCGAGTCCAGGGGTGAAGAATCCAGTCGAATTTTAACGAAACTAACCAGCAGTTGTTTCACTTTAGCTTCTGTTTTAAAAATATTGACATGAAAAATATAAAAAAAAAACCTCGCAAATAATCTCAAACACACAAGCCTGCAATTTTCGTGTATAATCGCAATAATCTCAAATATATAAGAAAATTAGTCTGAAGGGACATAATTGTTCCTAAATACTGGGTAATGTAGAATCAGTTATCACCACATATGAATAAGCAATGCGACATGTTAAAAAAAAAGAAAAAAAAGATGTAGGGTGTTTGGTTGTGTAGTTATAGTTGTTTTTTAAAATGTTTTTTATTTGTAAATATATTAAAATAATATTTTTTATTTTTTAAAAATTATTTTTGATATCAACATATAAAAAAATAAAAAAATATAAAAAAATAATTTAAAAATAAAATAAAATAAATATTTTAAAAAAACATTTTTGAAACCAAAAAAAAATAAAAATATACATGCATAGAAAGAATCAAGAAAAGCTCCCATATCTATTACAAAAGACTACTCAAGCTTACATGGGACTCCTAAATTAGTTAATCGTCAGTTTCATCATCCTCGTCGATCTTCTGCTCAAAGCCTCTTGGCCCAGACCCTGCTATCACCTTTCTGTTCTCCCCTCCCTCCTTCTTAGACTCCTGTTCCTTCTGAAGCTTCTTCGTCTCCCTTTTCTGCAAGAGATTAGTCACTCCCAGGCAGATTACCTGCAACCAAACAAGCCACCTCAATTTAGCAACAGTCCACATTCCAAAGTCAAAACTTTTATCAGCCGCAGTAAGAAAACCCATAATATTATGTGAATCTAGAAAAGTAGTGATTAGAAATCACCTCAATGATGAGAATGGATAGAGCAGACTGGAATGATAGTGCCGCCTCCACCATCATTTGTGGTGGACAACTTCTGATGGAAACTCTCGAAGTGGGGCTGTATCTGAAGGCACGACGACGACTTCTTCAGGGTTGGCTTAAATTCTCCAGATTTGCATGCTCCTCAAGAACTTCCTTGACCACCAAACCAATATCTTACTGTCATTAATTTATGGTCATATTCATGCATTTAATATTACACGCATGCACGTACTATTCCGAGGAAATTCAAATATATATATTTTTTATTTTGATACTTTATATTATTAGAACATATGATATATTGATGACAAGTTTCTTTTATTAAAAAATAAGAAATATATTAAATTAATTAGTTTACAATAGATGCATTAGAGATGTAATCCTCACATTGACCATGATACTGCTGGAAAATACACAATAATATATAACATATAATGTTATATAATAATTATACATATTAATTAGATCTCCTATTTCTTGGCTCAACCAAATATCTAATTAAACCTAATTAATTCTTTAAAGAAACCTTTTCATAAATCACTTTTCAACAACCAAATGCAGCCTAATACATGTGCTTGATGAATTAAACTAACCCTATATGTGTTTCCTTAATTTTTTCATTCACTTAACGCTATACATTAATTTTTTTTATGTTTTTTTAATTGCATCATTTAATTAAAATTTTTAACTTGTTAATTTTTTAAAAATAATTTGGTCTTCCTTCTCATTGTGGTTTCTTCTTTATTTCTTTTGTGAAATTGTTTTTTTTAGCCTATTAATCCAAAATTATCTATCCTCTCATTTTTTTTTAAAAAAATTGATCTTTATTATTTTAATTGCTATTTTTTTCTTTAGAATTATTTTTTTGTGATTGAGTTTTATTTGTTAAATTTCATCATTTAAAATTTTATTTATTAAAAGCTGGGTTTTGTGGTTTTTCCAGGATTAATGCTTCTAAACAAATGGCTTGAGTATTGGGTTTTAAAAGCTAACATGGGTTTATATTGTTTTTTTTTTACTTATTTTCTTTTTCGATCTTATTACTAAACATTGCTTTTTTTAAGAAAAAAAAAGGTTTCATGGTTTTCTTTATTTTTTCTTTTATAGGGTTATCTCGATCTCATGACCTGACATGTGAGTTTAAAGAGTTAACTTGGGTAGACTTACATCTTTTTATTTTTTGGATTTTGATTATTTCTCTTTTCTCATGGTTTTCTTCATTTTTCCTTTTATATGGTTATCTCGATCTCATGATCTGACCTGTGAGTTTAACGAGTTAACTCGGGTGGGTTTGCATCGTTTTATTTTTTGGCTTTTGATTATTTCTCTTTTCTTTTGGATCCTCTTGTGTGATTAATTTTTTTTATATTTTATTTTTCAATATTTAATTTGTTGAGAATTGTTCTTCATATGATCCAAGACACTGGTTTTATAAACTAACAAGGGTTGACATCAATTTTTTTAACTGATTTTTTCCCCATCTCATAATACCTTGGTTTTTTTTTTTTAAAAAATGGGTTTCGTTATTTTCTTCGTTTTCTTTTATGTTAGGTTATCCCGATCTCATAACCTAACTTGTGGTTTTGACGAGTTGACCCGAACATATTTAGACCTTTTTTTTACTTACAATTGTTATTTTTTTTTTTATCATTTTGTATGTTTATTGTTTTTTTTCAATTTTATCATTTAATATTTAATTAGTTGAAAATTAAGTTTCAAAGTTTTTCAAATCTATTGCTTCTAGTCAAATAACTCGGGTAATGAATTAACACTAGTTGATATCCTGTTTTTTTTGCTTATTTTTTTGTTGTTTTCATCATCAACATTAATTTTTCTAATTCGACATTAATTTTTTCCTTTTTTTTAAACTTGCTTATATAACATCATTTTTTTTTCTCAATTTTTTTTAATCTAGCTAACAATATATAGAGCACTAGTCACATGACTAGATATTTATATATCTTGTTATTTATAATCAACTAGCAGTGATTAGTGTTGGTAATGAATAAGGATATGTGACCGACAAAGCACGTAATCGAATTTCTTAATAACTGAACCACTGGACTGTTGAGGTTGTGAATTTTTTTTCCCATTTGATTAATTAGAGAATATATCACGATTCACGTTGTTACATGAGGTGAGGCAAAGCTAATCTAAAATATTTTAGGAATGAAAATTAAAAAAAAACCCCAAAATAATTAATGAAATATTATGGAGAAAGACTTGTTGTATTGTGATTAGAACAATACAATAATGGTTTCCACCGCAGCAAAATCCAATGAATTGTCCATCAAGAGCAAAAGATATATTTTTTTTCTGCGTTCATTTGTTATTATAAAATCAATCAAGGTTATAATGGTCTTTTCATATTTTTATAGTAGTG
>Ga0307515_10012647_pt1 | contig 15854 bp, 24 predicted proteins | sample 17_EM_MG_FD_194513 | JGI IMG/M metagenome (GOLD analysis project Ga0307515, IMG submission 194513) | Populus trichocarpa ectomycorrhiza microbial communities from riparian zone in the Pacific Northwest, United States - 17_EM | ecosystem: Host-associated > Plants > Roots > Unclassified | place... | reverse complement strand
TTTCACGACCCGTTCTGATATCGGTCCTGCTCGAGAAGGACCTTCTGCCGAGACGATCGCGTGCGTTCTTTCTTGCGCCTTGCTCCTGCAATAAACCGATCGGTCCCACAGGGAAGCACAAGCACGAAGAGGCGAAGAACCCGAAGTGGACCCGGACCAGTTCCAAGACCCGGACAACGAATACGGGCTCTTCGCTGGAACCACTTACGAAGCGGACGATGAGGAGGCGGACAAGATCTACGAGCAGGTTGATAAGAACATGGACGGGAGGCGGAGAGCTCGAAGGTGTGTGAATGTGCTGGGCGTCACTCTGCTCAGTGTATTCACCGACACGTATTACAGAGAAGCCCGGGAAGAGGCTGAGCTTGCTAAACATCGTGCAGAGCGACCAAAGCTGCAGCAACAGTTTGTTGATCTCAAGCGAGGTCTCGCCGCGGTGACTGACGAGGAATGGACCAACATCCCAGAGGTGGGCAATCTCACCCGAAAGAAAAGAAAAAGGGATTTTGAAAGGTCTTGGGCCGTCCCCGATAGTGTTATCGTAGGGAACCGAGCTTCTACAGAGTACGAGAGCTCGTTGGACGCTAAGCAGCAGGTGTGCCGCATTGAACTACCATTTCATGCGCATGTACCCTGACCCCGCATCATAGGAGGAGGGTGGATTCGAGACTCCCGCGAATTCTGGAACTCTGACCAACTTTGTGGAAATTGGACAAGCCCGCGACAAGATTTTGTCACTCAAGCTAGACCAAGTGTCCGGTACGACCTCCGGAACAGCAACTTCCGTTGATCCAAAAGGATACCTTACCTCGCTGGACAGCGTGGCCATCAAGTCCGAAGCCGAGATCGGTGACATCAAGAGGGCCAGAATGCTCTTCGACTCGCTGGTCAAATCGAATCCGAAACACGCTCCGGGGTGGATCGCGGCGGCCTGTCTGGAGGAACACGCTGGGAGGATGGTCGCTGCTAGGAAACTCATCAAAGCCGGTTGCGAGCACTGTCCGAAGAGCGAAGATGTATGGCTTGAGGCGGGTCGGCTCCACGTGAGTGACGTACGGATGTTGGCTGCTGAACCCCGCTTACCCTAGAACTAGACCCCCGATGACGCCAAAGTCATCCTCGCCAACGCAGTTCAACACGTAGGTCAAAGCGTAAAAGTATGGCTCGCCGCGGCTGACCTTGAACACGACATGAAAGCCAAAAAGCGTGTGTTGCGAAAGTGTAAGCACGCATGCTTTCTCGTACCTTCTCGCGTCTTATTCGCCATCGTTTCGTACAGCTGTGGAACACATTCCCAATTCGGTACGCCTTTGGAAAGAGACCGTCAACCTTGAGACGAATCCTGCCGACGCTCGTATCATTCTCTCTCGTGCTGTCGAAGTCATTCCACTCTCTGTCGAACTGTGGCTAGCTCTCGCGAGGCTCGAGACGCCCGAACGAGCGAAGGCCGTACTCAACAAAGCACGTAAGGCCATCCCCACGAGCCACGATATTTGGATAGCCGCCGGTCGACTCCTCGAGCAGGAGGCGTGCTCAGGTCCTGACGCGGCTCCGGGAGAAATAGAGAAGCAACTGGCTATGGTCGATAAAACCATTGAAGCTGGTGTTCGGGAACTTCGAAGGCATCAAGTTTTCCTCACGCGGGAGCAATGGCTCAAAGAGGCGGAGAATTGCGAGGAAGATGGGTCATTGCGGACGTGCGAGGCAATCGTAAAGGCTACGGTATCGATGGAGATCGAGGAGGAGGATCGACTGGACACCTGGATGGGAGACGCTGAGTCGGTTGAGGGAAGAGGAAAGGTCGGAACCGCCCGAGCGATCTTGGCCTACGCCCTCAAGGTATTCCCGGACCGGAAGGTTTTGTGGTGGGAAGCCGCAAAGCTGGAAAAAGCCCACGGGACCAGGGATTCTCTCAACGCGATGTTGGAGCGAGCCGTGCAACATTGTCCACAGGCAGAGGATCTGTGGTTGATGTGGGCGAAGGAGAAGTGGATTGGGGGAGACGTTCCAGCTGCTCGCGACGTGCTGGCCAAGGCCTTCGATGCCAACCCAGAGAGCGAACAGATTTGGCTCGCCGCTGTCAAGATTGAGGCGGAGAGCAGGGAGTATCAGGCTGCTCGCGATCTCCTGGTCCGTGCCCGCACGGTTGCAGACACAGAGAGGGTGAGTGAAACTCTCGATGCGTCAGCGTTCCGAACCAACGTTTGCTTCCATAGATTTGGGTGAAATCTGCAGTATTCGAACGACAACAAGGCCGGATCGAGGCTGCTCTGGAGACAGTCAAAGCCGCTCTAGTCAAGTTCCCAAAGTTCCCCAAGCTATACATGGTCCAGGGGCAAATCTACCAGTCGCAGAAGAACCATGCTGTGGCTCGTGCCGTGTACGCTGCTGGCCTGAAGCAGTGTCCCAAGAATGTCGCGTTGTGGATCTTGGCCAGTCGACTAGAGGAATTAGACGGGAAGAGTATCAAGGCTCGAGCGTTGTTGGAGCGTGCAAGGATGGTGAATCCCGGCTCTGAACAGTTGTGGGCTGAGGCGGTTGGCGTCGAGGAGAGGTCGGGTGGTGCGACCCAGGCGAAGGCTATGCTTGCCCGAGGTACGAACAACTACCACCGCGTTCCACGAGTCATATCTGACCCGCCATTATCTCAATAGGTTTACAAGAGTGCCCCGAGTCCGGTCTCTTATGGACGTTGTCGGTCTGGTCCGAACCTCGACCTGCCAGGAAGACGCGTTCGGCAGACGCCCTCCGAAAAACAAAAGACAACCCGTTGGTGATCTGCACTGTCGCGAGGATCTTCTGGTCCGAACGAAAAATCGAGAAGGCCCGAGAGTGGTTCGGTCGAGCGTTGGCGCAGGACAGCGATCTTGGAGACATTTGGGCGTGGTGGTTGAAGTTTGAGAGGCAGCATGGGTCGGAGGAAACTCGTCAGGAGGTGATTAATAGGTGCATGGCTGCTGAGCCGCATCATTCGCCGGTCTGGGAATCTATCGCAAAGGATGATAAGAATGTTGGGAAGAACACCAAGGAGATTTTGGAGATTGTCGCGAACATCATTCAGTAGGCTTTCGCTCGAATCGACCGGGTCTCATATCATCCACCCCTCGCGTACAGTACATGCGTATAGGTTTAGCTCGTTTTAGAAATCACGCCCAGTATTTTTTGTTCAGTTGGAGGGAGATTTGGAGTCTTCGGTACAGTGGGCTCGTCCGCAGTATGCCGAACATTCTGGAGACATGGGTTCACTCTCAGGAGGAACGCATTCGTTGCGAAAGAGCACGTGAGAGAGGACGGGGTCGGATACGGGACAAAGGTCTCACAGAATCGTCGCTCGGACAGGCTGGTATTTGTTGACGGGTTTGCGATGAACCGGCGGGGCCCAGCCGGGCAGTTTCATCTGCGGAACGTCGTCCATTTGTTTCCGTTGTCCCACCTTCCCTGTGCCGATGCTCCTCTGGCTGTTTCATATTTCCTGTTCTTTCCCTTGGCGGGATCCTGCGCAGAAAATGATCTGCATACAGCTCGGGAGTTTGACGGACTTCGAGATGTCAAGAACCCTTCCCCCACGGTTACTATCACGGTTAAGGCTATACGAAGGCGTGCGTTTACCACCTCTCGCTTCAATTCATTCAAGGCCAGACTTCTCCTATCATCCGTGGGCGCCCCTGATCCATATCCAATTACTGCCGAGGAGGATGGGGTGAGGGTGACGTGAGGCCAGACGGGCGGTGCGACGCTGACCTACGCGGCGGCCCTTGGTCATGCATCATGCACCATTACCTTGCTTGCAATTACCTTGCTTGCAAGGTTTCTCCACCCCCTAAATTATCCCGGTTCCCCATCTTCCGGCGGTCTCACGGCATACGGCACTCACTCTCACCGTGTGCGGAATCCCACGCGAACTGGAGGATTTGGCTGTATGCGAGCTGGGTACTTATGATTGTTTTATCTATTTCACACCTAAGCAATTCATAGACATTACCAAGGGGAAGATAGGTAGATAGACTTTTATTGTTCGTCGCCACACCCACACCAGACGCATGGCAGATTTGATTGGAGGCACACAAGCCGGAGTCGGCATTGGATGGTAAATCGATGAAACCTTGAGAGGCAATGGAGCTCTGGTGGCAGGAAATAAGTTCCAAGTCAAATTGTTGATCTGTACGCGCGCATTCAGACAATCACTCAGCCTTGTGCGAGCAAGGCCGACCGCAAGTCGGCGCTTCTCTAGTGCATCATGCATCATGGGCCGCCAAATTTCATTTCGGAAACAAAGTGGCGGCTACGGATCGCGAGGCATTTCTTTCCCAAATTTGCTGATGTCCGATTTAAACGAAATCTCCACAACTGAGCTTGAGGCCTTGACAGCTGGAAGGCTAAGTACTTGAGCCAGGCTCGTTCAGCCTTATAAGACCCAAGGCTTTATTGGAGCCCCCTCAACCGCCTTCGCCACCCGCACCACAATGTTCTCTTTTTCCCTCTGCGCCTCCCTCACCACCCTTATCGCCTCTGCGGTTGCTGTCTCAGCTACCCCCAGCTTGTCCGTCAAGACCTCAACTCCCAACTTCAACGTCGATGGAGTGGAGAACTTGAAGGTCACAGCGACCATCATCAACACTGGCAACGAGTCCCTCAAACTCCTCAACGACCCCCACGGAGTCTTGGACCCCTTTCCCGAGAACTCCTTCATTATCACCAACACCGCTCGCTCTCGCCGCCCATGGTTTAACGGCGCCATGGTAAATCACCCGTGTTACCTGGCAAACACCTGCGCTCATCCCTTCGGTTTCCGCTTCTAGGTCAACTACAGCCCCAATTATGCCGCTGGCCTTGACGACCCCAGTGTTTTCACCGTTCTCGCTCCTGGTGCTTCCATCAACATCACTCATGATCGTAAGTGGAGTCATTGAGAGCTTTTGACTCATCTCATGGCGTGATCACCCCAGTCTCCGCCGCATACAACTTCACTCTATCTGGTGCCGGAAACTACTCCATCGAGCCATCGAGCCTCTTCACTTACGTCGATCCTGATGGCACCCTCAAAGTCCTCCACGCCACCATTGAGGATATTGCAGAGGTTAGGTTCTCTGGTAACCTTGCTGTCTCCCGTGTCCTCGATAGGCGGGCTGGTGAGATGCGGAACTGCCGGTTTGACCAGAAGCTCGCGATCATTAGCGCCTATGTGGCGGCACAAGGACGTATCCAGAACGCCATCGATTTCCTCACTGCTATGGACCTTGACAATCCCCCGCCCCGGTGGACTACCTGGTTCGGTCCACTCAATCGCTGCAAAAGGGATCGCGTCCGCGACGTCTTCCGGTTGATGAGAGAGATTGGTTTCCCAGCCTTCGACTATAACTGCAACCAGTGCGCTGGTTATCCTCAAGCCACCTCCTACGTGCGTGCGTACATCTTTCAATCGTGGGATTACTGTTATTCATCACTGACAAATCTCTTGATCAGTTGCCCTAGGATTGAACTTCATAAGCCTCTGCCCTGGATTCTGGGCTCTCCCCACTTCCGGTCCCGATTCCAAGGCAGGAGCTCTTATTCATGAGGCTTCCCACTTCTACTACACAGGCACAACTGGCGATTACGCGTATGGTCAAGGCCCTTGCAAGCAACTGGCTGCCAACCAGCTCACCCAGTCAGGTTTCACCTGGGACTATTGCATCTGGAACGCCGACAGTTACAGGTACTTCGCTGAGGACCCCCCTAACCCTGTCGCAAACGTCGACAACCCTTTCGCAAACGCAGGGAACTGGAGTGCATCGTAGCATGTGTAGACCGTGTGCCTTCGTAAGGATCCTCCGAGTTCATACAAGGTCTTAGATAAAATAGTGATATCACAACAATACATACCATGTCACTAAACTCTTGACTACACGATCACGGAGTTTCCCCTCCGAAGGGTGGAGAAAACCCGTGCTGAGGAGTAATATCCCCCTAGACCCCGGCTGGGATAATACCATCCAAAAGCTTGGAGGAAAGGTGAGGTCCGTGTGAAATTTAATTACCTCTGGGATGGCCTCGGGGCGATGATCGGGCTCAATCCCCCACCCCCTAGTGATCCCCCGCCATCACGCGCCATTTTGTTCCCTTGCATGCTTCCCGTAATTCCGGGAAGATGCCCATACGTAGGAAATCCCTCCACCGGCTACCCCGGGGGGTTCCACCAGTCATACGCTCAATATACTCCACGTACGATCTAGATCTACGTTGGTCAATTCTCCATCGGTTTCGCTCCGCTCGCCGAGTTTTCACTTTGTGCATCAATTCTCATCTTCGAAGCGAAGAGGCGGCTACGGATCGCGAAAAGTTTTCTTTCTGATATTCGACCCAAACGAAGTCTCCCCTGCTGGGTTGTCTCACGTTTATGAAGCCTTGACAACTAGGGGCTGGGTATTTAAGCCAGGTTCGTTCAGCCTTATAAGACCTAAGGTTTTATTGGACCCTTCTCAACCGCCTTCGGCACCTGCACCACAATGTTCTCTTTTCCCTCTGCGCCTCCCTCACCACCCTCGTCGCCTCTGCGGTTGCTGTCTCAGCTGCCCCCAGCTTGCCCGTCAAGGCCTCTAGGCCTCAACTCCCAGCGTCAATGTCGATGGATTGGAGAACTTGAAGGTCACAACGACCATCATCAACACCGGTGACGAGTCACTCAAACTCCTCAACGACCCCCGTGGAGTCTTAGACCCCTTCCCCGAGAACGCCTTCATCATCACTAATTCCGCTGGCTCCCGCCCATGGTTCAACGGCGCCATTGTAAATCATCCGTGTTGCCCGGCAAACACCTGTGCTCATGCTTTCGGTTCCTCCTTGTAGGTCAATTACAGCCCCGCATACGCCGCTGGCCTTGACAACCCGAGGGTTCTCACCGTTCTCGCTGCTGGCGCTTCCATCAATGTCAATCATGATCGTAAGTGGGGCCATATCAATCGCCTTTCACTTGGCCATCATCTCATGGAACGATCATCCCAGTCTCCGCCGCGTGAAACTTCACTGAATCTGGTGCCGGAAACTACTCTATCGAGCCATTGAATCGCTTCGCCTGTGTCGATGTTGATGGCACTCCCAAAGACCTCTACGCCACGGTTGAGGATATTGCCGAGGTTAGGTTCTCTGGTAACCTCGCTGTCTCCCGTGTCCTCGATGGGGATGGGCGGCGTGTTACCGCAAGCTGCTCGCAGACCCAGAGGTTATAGATCGATTTCACCGCTGTCGATGCCCAGGCTCGTGCCGGGAACGCCGAATCTTTCCTTGGTGGTATCAAGGATGACAGTCCCCCGGATTGATACACTACCTGGTTCGGTCAATACCCCTTTTTTCACAAGATCATCGTCCAGGAAACTTTCAGGCAGATGGGCATCCATCGTTTCGAAAACTTCATCTATGACTGTTCCTGCAATAAGCCTGACGTCTTCGGCTTCATTGGTCCGTATATCTTTCAATCGTGAGATTACTATTATTCGGTCACTGACAGATCTCTTGATCAGGCCCCACCGATTATCCCGACTTTATTTTCCTCTGCGCTCGCTTCTGGGGCGCCCCCGACACCGGTATCAATTCAAAGGCAGAGGCTCTTGTTCACGAGTCTTCCCACTTTACAGAAGTCGGCAGCACCGTTGACTACGTCGTTGATAAGGATGAATGCAAGGCCCTTGCTGCCAAGGACCCATGGAAATGCGTCTTCAACGCCGAGAGTTATCAGTTCTTCGCTGGGAGCGGGTAAGAGTGAAGGTCTCGTGCGATGGAGGAATGACCGAGTAAAGAGAATATTGTCATTGAGCATGCGGCGGGGGATGACACGTGCTGCTCATTGGACAGCACTTCCACCTCATCGCCGCTCTTCGTCTCGCTCGTTCTTTTCGATTCATCCCAATGCATCGCCAAACTCCAGATAATCGTCGCCCTTTAGCTTCGTCGCTAAACTCTGTTTTTCTCTATCGTCCATTGAAATCTTCACCCAACTTGCCGACTCCACCTCCAAAGAGCCGTCATGGACCTCGTGATCCAGAACGGAAAAAAAAATTGAAGAGCACCTGGAACGAGGGGAATTGTCTAGTTGGTGCAAGAAAAAGGACTCGCATTACAAGCAGTCGGAATGTCGTCCGGGTTCCTTAAAATCACCGGGAACGGCGGAGCAGTTCAATGGAAATTGGGGCTTCCACGAGCTCGTGCGGCTGGAGAAGGTACGGAGATTACAGATTACGAATTGTCTTGCATTATCTGGCCCAGAATAATAGCTAGCTTCAACGTTGGACTGACGTCGTAGGCGCGTTGTCATACGAGACCTCCACACCCACGGCAACGTAAGCCTATAAGTAGGTTTACCAAGGCTCTGGGTTCCGATATCACCCTTTCACCGTTAAGATCCAGCCTGGCGGAAGCCTCACATTTAATATCATCCACCACCAACTGCCCAGCAGTGATTTCGAGCCCTCCTACCATCGATCTTGACGGAGTGGAAAGCCCCCCTTTTTGTTGAGGGAGATCGTGAAAACCTTGTTCCCCCATCAGGTCGTGTTACGGCGTCGCCGGGGACGTTCCAAAAGAGTCACCCATCAGCCACACGACCGCAAAGGTTCAACAGAAGCAGCAGGTCAGGTCCCAGGTCCCGGTTCCCTGGGAGAACAGCATTCGGGCCACTCCGAGGGGAGGAGCTTAAACGTACGGTTCGCAATCTTCTCGTACTGCACCACGCCATTTTACGGTCCACTCTGAATTTGAACGTCACCTCCCCAAGAGGAGGCGTGCCCGTATCCCCATGCCTCCAGCTAACGCTATATTGCTACCATTACTCACTTAACACAAGTGCTGGAATACAAAATCTGGCCGTGGAGATGGGTGCTAGAGAAGAACAAACCGCCGAGACACGATGTAGACCAAATCAAGGAGAGTAGGTGTTGTCAGTTTTATTGATTCGGGTAGTAATTCACTTTGGCCTGCGAGCTCCCGTAACCGTGAGAGTCTTGTAACTCGAGGTAGGTACGGTTTCCTTGTTGCCTCCCTCCCAAACCAAGTTCTGCGGCCATCTTCTTTTCACGTCGTTGCCTCCTTCTCTTACAGCATTTCCAGATTCCAAATCCGACAAGGAGAAGGAAAAAGACAAGGCACCCGAGGAAAATGTAAGGCCACCGACTCAGAATCTTGGCTTGGATTTCTTTCTTCTTCTCGCTATCGGGGATGGGGGATTTCTGGCCCTGATCGGCAGGAAGTAGGGCGTGTGCAGAATCTCCAGAGACATCAACGCCACCCATCCTCGTATTAACGAAGATATCATGAGCCTTGTCCTTATTGGTGATTGGCATGATGTAGGCGAAGGGATCATGGTTGAAAGAGCCGTCTTTGACGCTGTGAAGGGCAGTCAGACTGAGTGTCTCGCGCATATGGTGGGCCCGACTTACAAGTTCCCGAAATCGATGTATGTATACGTATTTCGCACTGGAAGCGGTTGCGGGGTCAGATGTAATCAAGCGACGGTGACGTAGTGCTTACAGAATGACATTCCGAGGACGATATCGTATTCACCCAGCAGACTGAAAGCCGAGGTGATAGGTTGAAACTAGAGGGAGAACGGTTCGGTAATAAAACGAAACCAGGGAGGATAAACTCACAGATCCAACGCATGCAGTTTTCCCATTTACATCCTTGTAGTTAAATTCGCTCATGACAGTATCCAGAGGATGGATAGGAATCTCGACCCCACCAAACTTGAACGAGACGTTAATGAGAGAATCACAAGGAACGGTCCAGAACTGGTTCTTCTCGTTGAACACGGCACCAGGAACGCGACCATAGATAGCATCAGAGACGTATCGTGGAACTTGAGTGAGAGTGAAACCGGTATCGAGGACGGCAACAAGTTGACCGTCCGGCGCCGAAGGGACAAACGAATCGAGAGCGATGGTGTTTCCGTCGGGACCAGTAATGCCGTTAACGTCGGTGAGTACTTGCCAATGCTGGTCGGCGTCAGTCAATCGGTGGACTTTGTCAACCATGAGCTTGGTGTAGGAGGTGATGTTCGAGTATTGGGGAAGGACCTCGTCGATGGTCATCAGTCCCGAGTTGGAAACGGCGGTTCCATTGGCCCGGTCGAGGTAGAAGGTGATATACGGCGACGAGACGTTGTTCTCGACGAAAATGCGGTTCAGGACACTGTATCCTGAAGTCTGGTCGATCTCATCCCAAAGTTTAGACCCTGAGTTTGGACCCAGACCAATGAGTCCGGAGAAACCTTGGGCCTCGATATTCATGGAGAAAGTCGTCGTGTCATGTACTAGCACTGCATCGAGACGGTGAGAGACTCTAACGGAACGGAACGAGATGTGTATCGTACGATATGCCTGGTCCTTGACAGTGTAGCCGCCAAACTCGAGAGTCGCTGCGTGAATGTCACCGTCGGCCTTTCCAATGGCGTAATTGAGTGTCTCCTTCAACTGCAGTGATTTCGTTTGGGGGACGTCTCCAGTAACCCAGAGGTCGCTGCTACCTATGCACATCCTCAGCGCCTCGAGAATAAGCCATTCAGACCATTCTGGACTTGCCTGTGTCCAGTAAAACGGGAACAGACCTCGTCCCCAGGGTTATTGTGCCGATGTACTCCGCATTGAAGGTGTTCTTGATTGGAATGGTCGAGTTTTCGGCTCGCTCGGACAGGGCATGGGGTTGAGCGTAGCGAATTTGAAAAGGCACTATGCCTGCATGCGCGAAACGAGGGTCGATGAGAAAAGCGAGACAGAAAGGAATGAAATGCCACATGTGGGCCAGGATAATGAACGGAGTTGGTGTGGGAGGGCGGGAAGGTGGTGGTCGTTAGTTACTACGGTTTTCAGATTGTGCGGCGTTCGATCACCCTCTTACTTTTGCGCCCGCCTTGCCCGACGCCCAGAACCTCGACAACTCAACGGGTCTGCTCGATTCCCGTGGCGTCGCGACCGTACGGTCGAGTGCACTCGGCCAGCGTTTTTTTTTTTTTTTTTTTTTGCGAAACCCGGACTTTGGACTCCCGCAACAAAGCTCCGCGACTCTCGTGATTGTTTCCTTCCCTGGGGACCCTTTCAACGTTCTCTGGCGAGTGTGTACTATTTCGAATGAGCCACCATGTTGCGTGTCATTTCGGCCATTAGGGCCTTCGCAGGTCACTTCCCCCGGCCTCCCTCCCACCTTAGTGACACTGATAACGCCTGGTATCCACGGAGAAGCCATGTATAGTCACTTCCGCTTCGTACATAATTTCGTTGGTGCGTTTCGGACCCCTTGGTATGAACCGAGCGCGAGGCTCTTCTCGTTTTTTATTGTACATTCTGCGGGAAAGGTTAGTACTGAATCAGTGCAAATTTTCAGTCGCCATCGGGTCGTTTTCATTACCTGCAGTACCGACACATTTAGCACCTAACTTCCCACACGATCAGCACTGGCCTCAAGACTCACAACAGATGAAGTTTCTGACGAATTGAATGTCCCGGATGGCCACTCGGAACGAAACTTTGATCACACGAAACCACGCCTGCCCTACGACCTCACCATGATACAGGATGTGTCGACACTATAGGGGCCCAATGTAGTAACAAAGTACACGCTCGCAGGGAAACGTTGGAAGATCCCCTCAGCGAAGAAACGCAAGCGTCGGAGAGATGAAGGCCGAACGTCGCGAGAGTCCGAAGTCCGAATTTCGCAAACAACCCAACGCTATCCGAATGCGCTCGACCGTGGTCGAGATGCCACGGGAATCGAGCGGACCCGTTGAGTTGTCGAGGTTCTGGATGTCGAGCAAGGGCGGCGCAGAGGTAGGGGGACCTGATCGGAAAAATGGCGGGAAAACCCGCCGCGTCAACTTATCCGCAAGACAACTTTACCCAATCACTACGACGTGCCCCCTCGTTGACCCAGCAGACACCTCTTGGACGTCGGCGGCAACCTGTTGGCTCATTTCTGCAGAACGGACAACTACCAACAAAAGTTCGCGATGAAGCTCATCATCTGGGGGCTTCAGGCCGCAGCAATCTGGTCATCTCTTCTACCCACCGCACGCGCCGCACGCGACGGCGGTCTTCATTTCAAAGTCACCGGGAGACGCAATCCGCCCAACGTAAGACACAACAAGCGAGGGAACATCATGGGAAACTCGGCGCTGTCCAACTCGGCGGACATCAGCTACTTCGCGAACGTCACCCTTGGGGGTGCTCCTTTCTCAGTATTGATTGGTGTGTGCGGTCCACTGTATTATGACTGATACTTAGTTCAAGCACCTTAGATACCGGAAGGTAGATATGCTGTGGTTCAGAAAGCATGGATCACCCTAACACCTCACCGCCCACAGCTCCGATCTCTGGGTTGCTGGTTCCGTCTCAGATGCGAAGGAAACGGGCAAGGAATCCGGCGTTAACTATGCCATCGGTTCCGTCAAGGGTACGATCTCGGCCACGCTCAGTATTCGTGTTGTCCGCTCAAGTTTTTGGGTCTAGGCCCCGTAAAACTTGCAAATCTCAACTTCACGGGTTACATCGTCAGCGATCAAGCCTTTAGCAAGTCACCATCCCGGTCCACCGTCTGAATCGTCTTTAACCTTGAGTTGGCAGTCCAGGTAACCCCTGGCAAATCGAATCCCGAGGGACTGGGTCTCATCGGGCTGGGTCCCAACAAGGGTTCAAACGTGTTCAATGCCGTAGGGTCTTCTGCTGGTGCAGCGGTCGTTGATAGAATCTTCCGTCAAAACACTTCCACACCGAATTTCATTTCCGTACTATTGGGGCGACGTGATGATCCAACAGATATATTCCCAGGCGATATTACTGTCGGCGACATTTTGGACGGCTACGAGAAGATCACTTCACAAGCAAAATTGGAGGTGACAGAAGGTGGTGTTCAACATACTTGAGCGGGTGATTTTCCTGACTTCGTCGCAGTCTCTATGCTCGAGTCAGGTTCACAGCATTGGCAATCCCTGATAGACGAGAACGGGATCCTTGGCCCAGACGGTCAACCAATAGCTTTGGCGACGGTGGTCGATAAAACGGCGAACGCCCTAAGATTGACCGCCGTATTTGATACCGGATTTTCTTTGACTCAGGTCCCCAAGTAAACAGCACACACATCCAATCAAGTTCGCAACGCTGACCAGATAACCAGGGCCTTGTCCGATGCCGTGTATGGTCGCATCCCTGGTGCTCAGTATGTCAACAGAACTGACGTTGGAGGCATCTGGGAAGTACCTTGCGACAAGGAGGTCAATATGACGTTCATCTTCGACGGTCAAAAAATTCCCATCCATCCTTTGGATACGACCATCGACCTCAACGTAACTGACGCATCTGGGGGCAAGGTGTGCCTTGGATCTGTATGTGCATGCGGTCCTCCCTTTGGGTCGGCCACGGCTCACCGCTATGTAGTATCAACCCATCAGCACCGCGGTCGACAACGACTACGACATCATCCTTGGAATGTCTTTCCGTGCGTATTCTCCACCACCCCACCTCCATTTGTACTCACGACTTTCACATGCAGTTCGAAATGTTTATATGCTCATAGATTACGGAGACTTCGTCGACGGCACCTCTAACACCGCCAACCCCTACATCCAGCTCCTAGCCACAACGGATGACCTCACAGAGGCCCATCAAGATTTTGTGAACATCCGTATGGGCGGAAAAGATAACGCAAACTGGCAACTACTCCCTCCTTCGTCAACGGGTAGCCCGCCGAATACCGAATCGCAATTCGCTCGGAAAATCAAGTACTATTGGCCAATCATCGCTGGTGTAGGAGGGTTCCTGATCCTAGCCATTCTCATTTCCTGCCTCTGCATGCGGCGGAGAAAGAAGGCTGGCGCCAGGCCATTATTCTTATTCTGGAGGGGTAAGAAGAGTTATCGGCCCTTGCACGATCCTGCCCCAGTGGGTATGCAGTCGCTCGGTAATGATGGCGCTCCAAGGCAGAGCGCATCTGATTATCGGAACCCTTGGGATTCGAGGTATTAAGCAAGCAGGCAGCAGTCTGTTTGGGCTGGAGAGCTGTGCTTCCTATTCGTTGTTTCCACCATGGACTTTTTACCTTTCTATGCTATTATTTACCTCGCTACGAGACTAAGAAGAGGACAGAGTTGTACTCCGTGCAGAGATTGTTGTAATCCCGCAGCCCACACCTGCACGCTATGATGATTTTCATGGTCTTTTCATGCCATCCACCACGGGTTGACACCTACACGGTGAACTCCCAAGGATCGGGAAAACGAACGAGTTTCCATATCTTCTCAGTGTGATTGCGAGCCGAAAGACGAGTTTCTCCTGATTGCTGTGAAGCTCGATTCGTCGTCGGCGTTCTATAGTTCTTGTTGCGCGATAGGTAACCATTGTGCTCTATTACTCCTCAGCACGGGTTTTTTCCCACGCTTCGGAGGGAAAACTCCGCAGGAGTAATACTTTTCTGATCGTGTTGTCAAGAGTTTAGTAACATGGTAATGTATTGTTGTGATATCACTATTTTATCCAAGGCCTTATATGATGGAACTCGGAGGATCCTTACACAGGCGCATGGTCTACACATGCTCTCATAAACTTCTCAAGTGGTCGTGTATGATAGGGTTATATATCGTAGTTTTCCGGGTCCTCAGCGAAGTACCTGTAACTGTCGGCGTTCCAGAAGCATTCGCGCTGCCGGCGCGGGTTGGTATCCAGTAGCTTGCAAGCCTCTTGACCAAATTCGTGATCTTGGGTCATGCTATGCTAATCATGTGGGAAGCCTGATGAATAAGATTTCCTGCCTGGGAATCGGGACCGGCGTCGGGGATATTGAAGAATGGAGGGCAGAGGTTTATGAGATTCAAATCTCGGAGAACTGATCAAGAGATCTGTCATTGACCGAATAACAGTAATCCCACGATTGGAAGATATACGCACGCACGTAGGAGGTGGCTTGAGGATAACCAATGCACTGGTTACAGTTATAGTCGAAACCAATCCCTCTGATCAACATCAACTGGAAGACGTTGCGGACGTGATCCCTTTTGCAGCCATTGAGTGGACCGAACCAGGTAGTCCACCGGGGTGGGGGATTGATAAGGCTCATAGCAGTAAGGAAATCGATGGCGTTGTGGATACGTATTACTGCCTCCGCATAGGCCGCAACGATCGCAACCCTTTGGGAAAACGTGCAGTCCCGTAACGCCCGCCTGTCGAAAGCACGGGAGACAATAAGGTTACCAGAGAGCCTAACCTCTGCAATATCCTCAACGGTGGCGTGGAGGACTTTGAGGGTTCCATCAGGATCGACGTAAGTGAAGAGGCTCGATGGCTCAATGGAGTAGTTTCCGGCACCAGATATAGTGAAGTTGTATGCGGCGGAAACTGGGGTGATCACGCCATGAGATGAGTCAAAAGCTATCGATGACTACACTTACGATCATGAGTGACGTTGATGGAAGCACCAGGAGCGATAACGGTGAAAACACTGGGGTAGTCAAGGCCAGCGGCATAAGTGGGACTGTAGTTGACCTAGAAGCGGAAACCGAAGGGATGAGCGCAGGTGTTTACCAGGTAACACGGATGATTTACCATGGCACCGTTAAACCATGGGTGGCGAGAGCGAGCGGAGCGGGTGATAATGAAGGTGTTCTCGGGAAAGGGGTTCAAGACTCCACGGGGGTCGTTGAGGAGTTTGAGGGACTCGTTGCCAGTGTTGATGATGGTCGTTGTGACCTTCAAGTTCACATTGACGCTGGGAGCTGAGGCCCAGTGAAAAATCTGGCGATCGGAACCAATCCACCGCGATCCCCGTCGTTGGAATCAATCCCACGCGATCCAGAACTATCGACTGATTACAGTATTTGACCGAATAAGAAAGTGTCCGAACTTTTG
>Ga0307515_10012645_pt1 | contig 15855 bp, 2 predicted proteins | sample 17_EM_MG_FD_194513 | JGI IMG/M metagenome (GOLD analysis project Ga0307515, IMG submission 194513) | Populus trichocarpa ectomycorrhiza microbial communities from riparian zone in the Pacific Northwest, United States - 17_EM | ecosystem: Host-associated > Plants > Roots > Unclassified | place... | reverse complement strand
TCTTCCCGTTTTCCTACCTTCTTTCCTTACGTAACGTCTTAACCTCCTTATATAGTTTATATATATAGCTTAATAATATCTACCTTGCTATATATTATCGCCGCTTATACTTACTCCGTAACACTATGTTGCGTTAACTTTATATACTACTTCCGAAATGCAGAACAACCCTAAAGCCCCTATAACGGCCGCCGGTATTATATCCGCACTTTAAGAATAACTAGCAGAAATACAGAAGTCTTTTATAGACGCCCTTATATAAAACTAAGCTACTCTAAATTAATAATAAGCCGAATAAGAAGCATAATATTAATAATTAATTAAGGACCTCTAAGAAGAAATCCGTATACTTAAGATGCTTACGTTAGGACCTTAAGACCAAATACTATCTCTAGAGATAAATACGCGGAACGCGAGCCCCAAACCTATAGCAACTATCCACCTTAAACCAACTACTATACTAAAACAATCTGAACGACTACCAGATCCCCTAGTATTTATTAGTAGATAATAAGAACTCTAATTATTTCTAAGCTAGCTTAAAAATAAGCTAACTAGTAACGCCAACCGTTACCTAACTAAAGCTAACCAACTCTATTATGCCCTAAGTCAACTAGGAGGAGAGGCAGCTAACCTTATTAAACCTCTTTAGCCAACCTTAGTATAAAGCCTAGTTATACTTCTTAAAGCCTTATATAGTAACCTAAACCGCCAAGCTACTGCCTAAAGAAAGATAAACTACATAGCTTAAGGAACGAAAAGTTTCCTAGTATACTTCTCTAAATTTAACCATTACGTAAGGGAAATAGGCTGGAACGACTCCGCACTAATTAACAGCCTCGTTAAATCTTTAAGCCCTAAACTAAAAACCTCCCTAATAGGCGTAGACCTATTAGGAGCCCTTAATGCCTGCGTAAACGTCGTTAATAAATGGTATAATAATATACTACGCCTAATACCAAAGTCCGCCCCCTAATACAATACGACAACCCTATAAACGTCCATTAAGTTATTATCTTAGCCTAAGCACCCTAACGCCATAGATATTAACACTAAAACCCTAGAGTACGCCCCCCGAATAAGAAAGACGTATTAAGCTAGGCCTTTACTTTAAGTGCGGAAGTAAGGACCACATCTTAAAATACTATCTCGTCCCCTTACCTACGCCCCAAAACAATTTATAAACGGCTAACACTAGCAACCGTTTACCACATTAATCTTCCGGTTACCGCCCCTAATCTTTACCTAGTTCTAGCCCTATATCTAATAAGCACCACTTATAAGGACGAAGCTACAACCAACGTTCTATAGGAACCCCTTCTCGCTTGTTACCAAAAGGCACGTCCTAGAGCTAAGTCGCTCTCTAAGACAGCTCTGCCTTAGGATCTCGTTAAATACTTTAAATATCACAAACTCTAACTCTTAGGATTATAGCATAACCGTTAACTATTGTTTTTAGCAGAATAGTTAATAGGCTAACGCTTGAATCCTAATTAATATAGGAGCTAGCGGTATAGAATTTATTAACAAGATCTTTATATAAGATAATAGTTTTACCCTAACCCCCCTTAACCAGTATATTAACGTATTTGGATTTAATGGCAAACGTACTATCTTAGGCCGTATTACCTATGTAGTAGCCCTAAGACTCTAATACCTAAACCACGAAGAACTAATTAAGCTTTTCGTTACTACCCTAGGTCACCTAGTGATCCTTAAACAGCCCTAGATAAAGCTATATAAGGTAACTATTAATTAGGACAACCTTAAGCTTCTATTTACCGCCTCCCGTTATAAGCAGAAGTGCCTTACTACTTACTACTTAGACCCAGAACTGAAATCTAAAAAATCTACCAGGATCCACCAGTCTAAAATTTCCACGACTGTCTACCCCGTACCTAAGGAATCCACTAAATTCCACCAATATAAAAATTCTACCGATATCCACCAGGGATCTAAAAACTCTACTAAATTCTATAAGCTATTACTAAGCACTACACCGCCCTGAGCCAAGTAAAAGCTTAAGCTTAATACGCGAAAATACTAGAAGGACTGGTATTCTACTATAAAAAGGATTCTCAAAGAACCCAAACCTAAGTCTAACACTAACTCCGTACCTAATACTGAACCTAAACCCGAATAAGAAACTATAGACAATCCAAGCTCGCTTAGTACCCTAGATATCTGCATAATTAAAGCTACTCCGTTAGTATAACTTGCTAAGAAACCTAAATATACGATCTTTGCTGTCACTATAGCTGATATTAAAAAGGCCTTAGCACTAAAGAAGCACACTAACCCTGCTATAAAGGTACTAGTAGAGTACTATAACCGCCTAGAGGCATTTTTATAAAAGGAAGCCGATAAGCTACCAAAACACCAATCGTATAACTATAAGATTGTACTTAAAGACGGAAAGCAGCCTAGATTTAGACCCCTATATAGGATGTCTTAAAACGAACTCCAAGTACTACGGAAGTATTTAGATAAGAACCTAAGTAAAGGATTTATTAGAGCAAGCTCGTCGCCTATAGCCGTACCAGTGATCTTTATTAAGAAACCCGGCGGCGGTTTACACTTCTACGTAGACTACTAAGCTCTTAATACTGTTACCGTTAAGAACTAATATCTAATCCCGTTAATATAGGAGACACTAAACTGACTAAGTAAGGCTCGCTACTATACAAAGCTTAATATTATCTCTATCTTTAACCGCCTCCGTATAGCAAAAGGAGATAAATGGCTTACTGCATTCCGTACTCGGTATAGATTATTTAAATATTTAGTGACGCTATTCGGCCTCACAAATACCCCAAGCTCGTTTTAACATTACGTAAATAACACCCTACGTCCCTACCTAAATATCTTCTATACTGCTTATATTAACAATATCCTAATATATAGTAATAACCTAACCAAATATCGGAAACACGTTAACTTTATCCTATAAGCCCTACACGGAGCTAGTCTATAATTAGATATAGATAAATGCGAGTTCTATAAAACAGAAGTCCTATACCTTAAACTCTTTATTTCTATAAATGGTATATAAATGGACCTAAAGAAAGTTAAAGCAATTATAAACTAGCAGGAACCTAAGAACGTTAAGGATATAAGAGCCTTTATAGGATTTGCCAATTTCTACTAACGGTTTATTAATAACTTCTCCGCCCTAGTCTTACCCTTTATTACTCTAACCTAAAAGGATAAAACCTTTATCTTTAATAAAGAATGTAAGATGGCCTTTGCTTATCTAAAGGTTATATTTACTACTGCACCTATACTCTAATACTTTAACCTAGAGCAAATAAGTGTTATAGAAGCCAACTTATCCAATTACGTTACTAAAGGTATTCTATCTTAATATAACAAAGAAGGAGTATTACACCCTATAGTATACTTCTTAAAGCAACTAAGCCCTACCGAATATAATTACGAGATCTATAATAAAGAATTACTAGCCATTATTAGATACTTTAAGCAATGGCGACCCAAACTAGAAGGCGCCGGATTTCTAATTAAGGTCCTTAGCAACCATAAGAACCTACAGTACTTCACAACCACGAAATAGTTAAGTCATTATTAGGCTCGCTAGTTAGAATATCTATTACGCTTCCAATTCTTAATTACGTACCGCCTAGGCGTCTAAGGTCAGAAGCTTAATGCCCTAACCCGACGCTCGCAAGACGCGCTAGCCCTAGAAGAAGCGCGCTCTTACCGAAATTAGACCCTACTTCACCCTAAACTATTTAACCCTCTTACTAAAGATCTTACGGTATACGTCCTTAAAATAACCAATTAATCGATTAAATAGATTATAGTTAACGAATACCTAAATAACGAGTTTATCTAAGAGACGCTTAAACTAATATAAAATAGCATTAGACACTCTAGAAAAATTTCTCTAAGTAAATACGAAGCCTATAGAAACCGCCTATATTACCAGAACCGTCTAGTTATCCCTAATTACAATAAGCTTAAGCTTAAGCTCCTTAAATACGTATATAATCTACTAGTAGCCGGCCACCTAGGCCAAGGAAAAACTCTAGAACTACTTTAACGAGAATACTATTAGCCGAATATGCATAATATAACATAAAGGTACATCTCTAGCTACTATATCTGCTGACGAGCTAAAGCTTCGCATAAGACGTATAACGGCCTTTTAAAGCCACTACCTACTCCGGACTAGAGATAGAAGGATATCTTAATTAACTTCGTTATTAATCTCCCCGTAAGTAAAGGCTGCATAAATATTATAGTAGTTATAGACCAACTGTCCAAAATAAGACACTTAATCGCCTGCCCTAATATATTAACACCTACTATCGCCTAGATGTTCCTAGATCACGTATAGAAACTCTACGGACTCCCCGAAATAATCATCTCTAATAAAGGCAGCTAGTTTATCTTTGCATTTTAGGAAGAACTAACTACCTAACTCTATATTAAAGCACTATTATCTATAGCATACTACCCGGAAACGGATAGTTAAACGGAATATGTAAATGCTATAATGGAGCAGTATATTCGAATATACACGTCGTACTTATAAGATAACTAGATTAACTAGCTTACATTTACTAAGTTTATAGCAAATAATTCCGTTTCAGAAACTATAAAGGTCTCCCCGTTTCTAGCTAACTACGGCTAATATCTATAAATAGGTTTTAAACCCTTTAGCAACGTTCCTCGCCCCGCTTATTAAGCCTTATAAATTATAAAAGTAAATAAATTCGTAGAAAAAATAGAGGAACTATAATAGTTCCTTACTAATAAAATAACATAGGCCCAATCTGTCTATAAAGCCGCAGCGAATAAGAAACAAACCCCAGCACCGGCCTACTAAATTAGTGACTTTGTCTGGCTAGATATAAGAAATCTAAACATAAAACGACCTGTTAAGAAACTTAATTGGAAGAACGCTGGCCCTTATAAGGTCAAGAAGGTCGTCTCCTCTCACTCCTACCGATTAAAGCTCCTTAATACGGTTAAAATTTACCCTGTATTCCACATATCAGTCCTTTATCCCGCTGCCCCTATATTAGACGCCCTGCCTAAACAGATATAGGACCCTCCCCTACCAGTTAAAGTAGATAGTAAGAACGAGTACTTTATTAAAAGAATTGATAATATTAAGTACGACAAACGGAAACGCTAATATATATATCTTATAAAATAGAGAGGCTTTACTAAGTCCTTATGGGAACCCATTAACTCTATAGGACTTATATAAGCCGTAGAAGACTTTTACAAACTCTACCTAAAACTACTATAGCCCTATCTCACAGAAGCTTAAGTTTAAAGGGGGGGTACTATTATAGGACACCCTTATAACACCTTGCACACGTCCACCTATTTCTACCGACTTAGCAATTAGAGATTAACCGTAAAATAGCAATCTAATAGCAATCTAATAGCAATCTAACGGCAATCTACGGTATTCTGCTATATTCTGCTAAGTTTTACTAAATTCTATTAAGTTCTGCTAGGACTACGACCTAAACCCTATTCTGCCCTATACACGTATTAACTAAGCAACTAAGTATAAGGGCGCGGAGAGGCTTTAGGGAAGATTTGAAGGAACGATATAAATTCTATCTAAATCTAAGGGTATATAGCTCTCGCTAAGAACAAGACGTTACGTAAAGAAGAGAAAGAAATAACAAGAGAATCATATAATTAAATAGTTAGGGGCTTGGTGGTCGATGCGTGTGCATATACGCACGCGGTCTTTAACAGACTTTGGTAATTCGATTGATCTAGCAGATTTTGGTTAAAGCGTCGGAATTTATCTGTTAAGTATTTCACTAAGACATTCCTACTATAACTGGGCTAGTCCCGTTATAGTACCCCCCCTTTTAGCCAAAGGTCCAAATAATTCAATTTTAGTTAAGACTTATAACTTATTGCGTGTTATGTTTTCGCGTTGGGTAGCGGTGTAGGGTTTTACCGATTCTATCGTTAAATGGACTAATTAGGATTTTCTATCCCCAGGATAGAAAATCGCTATTGGCTTGGTTAAGGCGGTGAGCAGAACTAATATCTTTGTAGTAGGTCTTAGTAAGGCAAATCTAACTAATTAGATAACTTTAACCGGCGGTTAAAGTTCCTTAATATCTTATATATTACGTGATTGTATTATAAACGTTATAATATATTTTAAGTCTTTTTTAATTTTAAGCTTCCTGCTATTGTGTTTTGTGTATTTATATTAGGTGGTAATTATTTACTTTTATATTATGTCTATTTAGCTAGAGTAGGCTGCGAAGGATGGTCCTTATGGAATTTTTTTACTAGGGAAGGCGTATCGGTCTTAATCTGGTTATAGGTTTCCTAAGTTTATATTTTATATCCTTCCCATTTAATAAGAAGTTTAAATTGTTTAGATTATGTCTTCTATTATATATCGTTAATTAAGTTAATAAAGTAAGAACTATTGCCGTTATTAATAATTATGGGAGGTAGTGGTGGTGCTTTATAAGTTATAGGTTTACCCTTTAAGGGTTATAGCAAGTTTACGTAAAATGTTAGATATATTTTTATCTTAGTTAGTAGTTTAAGTTTATAAGCGTATAGGCTTAGTTTCTTCTTAACTTAGTACGGACCCGCAAACTTCTAGTCTAGTTTCTTTAAAGGTTGTTAAGTCTTTAGGTTTTATATATTTAGGTAAACTATATTACCTTCCTTAAAGTCCTATATGGGAGCTCGTTCTTTGTTTATATGCTATTCTTATACTATTTAAGCGTACGCTAATTTACTTCGTAATAGTTCTGTTAACTACTTTATTTAATTAGCGAAGTTATGCGCGTTAATTAGTTAAATCCTCTTAATTATAGGTCCTGTTATATTAATTTTAGGTTATAGTTTAAATCTAAGTTAAGGGTCTTATCTATAGGTTGCGTAAAACGGCGTTATACCTATTAATTCATTTCTTATATTATTTATAGTAAACTTAGCTAACGGTAGCCATTTCTCCCAGTTATCTTATAGGTAGGAGCAGTATATTTATAGGTATTGTTCTATAATTATGTTTGTAATTTTGGTTTAATTATCTATCTTTAGATAAAATGTAGTTAAAAGTCGTGTTTGTATACTTAATTGTTTATATAGGGCTTGCTAGAAGTCTGAAACGAACTAGCTTCCGTAGTCGGATATTATTAAATTAGGAAGTCTGTATAGCTTAAAGATATGCTTAATAAAACATTCGGCTACTAATATTATATTAATTAAGTCTATAGGAATTATGTATTGCATTTTTATAAGATAGTTAATAACTACTATAATATTTGTAAACCTATTACTATTAGGTAGGTTAACTATAAAGTCGATTAAGATATCTCGCCATCTTTGTATTAAAATTGGTAACGGTTAAAGTACTCCTTACTTCTTTATATAAGAGGTCTTCCCACGTATATATATTCTGCATACTCGGACGTATTTTCGTATATAGTTGTGTATTATAGGCCAGTAGTATACTCGTTGGATAATCTTATAGGTCTTTATATAGCTAGGATGCCCTACTATAGGGGAATTGTATATAAATTTGAGTATTTTAAATTGTAAGGGTTTGGAATTTGGGACTACTATCTTCTGTTAATAGTATAACCGATTATTACGGATTTCGCATTTAGCGAGTGTAATATCCTTATATTGCTGTTTCCCTATTTAAATCGCTTTTATTATATTTACTATTTAGGGGTCGTTCTTATATTTGTGTTTTATTAATTTATTAACTTTTATATTCCACTTATTAATTTCTAATTTATTCCTGTTAAGCTCCGTATCTAGGAATATAGGGCGTAGTTTCTTAAAGCGTTTAGGGGGTAGTAGAATTTGTAATTGATTTATAATCCGTTTATTAGAGGCGTTTATAGGTAAGTTCTATAATTATTATATTAATAAGTTAGGCTTTTAGTTAAGTTTGCTAGGTTAATACGTAATCTTAAAGTTAAATTGTAAAAGGTATTTAGCCTAACAAATTTGGTGCTGTGTTAATTGCTTTATAGTTATAAAGTACTGTAGGTTTTTATGGTCTGTTAATACGCGTATTAGGAATAATAATCCTTTAAGTTCTAGGCGCTATTATTTAAAGTATTTAACAATTATAAGTAGTTCCTTATTATATATCTTATAGTTTAATTTAATAGGGGTAAGTTTCTGGGAGAGAAAGGCTACTAGGCGCAGCTCGCCGTTTTTGTTATACTATAATAATACCCCTCCTAGTGTATAATTAGATAAGTCTGTTTTAACGATATATTTAAGGTCCGGATTAAAATAGGCGAGGATTAGAGTAGTTGTAAAATAATATTTTAGGTTGTTAAAAGCTTGTTCGCATTTAGTAATCTATTTAAATCTTATATTCTTCCTTATTAAGTTTACTAATGGCTAAATAATTTTTAAGAAGTGATTAATAAATTAATGGTAGAAATTTGTAAATCCTAGAAATCCTTAAATGTCTTATATACTACTAGGACTTTTCTAGTTTATAATTATAGCGATTTTCTTAGGGTCTATTTTAATTCCGTTATGGAATATAATTAGGCCTAAGTATGTGACTTTAGACGTATGGAACTTGCATTTCTTAATATTGTATTATAAGCCCGCGTCTTATAGGCGTTTAAGGACTATTTGGATGTACTTTTAATATTTAAAAAGCGAAGATAAATAGATTAAGATATTATTAATATATGCGGTAATAAATATATTAAGGAATTCGCAAAGCGTATTATTAATATATTGCTAAAATGTACTAGGACCGTTTTTTACGCTGAACGGCATTACTAGGTATTTAAAAAGTCCCTATTATATACGGAAAGCCGTATACTTCTTATCTCCTTTACGAATATAGATTTGATTAAAGGTAGCGACTACGTCGAGCTTTATAAAGTATTGTGCTTTCGCTAAGTGGTTGAGCGTTTTTTAAAGCAGAGGAATTAGATATTGGTTTTAAATTGTGATCGTATTTAAGGCTTAATAATTGATATAGAATCTTAAGCCTCCTCTAGGTTTCTTAACGAATAGTATAGGCAAGGTAAATAGTGATTAACTAGGGTGAATAAATCCTTTCTTTAGGTGCTCTTTAAGGTATTATTATATTATAAGTAGCTCTTTTTATAATATACCATATAATGGGCCGAACTTTGGCATTATACTAGGTTTAAGTTCTATCTTAAAATTATATTTATCTTAATATGGGGGTAGTTAGTTTATAAATTATCTCTTAAACGTATTAATTAAATTGTAATGTTCTTTAGGTATAAGAGGTTGGGGGTTAATATATTGCTTCGGTTCTAACGCCTTCTTAATATCTTTTAGTGTTATAGTAAAGATCTTATAGTCTTGTTTTCTTGCTAATGAATAAAAGGGTGCGGCTTATATTATATAAATTTTAAGAGGTTTTAATATATTATCTTCGCATTTTTTACCGTGATTAGCAGTTATAACTTTATTATATTGGTTTGAGGTTTATAGTAAGGGCAATTTATATTATATTAAATTTAAATAGTTATATGTATGTTTATAGGGTAAGTAGTATTTTAAGTAATAACTTCGGCTGTAGGTTATACGGAATTTTAGTGTTTCTTTAACCTAGCTAATTAAAGGGTTGTGTTATTTTAGCTATCCGTATTTAAGTATTACCTTATAATACTTTAAGGGTGTTATAAATAGGAAAACGTATTTAAGGTATTCGCTTATTTGCATCTTTATAAGAGCGTAGTGTATTAGTTTGCTATATATTAAAGGCTTACCATTAAAGCCTTATAGGCCTTAGGGCTTATTAAGTTTCTTTAAATTTAAGTGTTAAGTTTTTACGTAGTTTATATTAATAAAGCCTATACTAGTAGCTCTACTGTCTATAAGGATTTATACTTCCTTCTATTTTTTAAGTATTTAAATTTCGCTAAGTATATTAAGGGAGTTGTGTTGTATATTAGCGCTAGAAGAGCCTAAATACTTATACTCTTCCACTTTTTATCCTAAGGCGTAACTTAGCCTTAGAATAATTTGTTTTCTAAGTTAACTAAAGGCAAGATACTTTATAGCGACTAAGTATAATTTATAGAATAAGTATGACTTAAGGACTAAGAGGAGCTACGGCGGACCTTTTTAAAAGGGTAAGTTTAGTAATCCCTTTAAATATATCCCTTTTTTCTATATCTAAAACATTCTCTATTTATAGCTTATATTTTTTATTCGTTGGTTCCTAAGGGTGTATAAGATTAGGTGGTATTAAGGTCTATAGGGTTGTATATAGGGCTTTTAGGTCTTAAAGACGGATCGCGCTTTAGGGTATATACCGGTTTTGTAGAGTTTTAAGCGTAAGATGTGGTTGGCTTTAGGGAACGAGTCTATTTATTATATTAAAGGTCCTTATTAATTCGTTAATATATTATAGTAAATTTGGGTAAGTTCTTTAGCAATTCTCTGCCTATTAACTATGCTCTAATTTTATCTAAAATAGCTTGGCGGAGAGTAGTAACTTTAGCGGCTTTATTCTAATCTAGTTTACTAATAAGGCCTAAAATTTCTAAAAAGAAGCTGGTGAAGTCTTAGTTCCGTTATTATAGGTTTTTAAGTTTAGTAATAGCTGTATATTCGCAGCTGGCGTCATTATATATTTGTTTTAGTAGAGAGATAAAGATTTTAAAATTAATAAAGGTGCTATTATAGAAGAATAGGTCTATAGTTTATATAGCGTCTTTATTTAAACGGGATATTTTATAGCTAATCTTACTGGCTTTGGTAGGGTATTAGTTATAGTTTATTAAAAGTTTAAGACGGAGCTTAGTTATAAAGGGATGTAGGTTATTTTAATTTCCATTAAATATTAGAGGGTTAGGGAGCTTTTTAGATTTTATAGTAGGTACTAGGTTTGTTATAGGTATAGGTTAAGCTACCGTTACTAATTTAGGGTTTGTATTTAATGGGTCGGGTTTATATACAGTTATTTTGATTTTATTTACAGGTGTTACTATTAGGGTCTTTAACGCGAGTACTTTAGTGTTGTGGAGTTCTTTACGTATTACTTTAATTAATTACTAATGCTAAGCTTCTAGTATAGTTTGTTGCTAGGCTAAGGCGTCTATAAAGGACTGTTATATTATAGTTATTTATTCCCTAACTAGGGCTATAATAGTTAACGTGGCGGATTTAAGTTCGTTTGCCATTTTAAGGGTATTAGTATTAATGTAACGTAATATAAGGGCGCGGAGAGGCTTTAGGGAAGATTTAAAGGAATAATATAAATTCTATCTAAATCTAAGGGTATATAGCTCTCGCTAAGAATAAGACGTTGCGTAAAGCAGAGAAAGGAATAACAAGAGAATTATATAATTAAATAGTCAGGGGCTTAGTGGTCGATGCGTGTGTATATACGCACGCGGTCTTTGACGGACTTCGGTAATTCGATTGATCTAGCAGATTTTGGTTAAAGCGTCGGAATTTATCTATTGAGTGTTTCACCGAGACATTCCTACTGTAACTAGGCTAGTTCTATTACACTAAGTCAACGATATATGCCCTTTTTTCCCGTTTTCCTACCTTCTTTCCTTACGTAACGTCTTGACCTCCTTACATAGTTTATATATATAGCTTAATAATATCTACCTTGCTATATATTATCGCCGCTCGTACTTACTCCGTAACACTACTAAACTTTATACTATATTTTATTATTAATATCCTTATAACTAATAATCTTTAAAACTTACTATTTATCTTCTTCTTATCCTCTATACATATCTACTTTATAGGCTAATAGCTTAATATTCTTATATACTAGTTCTAGTATTATAATATACTATATAGGGTAGATTTTTATTTTTACTAGTAAGTTAAGTCTATATTACGGCACTAGTAGAACCTTATACTAGTAAGTTGCTATAAATTGCCGTATATTGCGGTTATGTAACGCGAAGATCTTATAAAATATTAAACGGCGCTACCCTTCTTCTCCTTTCCTTTCCCTAGCTTTAGATTCTTATTTATAGACAATTGTCACGGGACACCCCCGTGACACCTTATACACGTCCACCTGTTTCCACCAACTTAGCAACTAGAGACTGACCACGAGACGGCAATTTGCGGCAATCTGACGGCAATCTGCCATATTCTGCTATATTCCGCCAAGTTCTGCCAGGACTACTACCTAAATCCTATTCTGCTCCGTATATGTATTAACTAAGCAACTAAGCTAACGATATATACCCTTTCTTCCTATTTCCCTGCCTTCTCTCCTTACGCAACGTCTTAACCTTATTACACAGTTTATATATATAGCTTAATAGTATCTACTTTGCTATATATTATTGCCGCTTATACTTACTCTGTAACACTATATTACGTCAACTACCTACACTACTATTAAAATGTAGACTGAACCTAAAGCCCCTATAATAACCGCTGGTATTATATCCGTACTTTAAGAATAATTAGTAGAAATATAGAAGTCTTTTATAGACGCCCTTGTATAAAACTAAGCTACTTTAAATTAATAACAAGCCGAATAAGAAATATAACACCGATAATTAATTAAGGACCTTTAAGAAGAAGTCCGTACCCTTAAGATACTTACGCTAGGACCTTAAGACTAAACACCGTCTCTGGAAATAAACACGCGGAACGCGAGCCCTAAACCTATAGTAGTTACTTACCTCAAACTAACTACTATATTGTAATGATCTAAACAACTACTAAACCCTCCGATATTTACTAGCAAATAATAAGAACTCTAATTATTTCTAAGCTAGCTTAAAAATAAGCTAACTAGTAATACTAACTGCTACCTAACTAAAGCTAACCGACTCTGCTACGCCCTAAGTTAACTAGGAGGAGACGTAGCTAACCTTATTAAACCCCTTTAACTAAACTTAGTACTAAGTCTAGTTGTACTTCTTAAAGCTATATATAGTGACCTGAACCGCTAAGCTACTGCTTAAAGAAAGATAAATTATATAACTTAAGAAACGAAAAGCTTTCTAGTATACTTCTCCGAATTTAACCGTTACGCAAAGGAAATAGGCTGGAACGACTCCGTACTAATTAACAGCCTTATTAAATCCTTAAGCTCTAAACTAAAAACCTCCCTAATAGGCGTAGACCTACTAGGAGCCCTTAATGCCTGCGCAAACGTTATTAATAAACGGTATAACGATACATCAGGAAATTTTTTTTTTGGCTCGTTGTTGCGGTTTGCAGTAATTTGCGGCAATTTACTGCAAACTGTACGGTTGCGGTGGTCGTATATAGTCCTGTGCGGTTTGCGGCGGTTTGCAGCAACCCGCGCGAAGCCTATATTTTTTACGGCAGTTTGCAGCAACCTACGTAAAGCCTATATTTTTTGCGGTAATCCGCGCGAAGCCTATACATAGCCCTTACATTTCGCACATTTTGCACATTTTATACGTTTTGTACGTTTTATACGTTTTATACATTTTGTATATTTTATACGTTTTATACGTTTTACACGTTTTGTACATTTTATATATTTCGTACGTTTTATATATTTTGCACGTTTCCTATAGATTGCTATAATATACTTTTAAATATATTTATATTATAACTATATAAAATATAGAGCTATCTACTTAGAGCCTCTAAATCGTTAATTAGCCTAGTGCCTACCTGCCTGCCTACCTACCTGCCTGCCTACCTGCCTATCTACCTACCTATCTATCTATCTGTCTGTCTGTCTATACCTACTTACCTATACCTACCTATCTATGCCTACTGTCTGTACCTACCTGTCTATACCTACTGTCTATACTTACCTGTTTATGCCTACTATCTATGCCTACCTGTCTATGCCTACCGTCTGTACCTATTTATTTATACTATCTCTAAACGGTAGTTGTCTGGGGTGCCTCCATAGGAGGGCTTAATTCGATTTGATTCGGTAATAGACTAATAATAATGCTCTGGTTTGATTCGACCGATTAAATTGTTTAGTGTTTGCTAGCTAGGTCGTTTAAACGGTTGGCGGTCGTCTAGCTTTGGCGACGGTCGTCTGGCTCTAGCGACAATTGTCTAGCTCTAACGACGGTCGTCTGGCTCTGGCGACGGTCGTCTAGCTCTGGCGACGGTCGTCTAGCTCTGGCGACGGTCGTCTAGCTCTGGCGACGGTCGTCTAGCTCTGACGACAGTTGTCTGGCTCTTGCGACGATCGTCTAGCTCTAGTGACGGTCGTCTGGATGACGACGGTCGTCTAGCTCTGACGACGGTCGTCTAGCTCTGGTGACGGTCGTCTAGCTCTGATGACGGTCGTCTGGCTCTAGTGACGGTCGTCTGGCTCTGATGACAGTCGTCTAGCTCTGGCGATGATCGTCTAGCTCTAGCGACGGTCGTCTGGCTCTTGCGACGATCGTCTAGCTCTAGTGACGGTCGTCTAGATGACGACGGTCGTCTAGCTCTGGCGACGGTCGTCTGGCTCTTGTGACGGTCGTCTAGCTCTGGCGACGGTCGTCTGGCTCTGGGGACGGTCGTCTAGTTCTGGTGACGGTTATCTAGTTCTGGCGACGGTCGTCTGCTAGCTGCAGTTCTGGTGCCTCTTTAGGTAGGGAGGATGTAAGGAAGGAAGGGTAAAAAATAAGGTGGCTACCTATATATAGAGGCTATTGGGAATATAGCGGGGACCCGAAGTAATGTGTGTTATGCGGAGCTTTGTGTAGAGCCTCTATATGTAGAGCTTTGCGTAAAGCCTTATGCAGAGCCTCTATACGTAGAGCTTTATATAGAGCTTTGTATAGAGCTTTGCGTAGAGTTTTATATAGAGCTTCGTGTAGAGCTTTATATAGAGCTTTATGCAAAGCTTTATATAGAGTCTTAGTAGAGCTTTATATAGAGCTTCGTGTAGAGCTTCGTATAGAGCTTTATATAGGACTTTATATAGAGCTTTATATAGAGCTTCGTGCAGAGCCTTTATACGTAGAGCTTTGTGTAAAGCTTTATGTAGAACTTTATGCAGAGCTTCGTGTAGAGCTTCGTGTAGAGCTTTATGCAGAGCCTTGTGCAGAGCTTTATACAGAGCCTCTATATGCAGAGCTTCGTATAGAGCTTCGTGTAGAACTTCGTACAGAACCTCGTGTAGAGCTTTGTATAGAGCTTCGTGAAGAGCCTGGTGCAGAGCTTCGTGCAGAGCCTCTATACGTAGAGCTTCGTATAGAGCTTTATACAGAACTTCGTGCAAAACCTCGTGTAGAGCTTTGTGTAGAGCTTCGTGCAGAGCCTTATATAGAGCTTCGTGCAGAGCCTTGTGCAGAGCTTCGTGCAGAGCCTCTATACGTAGAGCTTCGTATAGAGCTTTATACAGAACTTCGTGCAAAACCTCGTGTAGAGCTTTGTGTAGAGCTTCGTGCAGAGCCTTATATAGAGCTTCGTGTAGAGCCTCGTGCAGAGCTTTGTGCAGAGCCTTTATACGCAGAGCTTCGTATAGAGCTTCGTGTAGAACTTCGTACAGAGCTTCGTATAGAGCTTCGTGTAGAGCTTTGTATAGAGCTTCGTGCAGAGCTTTATATAGAGCTTCGTACAGAGCTTCGTATAGAGCTTCGTGCAAAGCTTCGTATAGAGCTTCGTGTAGAGCTTTGTATAGAGCTTTATATAGAGCTTTATATAGAGCTTCGTGCAGAGCTTTATATAGAGCTTTGTGTAAAGCTTCGTATAAAGCTTCGTACAGAGCTTTATATAGAGCTTCGTGCGGAGCTTTATGCGGAGCTTTGTGCAGAGCTGGCTTAAGTCGCGATTTTAGCAATTTGCGGTAATTTGCAGCAATTCGCACAGGCTACTTATAAGTAGCTGCGTATTTATAGCAATTTGCGGTAATTTACAGCAATTCGCATAGGCTACTTATAAGTAGCT
>Ga0307515_10012644_pt1 | contig 15857 bp, 12 predicted proteins | sample 17_EM_MG_FD_194513 | JGI IMG/M metagenome (GOLD analysis project Ga0307515, IMG submission 194513) | Populus trichocarpa ectomycorrhiza microbial communities from riparian zone in the Pacific Northwest, United States - 17_EM | ecosystem: Host-associated > Plants > Roots > Unclassified | place... | reverse complement strand
ATTTTGATTGGTTTTCTATAGAGCTCTCGTAGCGTTAAAAATAAGTTTTGACATTAAATTAATACTTGATATGACAAAATAAATTTTAATTTATTGATTTAAATCAAATAAAATTTTAAAAACCTAATTTTAAAATGAAATAAATATTCAGTTTTTTTAATTAATAACATCTTTATCTCAACTTTTTAATTTAATATTTAACTTAAATTAACAAATTTATTATTATATATATATATAATTCTTAATTTATTTTTATTAAGAATGTATGTATATTTTTTAATTTATTGTAAAAATAATTTGTTTTTAGTTAAAAAAAAAACCATCAACAATGTCCACATTCTTTTTCTGCATCGAGAATAGAAAAAAAAGAAAGAGTCTAATACATAGTGTAGCGCGAGGAATAAACCAGTAAATAGAAAATAAAGCGACGCGTCAGTCTGTTAATGGATCGAGGATTAACTTCAACTTGCAAGAATTTGTCTGCCTGTAAAATGCCTCTCGGAGAGCACGAACTTTGTCTGACTAAACCCCCACGTTAGGACTTAACATCTGTCAAATGTTACTGTTGCAACCAAAGACATGGAAACTTCAACTTCCAAATAAAGCGACGCGTCAGTCTTTAACTAAACCCCCACGTTAGGACTTAACATCTGTCAAATGTTACTGTTGCAACCAAAGACATGGAAACTTCAACTTGCAAGAATATTCCATCACCCAATACTTTCAAAACAGTGGAACATTTTCCACTCTACCATATCAAAATAAAAATATAAAATCTATTTAGATTAGCCTATTAAATTGCATCATTACATTAAAAGTCCACAGTCGAACGTTGATTACGGTGCTTTAATTAAGCAACGGCTGAAACTACTCTGCTACCATTAAAAGACCGCAGACTGGTAAAGCAAGCCAAAACGACTTAGCCTTAGCTTTGGCGTCGCGGTGACTCTTTAATACAAAAACGAGGTAGTTTCGAGTTTTCTTGTTGGAAAAGGGGTCCTTAACTTCCTCAAAAACTGAGATCAAAGCAAAGCTAAAGCTAAAGAAGCCCTTGAAGAACAACAACAGCAGCAACAAGAAGAAGTTTTGTCGGGGTTACGGGGCTGATTTTCTTGTATTCTTCAAGAAATAAGTCGAGGTTTTAATTTCTGTTCTGACTAGTGAGATAAAGTTGGGTTCTTTTTGAGGAAAAAGAAAGGTTGGGGTTTTGACATTTTGATGTTTGAAGTAAAGATCCAATTTTGAAGGGAGAGAGGGAGTTATTAGAGAGATGCAGACAGAGGCAAGAGTAGGAGTGGTGGTAGAGGGAGGGCCAAGGGCTCTTAATTCACAGCCGAAGCAGCACAAGCCATTGCAGCAACAGCATCAGCAATCGCAGATCGGAACAGTTTCGCAACTTGTAGCTGGTGGAGTTGCGGGTGCACTAAGCAAGACTTGCACTGCACCTCTTGCACGCCTCACCATACTCTTTCAGGTTAGTTTCTCCCATTTGAGTATTTTCTTTGTTTTCCTGGCTTTTGTTTGTGTTGGTTTTTTAGCTGTTTGATGTTGTTAATTGGGTTTTTGTATTATTGTTTTGTGTGTTCGATTGTATTTGTGTTTAAAAAATGTTGGGGGGATTTGTTCTTCTGTGGTTGCATATGCTCTAATTGAACAAATAAAGGAAACTATTATGATTTTCTTATTGGACTAATACTAATCAAGGAACTGGGATATTTAGATTAGCATCTATGGAACGATGAAATCGGTGGGGTGACTCTGTACATTGCGGTAGACATCATTTAATGTGGCTTAATCTTTTCAGGTGCAAGGCATGCACTCAGATGTTGCAACATTGAGGAAAGCTAGTATATGGCACGAGGCTTCTCGAATTATTCGAGAGGAAGGATTTAGAGCTTTTTGGAAAGGGAATCTTGTTACAATTGCTCATCGGCTACCTTACTCGTCTGTCAACTTCTATGCATACGAGCGCTATAAAGAGGTTGGCAAAAACATTGCAGGAATAATTACTGTTCTGTAGTTCAAAACCATTTCCAATTTAGATTTTATGCCTTTATCCTAGTAGCTTGATTTTGATTATGAGTATTTGCTATGTAGTTGCTACACATGATTCCTGGCCTTGAAAGCAATAGAGAAAACATGGGCAGAGACCTGCTTGTACATTTTGTTGGTGGTGGTTTGGCAGGAATAACAGCAGCGTCTGCTACATATCCATTGGATCTTGTAAGGACACGCCTAGCAGCTCAGGTATAGCCTTTCAGAGACGAATTTGCCATTTTAGTCTTCCATTATTGGAGTTTATATTCTCCTCATTCGCTCTCGTCTTTAAGCATCCCAGCTTGTGATTTAATTAGTAGAATGCAAAGGAATTTGATGTTGACTTTCTGTAAAGATCAAACAGTTTCCAATTTTTAAACCACGGTCAATTTTACTTGTCATCAACTTAAGTAACCAAAACAAGTGGTCGTTTGAAGATTGTTGTTTACTCCATTGGTACTGGTTGCACAATAAAGTGTAGTGGACACTACAAAGTGTTGATTTAGTGTGTGCCAGATGATGAGGGGCTGCCTTTGGGGCTATGCCTGGTCAAAATTCCATCAATGTTAGCTCTTATTTGCTGGATAATATAAAAGATCATTCTGTTGGTTTGTTTTATTCAGTTCTATATTACTTAGTCTGTGATTTATGGTAATTCATCTGTTGGCTGGGATTGTAGTTGTTGCCCATGGATTTCTTCCCTTTAGCAGGTGATCTTAGTTATGACCTGTGTTAATGATTTATGATTTTCATGATTAATTTAAATCTGATGTGTGATGTTATTTTCCCCTTGTTATCTGCTTTTAAACTTGTAGTATGTTTAGTAACTGGTTATTACATGTTCAAGCTGCTTCTTTTAACTCAATTAGTTTCCAATTTTGCAGACAAATGTGATCTACTATAGAGGTATTTGGCATGCATTACAAACAATTACCAGAGAAGAAAGTGTTTTTGGCCTCTACAAGGGACTTGGAGCCACACTTTTGGTATGTTTTATTGGTTTTGCTCATATCAGGGTTTATGTTAGATGGTTTTATCATTTTGATTTGTGCTTAATTGTCATTGAACATTAATGTAGGGCGTTGGACCCAGTATAGCTATCAGCTTCTCAGTGTACGAGAGCTTGCGATCATTTTGGCAGTTGCACAGGTAAGCTCACTAGTTGATTCAGCAATATGAAAATTTCTTCAGGCCTTCTTATGTGCCATTTGTATGTGCAATTCTTAGACATTTTTTTTTGTACTTTCTACTTCATACCAGGCCCCATGATGCTACTGTTGCCGTGAGTCTGGCTTGTGGTAGTCTTTCAGGCATTGCATCCTCAAGTGGTGAGTGATCTGAAACCTGTTAAATGAAGGGTCTTTCAAAATTTAGAGTTATTTTTTTTGGTTCCACAAATGAAGCATATTTTTTTGGTTAAACCCCAGCTTTATTGTTAATTCTGATGCATGGTTTTAGTATTCTCTCCTGTGCTGTAATTACAGATATTCCTCATGTAGTTGTCCTTTTAGTTGTGCATAATCTTTGATTGATTGGCATTGTAGTTAAGTTTGTGCTTCATATGTTACCATAAGACACAGGAACAGGAGTTGTTTAGGTCACCCCATCATTTCACTTCTCCCAGAACTTTCCTGACTAAATCAAATTTTAATTAGCAGATAAGCAGTGTTGAATGAGAGTTTGGTTGAACGTTGAACTGCTCACCATTTTTTGATTAGGTTAGGGCACTATCTAATCAAAGAAGTTAATATGTGCAGCTGTTTACTATGCTCTTGATGCAGAGAAGCAGGGTGTGGTGCAGGCTCTGCATTAAGTATCTAAACAGACTGACCTGTAGAGCCAGAAACCAGACAGGAGTTGTTTTATATCTTGCATTTGAGAATTTTAGTAAGGAAGTCAATAAAATAATCTTCTTTTGTCATTCATCTAACTTTATTTTCTACGTGAGAATCTTTCTTGCATTGACCTAATTCCTCCAGCAATTCTTTGACTACTTGTGTCCCCAAGCATTGCAGTTGATTCCATAATAGGGTGGCACTACTCCCAGGTGAACTAGTGCTGTTCTCTCAGTTACCATTTGTGAGAGCTATCCTCTTTGAGGTATGCTTCTCACCTAGGCTTCCTTTGCCGACTGTACAATGGGTATTTTTATCCTTAAGCCTCGTGATGCAGTTGTCAGGATGCTGTCTATTGGTTTCTGTCAGATTTGGATATGTCACAGATTTTCTTTTCCCCTTTAATTTATCAACAATGACCGGAGAAAGTTTTTTTAAAACAGTGGTCATGCTCATGCATGATGAAAGTTTTAACTGCTGCTGTTTGAATTTAGAATTTAGATGTTTCTTTTATCAAATTCCATTCTACACATTATTGGCCTTTCTGATGCTTCTATTTTCTTTTAGGCTTGCTTTTTTTGCATGATTGATTTTTCCTAGTGTGCATTAAATGAAGCCAAAAAAAAATCTATGAACAGATGAGACACAAGAGGTTCTCATGATGTTTGGTAACCTGTGCAAGCAAAGCATGTCTTGTGGTGTAAGAATAATTTTTTTCTGTTGTCCTTGGAATATGCAGCAACGTTTCCTCTTGATCTTGTGAGACGCCGGAAGCAATTGGAAGGAGCAGGTGGACGGGCTCCTGTTTATACCACAGGTCTTCTTGGTATATTCAAGCAAATAATCCAGACTGAGGGCTTTCGGGGTCTATACAGAGGCATTATGCCTGAATACTACAAGGTTGTGCCTGGTGTTGGTATCTGTTTTATGACGTATGAGACTCTAAAATTGCTTTTAGCAGATGTTACTCCCAAATTATAGTTTCTGTGAACGCCTAAGGGTGTTTGCCTTGCAGCTGAAGGAATGAGCTGTTGAATTGTCATGTAGCAAAATTGTTCATCTTATTTCATGGATTTCCTCTTGGTGCATAATTTTGTTATGCTATCATTAGGGTACATTTTCCCATGTAGATAGACCAAACCTAAATCTGATTTCAAGTGTACTCACCATAGCTCACACAATTCTCAAAGAAAGTAATACTAATGGTGATCAATATTTTTTCTTCAGTTCAGTTAGTCTAATTTGTCATTGCCTTGTCTTTTTTTTTTCGTGCATTCATTCGCTGCTATTTTTAACGGATTAGGCTGGGGACATTTGTTTTCATGTCACTAGCTTGAGGGATTTTATGGCGTTGCGGTTATCACAGCTCCTGTCGCCTTTTATGCAGCTGCTCTTTCTGCCTGTCTAACTGCAGGTTGTATTTTGCAACGAGAGTATTGGTCAAATCAGACAGTTTTAGCTGATAGTTGCTATATATGTTTACCCAATGTTGTGTTCAGGCATTTTTGTCAGTCATTGTAACCATCATGCCAGTTTTCATGTAATGTTATTGGATTGCACTGCGCCAAACAGCTAATATATTTCTGTCATTTTTCAAGCATTTTCACCTGCCCATTCTCTCATAAGCAATGCCCCCTCAACAGGATTTTACCAGACTTGAGGACGGTTGCTCGACAGCACAAAACTTAGGCGCATCAAAAGCATTATTTTTATGCTTTTATTGTTGCTTTTTTACTTTTAATGATGAGCCCCATCACTAATCTCAAGCACAACAGCTAACCGAAATACACACTTAATAGGTGCTGAGCACAGAAAATGGTGGGGAAAGACAGCATCCTTCAGTCTTTCCATCAGAAATACAGAGTACATGGGGAATGAACCTTCAATACATCCCCTTCCATTGTACCAAGTTAACTACAACCTGGTAAACTCCGGGCATTCTACTTTAGACCCATCAAAATTGTTGCAGGGTCTCTGTAGACCCATATATTTTATAAATATTTCATCCGATCCTTCAAGATTTTTAATTTTTATATACATCCTCTTCTGTAAGTGAAGAAACAAATAATAGCTATCGTTTTCGTTGTTAAGTAGGTTTTGAATGAGATAATCTTGCTCCGCATGAAACATATATAATAAATAGATTTTCTGTGTGTTGATGAAATGATATATTCAAAATACTATTTTCGTTAATTTTCTTATAATGCCTCTTTTCTTCAAATACTCACGACACATCTACATGATTTTGAAAACAATTTAAATTAAGCATTCTGACTTCTGCTTAAAGGGTGATTGATGATTTAATCAATGTGGTGAACTTTAATTTCCTTTTCCTGAAAAAAAAAACATTAAATTCCTAAAAGAAAAATAATGATGTTGTAATTTTCTTTGAGATTGAGTAAACTTGCAGTTCTAATGTTAGTTTTCTTTCTTGGTTTTGATTTTTTTTTAATAGCAAATTGAATATAATACTGTCACGCATTATATCTTTTATTAATATTTACATCGAAAAAACAATTCTACTGATGCAGTGGTCATGAGAATCTAAAAGCTGAACCAGAAGATTCACTCTGGGCCTGTTTCTGTTAAATAAGAATAGGATACAATTATTTATTGAACTCGGAATCTATTTTTTGTGGGACACGCATCGTCACTGGACCCCGTGAAAATTAAGGGGGTGCTGTCCAATCTTCTGTTATGAGCTCGATCCTTCTTGAGGAGCAGCAAAACAGTGTGATCATAGGGGACTAAGGAAAAGAAAAGAAGCATACATGAGCTTTAGAATTATAATGGGAAATTGCCAGTAAGGCGTATGTGGTCCAGGGTGCGACGTAAACCATACTTGCTGACAGCAGCATTAGCAGACCTGAATCCTTCCCCGTAAGCTGGAGTGGCATCATGGGCGATTTGATGCATGAAAAAATCACCCAGTTTTTTTTCTACTTGGGACTTCTCGCCCTTCTTTGAAGAGGAAGAGGAAGAGGAAGAGGAAGCTGCTGATGTGGATGTGGATGGCATGCCTTTAGATCCGGGCAATTCTGATTCGAGCCACATGTATGAGAGCACTTGACAGATTCCTTCCTCTACCTCAGGATTAAGATTGCGGTATCCTACATTATGAAAAGAGAAATGAAGAGTGCGACAGCAAAATTTACAAAAGCCTTTTCGAGCAAAATTCAAGCCGACAGCTTTCTACCTTTGAGGCGTAACCACCCATGCATCAACTCGTGAGCAAGAATAGCACCCGTTAGCAGTCTGCATCCAACAAGCTATCAGAAAACAAGAAGTTTACAGGGTATGGTAAAACTTGCAAATTTCCAACAGAGGACAAAGAAATGATAAATCAAAAGGAAAAGTTCAGCATGGAAATGGTTGATTTTGCTATCAAAGAAAAGCTTGATTGAGTTATGCATGTTCTTATCAGATGATGTTAACAAACTGTTAGTAATACAGGAAGTCTTTCACATCCTCCCCAAAGATATATATATATATATATATATATGCTTGTGTTGTGGTTGAAAAATTTCTTAGATATGCAACCTCACCGACCACCAAAGAAATTTTACAGAGAATTTGGAATATACACTCATTTTACATCCACTTAAATGATGGTGCATGATACACGGTCTACATATCCTTTTATTTTAACAACGAGGATTGTTTGATCCATTGTTGAAGGTTTTGTCAAGTCTTAAAACATGACCAAAACCAGTAACGAGAAAATTAACTGCAGAGCGAAGAACTAAAAATTGCCTCTGAGTATTACCTTGGAAGACCATAAAGAACAAGAATAGCTGTAACTTCACATTTCCGAGTCAGCTTTCGGGGTTCAGTTCTCATTCCTACCAGTCGGTGGCCTCCAATTCTTGGTCTCTTTTGTATCTGGTTGAAATCAGAGAGAAAAGTCATGGCAAGCGCCATGTTAAACATTTTGTTCCTCACTAATAAACCCAACACAAATTGTTAAAATAAAACCAAATACTAGAGTTATCCAGTATCATACACTAGCGACAGTCTGCTCTTCTGAGAGACATAGACCCCTTGTCTCGGGCATATGGTGGTAGCCCTGGAAAGAACCATGTCTAAATAAAAGCAATTTCACCAATCAATAGATTTTAAAAGTATGTGAGAGATAATACATTACATTCTTCTCTCCAAAAATGGCTTCATTGAGTGCCTGTCTTTGAACTAGAAGCATGGGAATTTGCTGGTCCAGTTTCATATTCATTCCTTCATAATAGTCCCTGATGGCGTGGTAAAGGGGTTGGCAATCACCAGTATCCATGATAGCCGATTCCATGCATTCTAAACACAAGCTGCGGCCATCTTCCAAAGAATAGTATCTCGCATCCCTAGACTATGGGTGGACAGACAAAAAAAAAACAAGAAGAAGAAGAAGAAAACCAACAACTACCATAAGCAAAAAAAATTGATTTCAGTATTGAGCACATTCCCTTCTCCAAGATTGTAAAGAGAGAAATAAATATATACTGGACAGCCAACAACTGCATCAACAAAATCGAAAATTCTAATGGATAGTTTTTTTTACAAATTTACATACATACCTCCAGACGTTCACAACTGCAGCATCGAGCTGTGTTGTCATGCTCATGTGATGGACAATACTTTTGGGACCAAAATGGATGGCACCTATACTCAATCAAACCAGCTGCGTTTGTAGGGATCTGAAAACATATAAAGAAAACGTTCTAGATTATGCCCATAATAAGTTACAAACTAAAAACTCGAAGAAAGTGATCGACACGAATCAGAAAACTAGCATATTATCTTAATTGAATGAAAGTTAATTTTCTTACAAATTGGTGGCAGACTTCACATTTGGGATGAGTTAACTCTTTGAAACAAGACTTGTGATACGGATCATTCCCTGACAAAGAAAACTTGGATCAACAGAAAAAATAAGTTAAAAACTAGATGAAACATTTCTTATCATTATTTGAATTTTGACATCTGACTCAATTCATCCACAGAAATAGTGGACCATGAAAAATTTCATTAAATTTGTTTCTTTTAAAGAAGATAGCAAGATACTCGTGAGCCTGAGAAGTATTATTACCTCGGTCTCAGTGATTGGGTAACCACAAGAACGACAGCAAAAGCACTCTGGATGAAAAAAATTTCCCATGCATCCCAAATAATTGCCATAGCCAATGTCACGTTGGCAGCCGCTACATAACCTTCAAGTCAAGGCATACCATGCATGACCAATACAGCTCGAGGGTGGAATACTCATAAATTTAAAAATGGGAGTTGACATCTTGTTTCTTCAGTTTCTTGTTAACAGTGATTTCTTTTCTCTTAGATTGAATGAAAGATTTCTGCAGAAAATATTTAAAAGAGCCTGCAAAAAGGAGGCTACAAGCACTGCACATAGACCCATATCATTTATATCATACTTTGAGCAAAAAAGTATGACGATTTACAATAATGCTGCATCACTATAGTTATCAAGAAGTTAAATCGTTAGCTTCTCTGCAAGTGCAGAGAGAAGTCAAATGTTTTGTGACCTTTATAATGAACCATGTGTGTTAATTTCCAAAAAAAGCTGTCACAGTCCTGCCAAATTTCCACATTTGAATTTCTATCGTACAATGTTGTTAGATTATCCTTAATGGACAAAGAAATCCACTTTTCAGGATGACAGACATGTATAAACACAAAGAAATCCACTTTTCAGGATGACAGACATGTATAAACGCATAAGGATCATATGTGTTTGTAAGCCTCAAATGTTCTTTCTTAGTTCATCGAGGATAATTCATGAATGGTGCTAGACTTGGATAACTACCCTCCCATTTCATCAACCATGCTACAAGCCAACTACAAAATACCTAGAGTTTGGCATGCATGCCTATAAAAATGTATTTGTTGAGCTGAGTCACGAATTAGTTATGACAAAAATTAAAAGTTTTACCTCAAATTCCTGTGACAATATTGTGTAGTGCCATATGAAGGAAATGAAGATGAATTAAGGGTATCCTGAAGCGATCTTGCTAGATCTTGATCATTTGTTCCCCGACTACATCCTGGAAAACAGATATTGAATGTTTATAGAACTCCCAGAATAGCATATACACAGAGAAGCATGTGCATATGTTTGTGTGTGTTAAAAAATATATGAATGTGAAGGGAGCAAAACCGCACCACTTGGTTGCTTCCAATCTTCAGCCATAGCAAGTGCAATGGCATCCCCCCGCTCCTTCCCAGTTCTAGAACGATCATCCTGATAACAATATAGAAGCTAATTGAAAAATCTGTCTTCTCCCCTCTGAGCAACCAATATGTAGAATTGTGTGAAGTGCATGAAGGGGAATTCTTCCTTTCCATATTTCATCTGTGCCCATACAGTAGGATTTAAACCCGTATCCAGGTGCTCTACTAGCACCAGAGCAAGACAGTTGAATTAACGAGTGGGATAGAAGTAAACCATGTATGTTCTAGACTATTAATATATGTATGATCAATCTGTTTTCTAGTCAAAGTACACATTACAACCAGCATTATTACCTGAAAGAAACTTGCAGGTTGAAATGTTTCAGAGCAATGTCAGAGAGTATCAGCTAAACTCAATTATACGCTACACTTGTCAAAAATGACAGGATCTAACTTCTATTTACTACCGGATATAAAAATTAAGTGATGAGACAGGTTATTTAAAACCAAATGAGAATACAATTGCCTTTCGTTAGTCTAGAAATGTGATAATTATTTTCCAGGATTTCAGCATATAGACCAGAAAACTCCACTTGTAATATTGCTTCATCCTGATTGTCTTAACCAATATTGTAATGTAAACATTTGCACAAGGCTAGTGGATTGCACATAAAGCAAGCTTTTGATGACAAGTACTATGTGTGGAAAGGGAATCTGTGGCAACATAGTAAATATAACATCTTCCCAAAAGAATGAGTTTGGTAATCCAACGATAGCATGCCCTTTAAAAAAAGAGGAAAGGAAGAGTAAAAAGTGATAGGCCTAACCCATCAGAAAAGGCCCAGAAAAAAAAGAGGGTGTGGCACATAAAGAAATTATTGAAATTAGTGGGATATATCTATTATCAATTTGAAATCAATGTGCCAAAGAGCTATAGCTTAACTGATATTGTTTTCTCCTATCCCCCCCCAAGAGTTTCGAGTTCGAACCTCTCCTATGTAACAAAATAAAAAATTGAAAGCAGTGTTAGAAGCAGGCTTTTTCCAGTCAATTTACAAGTTGGAAAGGAATTTGAACCACTTGTTCCATCATGGAGCAAGTTGGAAAGGAATTTGAATTAACTGCTATATGCACTGGCAAGCTGACCGGAAAAGGACGTTTAGAAAGTTACCACAGATCTTGCTGGTGCACTCCAAACTACGTTTTCTTCCCCTAAAATCTGTGGATGTGCGCGGCCGCCAACTCCACCACGAGCACCTCCGCGATTAGACCCACTTTTAAAAAGCTTACCCAGCCACTTCATAAACCGAGACTTTCTCTCTGCGTACGAAGAAACAAAGTCTCCTGCTTAACATAAAAATCCCAGAATAAACCCCCCACCCACCCCACACAAACACAAAGCAGCAGTAAACAAAACAAAACAAAAAGGGCCAAATATCAAAAAGAAAAAAAAAGAATGACAATAACAGCAGAATTACTTTAAAAAGGAAGCCAAATACAGAAACAAACATGAAGCCTGTTATCAAACAAGTTGGAGGCGATGAAAACACGAAAAAGATAATGATAAATATGGGATTAAAACAGTAATGAGTATGGATGACAAAACATACCATAAATGCAAGGATTAGAAATATGGTGGACACCTGAATTAGGAGGAGCCATGAGATTGAAAGAGAAGCAAGGCGATGTAGAAACTAGAAAGGGAGAGAATGAAACGCAAGAAGATATGATGAGAAACGAAAAGAAGAGAAGAGAGGGAGAATGAACAAGGCAAGGCAATAGGCATCGCTAATTAAAAAGTGCACGAAAGAGAAAAAGAAAGAATCTGATGAAGAGAAAGGGAGGGGAAGTGATCGAAGAGAGAAAGAGATTCTTCGCTTGACAAAGGAAGGAAGAGAAAAAGGCGATTAAAGAAAAGAAAGATTTAATAGAAGAGAGGGAATCTGCTGAGGCGGAGAATTTCAAAGTAACGGTGCTGGTGAACGGCTTAGAATTGAAAGAAAAGAAGAGACAAGAGAGGTGTTTTTATTTTTGCTAGTGTATGGATGGGTTGGATGTAGCTGGAGAGATTTTTCCTTTTTGCTTTCCAATTTTCGAATGGAATTTTGCCGGGTACAGGGACTTGCATGTTTTAAATGGCCTTAACGTTCTTTTATATTGCCAAAGTGCCACTCAAGCTGAAGACCTTTTGGGTGGGTGGGCCTTTCGCTCTCCCGGTCAAATCTTTCATAGGAATATCTGTTTTGTCGAAAATTTTCCTCATTCTTTTTCCTTAATTTTTTATTTTCGAGGTATTGGCTTGGAACATAAATGGATTTCTTTTTTCATGTTGTCGATTTTAGGTCAGGGTTCAAGAAAAGGTTGCCACTTTAAATCAGAGTATTGTTAAAATAATTAAAATCAAATATAAAAAAAACTAAAATTTTAAATAATATGTATATTATGAGTGTTTAGTCTTAATCTAAATACAAATAAAGTATATATAAGTTAAACTGAAAATATTATTCTATCCTTAATAAATAAGACTACATAAATATTATTTAACAAATATAACTAGGGTTTTAGGACTGAGATATCAAAGCACAATTATTATGATACTCTTAAAAATAAAATAATTAATAATGACTATAGAATAGTTATTTTTTAGGTATAAAATGAAGATATTCTCAAAATAAATCTTAAATTCAAGAGCGGATTTAATTTATTTATTTTTAAGTTTTGCTAAGGTACATCATACAGATTTGTACGCAAAAATTAAACACAAATAATTTTTATTTAAGATATATAGGGGCAGAAACTAATTAAAAGGTGCTATGTTGATCTTAATTTAATTAATTTTTTTAGGCTGTAGAAACTTTAGCTAATGCATCGTTATCATGTAAAAAGCAGTCAAACAGAGATAAAAGCTGGAAATGTAAATTACACAAGTTCTGTTCTTTTTCTGTCTCTCTCGAAGAAGAAGCCAAGTCTTCTACTTGCTTTTGTCATGCATCTGTCAACCAAAGCTACAGTAGTCGATAGATTTTGATCATCTGGTCTCGAAGTGAGTCTACTCTCTAATTCTAGAGAATAACGGTGATCTAGCAACCTTAGCTCAGCAATAATTATGCATGCAGGACTTTCGCCACGGCCCATAGGCAAGCAAGTGTAAAGCTTTGACAGAAAGATTACGCAGATTCTCCACGTACCTAGCTATCTGCCATAACTGCTTTTGCCGCCCAAGAATCACTTTCAAGTTGCCAAGGAAGTGTGAAGCGCAATCTGTCGAATCAAGAACAAAAACTCAGCCTCGTTTTTTTTTTTCCTGTACGGAATTTATATATTCTCTGCCGGGGAAGAATTGGATCAATATATATAAATATATATATAAAAATGGTTGCCGATCGATGCCATGGCCATTTTCCCCCCTGAAAGGATTGGCAGAATACGTTAGAAAGATTTGATTTACCTGTTTAGATTGTCTTCACATATTCGAAGATCATTAACGAGACAATGGAACATAATATATTAGGATGAACATATTCTGTTCTAACTTTCACGTTGCATGATTCTTTTTCTTGGATGGATGGAAAAACTTTAAATTTCAGGGAAAAGCATGCCGCTTTAATTAACATTTCGGGAAATGATGGTCTCTTTTTTTCTTTTCTCCTTCGCCAGACAGGAAAAAATATAAAATAAATCTTATTTTTCCTCCTAAACAATCTTAAAGCGAACAATCATGACGAGGTTAGCATTTTAAATGGTGCATGATCATGTTATTTGATACGGCTCCCATGTTCTTACAAGACATATAATGAAAGTGGTACGTACAACATTGTTTCTTCCTTTTCTAATTTGTTTTGGAGAGGTTTGGGAAATATATGCAGGTGTTGGCTAAAAATGCTCTTTTGGATCTATCTGTGTCAATTGGATTTGGACTGCGATTGCTTCGTGCTTTTATCATTTGAAAATGTCGGATTCATGGGAGAAAGTACAATTTCAATGATCAGTCTGCAAATTAATCTGGGAAACTCGGACCCGAATACTAGAATTCGACCCTTTTTTTTCTTCAATCAACCCCTTCCTAATCATTTCACTTCATAAATTTTGGATAAATTATAATAAATCTTATTAGATATCATGAAATTAGAGAGAACATTAAAAAATTGGAAAATTTAGCAAAAAAAACCTACTTTTATACCCAAGATCACATCAATGACTATCTTTTCCATGTTTCAATTAATGGAGTTTTGGAGATAATAATAGTAAAAATACTTAAATTAAAAAATAAATAGAGAGAATTTTGAAAAATAAACTCAAAACAAAACTGATCAAAATTAAATAGTATTCTCTGTTTTTGTGAGTTTTTAACTCGACGGTATTTTTCAAACTTCAATTGATGGAATTTTGGACATAAAATGGAGCTTGCATAATTTTTTTAAAAAATATATATATAGAAGAGATTTTTGCCATGCATGTCTTTGATTTTTTTTTTATTATCATTGTGATTTTATAATACTTCGTTAGCGCCTCCCTGTAAACTTTAAGTCGCGCATTATCTTGGTTGTTGATGGAATTGCTTTACTTGCAATGTCTACTGTTTATGTTCCTCGAATCACATTGACCAGCTTAATTATTCTACTCCCATCGTTTGCCATGTACCCGGTTGAATATCGTGACTTTATTTATTATAATCGAACCATAATAGAAGTAGTAGACTAAATACACATGAAAATCATTAAAAATATTATGAGAGGTTATATGTATTAAAAAAAATACAATTTCATGCTACATCTAAATAAAACTAAATGATATTTAATCACCGACTAAACTATAAAGTAAAAAAATAGACATGAATATAAATATTTAATCTCAAAATACAAGTCATAAACTCGGTAATATTTAATAAAAAACAATATTTTATTTAATAAAGCAATGAAAAAAAAAGACACATATAAAAAAGCGATTGAATAAAATTAAAAAAAAAATAAGTTAGGCTACATGGAAAAAATATCTCCTAATTTTATGCTTGTTTTTTACCCAAAACACCTAGAAAAAACACTTGCTTTCTTTACAAACTCGTCCAAAACCTCAAATAACCCAAAAAACTATAAATTGACATGAAAAAAAACATTTTTAGGCTTGTACCTCTCATATCATGGTGATGGAAATGACAAATAACCCTAGACAAAACTCTATCATCGAATGAAAATTAATGGCACAAAAATTAATTTTTTTATTGTCATAATTTGTGTCAACTTAGACTCTTTCTCTCCTTATTCATCCAGGATCGAAAATAAAATAAAATTTTTTTTGTACCATATTTAAAAAATTAAAACCCGAGGGACCAAAGAGTTATTATTTAAAAAAAAAGGACCTAAATCTACTTTGGATCCCATTTTTTAGACCACCATCCATTTCCTTCTCCTTTTACCGGTCCCCTTTGTTTTAATTTTGTCCCTTTCTTAGTAACTTTTGATAAATTAACCATGAATTTGGGCATGTAAAGGCTCGACCGAAAAAAAAAACAGTGCTTAAGGATCAAATTAAAAAAACTACAGACATCGCTACAATATCTCTCTAACGCCTTAGATTATAGGTAATACTTTTGTTGATTTATTTATATTTTTTTTATTATCGTCAATGAATAATCTTTTTTATCCTGAATGCATCCGAGGAGACCATCGGATTGAATATCAATATGAACTAAGAGTCGGCAATATTTTATCTCGGTCTTGTATCACAGAGATTAATCAAAGACACGTGGCGGAGTCCATGATCGGATCTTGAATCCTTGAGAATGCCAGACACGGGTTTGGAGTAGAAATTGTG